>Ga0070682_100000200_pt1 | contig 44315 bp, 30 predicted proteins | sample KBSC63LmetaG_FD_64668 | JGI IMG/M metagenome (GOLD analysis project Ga0070682, IMG submission 64668) | Corn rhizosphere microbial communities from Kellogg Biological Station, Michigan, USA - KBS C6-3L metaG | ecosystem: Host-associated > Plants > Roots > Rhizosphere | place: USA: Michigan...
GTGATCGGGGGCGTATCTCTTGTTATTGGCTCCAGCTTCGCCTGCATTTCGTCGACGGTCACCGACGGCGGAATGGGCCCGGCGCCCGACGATCCCGCGAGAGTTATGTGCGGTGGCCGGTACCGCGACAGCTTCGCGTCGTAGCGCTCATTTATCGCCCGAATGCGCGCGGCGAGATCGGGCGGCAGCTCCGCCAGGATGAATATTCCGTTCAGCTGCAATCATCACTCTCGCTAAGGGCACCGGTGAATACTAAAACTGAAAGGAGAACAGAACCGGGTTAGCCTGAATTACGCTGGATTTCTTGCCCTTTATCAACTCGCGGTCGATACGGTTTCCCGGATTGGAGTGCGTGTACTTCACCACCTTGAGCCCAACGAGGGTTCCAATCGCGGCGCCGGCCATTACATCGCTTGCCCAATGCGCGTTGTTGTAGATGCGCGACAACCCTATCAGACTCGCGCCTCCGTAAAATACGGTGCCCACGTAGAAGGCCGCGTGCGGCGCCCAGAACTGTGTTTCTCGCGTGAGGGTTGATGCGAACGCGAATGCTGCAATGGTGTGCCCCGATGGAAAGGACTGGTATTTGTAGTCCTGGAAGCCCCGCCAGAGCTGGAAATTGTAAGGAGTGTTGATGTCAGCGAAGGGACGCTGCCTTCCGGCGAGAACTTTGAGCCCGCCGCCAATCGCGCCGGCGAGGAGGATTGACTCCACGCTGTGCAAGCCAAGCGACTGAACGCGACGCTGTCCATCGGCGCGCCCTACGAGATAGATCGCGGTACCCGTGAGCACGGATCCCGGATCGCCGAGCAGGCGAAATCCGGTCGCTGCGTTCTTGAGGAAGCGGTTCTCCTGGGTTCTCGGGTTCTGAAGCCTGCTCGCCACTTCCTTGTCGAACGGCCCGACGACCGCCGTTCCAATGGCAAAGACGCCGAGAATGAGAGCGTCTTTCCCCACGAACAGCGGGGTCTTCTTGTTGATGGTGTCCTCGACCTGCGCGTGCAGATTGACAGCAAATGCCATCGCGAGCAGCGCTACGGTTATCGGCTTTCCGAACAAGTCCATCTCCTTACGAAAGGTTCTGCGAGCTTCACCCCGCGCCACCAAATGCAAATCCCTTACCCCTTGTCAATCGTACTTCCAATGGCGATATCAATCGAATGCTGAATATCGATCTCTCCGGCAAGCGCGCGCTTGTCGCCGGGGTCGCGGACGACGCTGGATTCGGGTTCGCGATCGCCAAATCCCTCGCCGAAGCGGGCGCGAGCGTCTCTGTGGGCACCTGGCCGCCCGCGCTCAACATATTCAGGAACCTGCTGGAGCGCGGGAAGATGGACGACTCGCGGATGTTATCCAGCGGACAGCTTCTCGAATTCGAGAAGATTTACCCGCTCGACGCAGCGTTCGACACGCTCGCGGACGCTCCCGAGGACATCAAGAACAACAAGCGGTACAAGGAGACCGGCGATTTCAGCATCGACGGACTCGTCCGACAGATTGAATCGGACTTTGGGAAAGACTCGCTGGACATCGTGATCCATTCGCTGGCGAATGGACCCGACGTCAAAAAACCGCTGTTGGAGACGAGTCGCTCCGGCTACCTCACCGCACTGAGCGTGAGCGCCTACTCGCTCATCTCGATGGTATCGCGCCTTGCGCCCTTGATGCGCAAAGGAGGGTCGTTTCTGTCCCTCACGTACATGGCAAGCGAGCGCGTGATACCTGGCTACGGCGGCGGCATGTCGTCGGCGAAGGCGGCGCTCGAGAGTGACACGCGTGTGCTCGCGTTCGAGGCCGGCCGCAAATACGGAATTCGCGTGAACACGATCTCCGCGGGTCCGCTCGCATCGCGCGCCGCCAGCGCAATTGGAATCATCGAGAAGATGGTGGAGTACTGCGCCGCCAATTCTCCGCTCACGGATCCGCTCGAGGCCGAAGAAGTCGGCCGCACGGCTGCGTTTTTGTCGAGTCCCCTCGCCACTGGAATCACCGGGAGCGTGATCTACGTGGACAAGGGATATCACTCGATGGGGATGGCGCTCCAGAACGCCCCTCCCCAGGGCTGATTCGAGCTAGGGTTTTTTCTTCGCCGCCTCGGCCGCACGCAGCTGCTCGATTCTGCGCCTGATCTCTGTCAGCTCCGCCGCCGAATGCTTGCCCGAAAGCCTCATCGTGTTTCCGCTCGCGGGATCGGTCCACGTCAGCGTTGTGACCCCATTCAACGTTTGCACCGATTGAAGGGATGCAGTAGGCGATGCAGGCGGAGCAGCGGCGGCGGGGCTGGGCGCCGCGTTGCTGCGCTGACTATCCGGAGCGACTGGTCTTGAAGTGGCTCCGCGAAGTCTGATCTGGCGCCCAGCCGATGTGTCCGTTGACTGCGCGGTGCGCGTAGCGCCGAGTCCGGTCACTACCACTGAGTTCAGCTCCAGCTTCAGCGCTTCGGCCAGCAGGACGGTATCGCCCGGTGCGACCTCGTACAGGGTGCGCTTTTCACCGATCACTCTGGGCGTACCGACGACTCGAATCGATGTCGGGCCGGCGAGTGCATCGCTCATTGCCGCGCCACTGGCACCAACAATCGAGGCAGCGCCCGCGACACGCCCGCCCAATGGCTCCGCGGCAACCTTCATCGTTGCAGCCCCGAAGTTTTGAGGCGCCGCGTTGTCTACGCGAGCCTCGGGCCGAACGCCGGCCACCACCGCGGGCGACTGAGAAATGACCGCTGGCACCGATGCTCTGTCCTGGGCCTCCATTCCCCGATTTTCGATCTTGCCAATCGCCGACGGGTTCGCGGCGCGCGCTGGCGTAGAGGGTTTCGCGAGAACTTTGGCTGTCGGCGCTTCGGCCAGCGCGGATTTGCTCTCCGCCGTAGTGGGCGATACAGTATCCGCAACCACGCCAGAAGCGGGACTCCGCGCGCTGATTGGCGCGACTTCGGCCACGCTTCGCTGCGTGCCCGTTCTCTCCCTCAGCACCGCGAAACTTCCCAGCGCCACGACCAGCACCGCAGCCGCGGCACGCCACGCCGCCCAGTTTCTGGACTTCGCGCGCTCAGCAACGGGCACGACTCCTTTCGGCACATTGTCGAGCGCCGTCAGAATTCGCGACGACGCCGCGATGAACCCGCGCGCCTCCGCAACCGCAGCCGCGCACTGCGGACACTCCTCGACGTGCGCACTCACGCGCGCGGCTTCCTCGGCGCTCAGCGCGCCGTCGAGCCACGAATGAATCGTCCCTTCATCAAGATGCTGCATTCTTTTCCCTCTCTTCCTGACTCTTCTGCAATACTTCGTAGCTCTCGACCAGCCGGCGCCGCGCACGCGACAGCGTAGTGCCGACCGAGCCGGGCGAAAGCTCCAGGGCCTCCGCTATCTCGTTGTAGTCCAATCCCTCTTCACGCATTAGCAGCGCGAGTCGATCCCGCTCGGCGAGTGCATCAACCGCCTTTCGCGCCATCGCTGCTTCCTGCGCGCGCTCGAGCGTCGTCTCCTCCGGCTCGACCATCGCGTCGCGCTCCTCTTCCGCCAGCAACGCGAGATGCTTTCGCCGTCTCATATCCCTCCTCGCCTCATCGCGCACGAGATTCGTCGCCACCGCGAACAGCCATGCCCGCTCGTTCTGTATCGACGTCTGCCTGAGCGCGCGCACGAATGTCTCCTGCGCAACTTCCTCCGCCCAGTCGCGATCCCCCAGCCGCCGCGTCAGATATCTCACCAACGCGGCGTTGTACGTTCGGAAGAGTCGCTCGACGTCTGTCACTCGGTTACCAGCGATCTCTCAGCATCGCAAGATCCTTGTCACTCAACCGTTCTTCGCCGACCGGCGTCAGCTCTATTGCCATGTTGCGGCCGGAAATGATCGCGCGCTCGCCAACGGCAAATGCGTCACGCAGATCGGGTTGCAGCTCGAGCAGTTTGAAGTAGGCGTCAGAGAACGCCTTAACGCGCAGCACTGAGCGGGAGTTCTTGTAGCGCACGTCAGTCCACACACTGTCGCGCAGAATGAACGTGACGTTGCCGACACGCCTTACATTCGAATCCTCCCGAAGACCAGATGCGGAATCCGCTGCTGCCATGTTCGTTACGCTGCGTTGCGCCGCGGCAGTTTTGGCCGCCTCGAATTGAACCGGAGCCGAGGCAGGCGCCGAAAGCCGCGACGTCCCGGCACCCGTGACCACCACGTTGTCGAGTTGCATCCCCGTGGCGCCCATGACCCTTCCGCGGAGCATTCCCGGCTCCACCACGAGATACGATGAGAACTCGGTCGGAATTCCAAAGCGCTCACCCAGATCGCGGATTTCGTCGTCGATCTCGCGCGACCCGCCATGCTTCCTCTTCTCGGCGCTCAGATATCCCACGCGCTGCGTCGCCCACAGTCTCGCGACAAACGGATTCTCCCGCGAACGATCCGGGAAATTGACCCGGCTGCTCCACGTGACTGGGCCGCTCGTGGTCTGACCATCGAAGCGAATGACCGCATTTCCGCTCCCATCGTAGCGCGCAAGAACCACCAGGTCCTCGCCGGCAAATATGTCCACTGGCCCTGAAGGATGCATTTTGAGTAGGCGTACCCCATCGGCATGAATCCGGACGTCTGTAACGAGCGGACTCGTGAGGCGACTCGCGACAATTCCAACCGCGCGCTCCACCGATTCCTCCGGCCGCACGAAGCTGGCCGTGCCGCGACCCTCTAGCGCGAGCTGCTCGATGAGCGAGACGTTGAGATCCGCGCCCACTCCGAACGTGAACAATCTGCGCGATTCCCGATGCTTTGCGACATTCGACGCGATCACCGACGGATCGCGCTCTCCTACTGTTGGCTGACCGTCAGTGAGAAACAGTACTATCGGAAGTCTTCCCGATTGAATGGGCGACGACAGCGCTTCGTCGAGCGCGCCCGAGATGTTTGTCGATCCTTCGGCGTCCAGCTGGTCGAGGTAACGTTCGGCGGCGCGAATATTCTCGCGCGTTGCCGTCGAGAAACCGTCTCGAAAGGTTCGAACATCGCTCGAGAAATCGATCAGGCGGAAACGGTCCATCGGCGACAGAGTTCCCAGGATCTGCTTACCGGCGGCACGGGCCTGCTCGATCTTCTGTCCGCTCATCGAGCCCGAGACGTCGATGACGAAAGTCAGGTCGCGCGGAACAGCGCGTGGACGTACCGCCGGCGGTGCCAGCGTGATCAGTGCAAACCCATCGTCGTTGCCCGGCGCATTTGCCAGCATCGTGATCGCCGCACTGGTCGAGCGACGGATTGGGATAAGAAGCGTGACCTCTCCAGACGCGTCCCTTATCTCAAACCGGCGCATCGACCCGCGATAGCTGGACGCAAATGAACGATCGCCGACATTATCTCCCGCATCATCGCCGCTGTAGCGCGGCTCGAAGATCGAATGCGTCGGAGAGTACGCCGTTCCGTACATGGGATCGTTGGGATACGTGAGCACGAACGAAGTGCGTCCTTCCGGTATCTGACTCACGCCTGGCTGATTCGTTCGCAGCCCACGGAAGTAGTCGACGCGCAGTGCATCACCTTCCCGCGGCGCCACGGTTTGAAAGCGCACCACTACTTTCTTGGCTTCGCCCGGCGCGATTGGAAATATCCTCGCGCGCAGCAAGCCATATCCCATCCATTCGAGCAGCGCAGGATCGCGTTGGCGTCGCACGATCTCCTCATAGATTCCCCGGGCGCGATCGGCGCTCATCGTCTCGCCGGAGACCATCTCGCCATTGATCTCAAGCTTGAGATCCTGGAAAGCGGCTCCCTTCGGAAGCGGAAACATGTAATCGGCTTCGCCCACCCTGCCTCCGCGATTCACAAACGTCTCGGTTATCTCGTAGCGGAGCACTCTGTCCACCAGGTCCACGCGCACATCGCTGCTCTGCCGGACGACTCCGGGCATCGGCATGATGCACGGCCGCATGATGCACGGTTGTCCCTGCCGGCAAGGCGGCGGTGGTGGACAAGGCCAGGGACGTGGACCTCCATCTACGATCTGAGCCGCGAGGAGGGAGGGAAGCGAGAGTGCGATTGCCAATAGGGATGAGCGCATGGGACACCAGTAGAAGTGGGTTCTACTGTGGGACGTCCCCCGGTCGTAGCCTTACACACGCCGCCCGGATGACAGATGTTTTGGCTACTTGGGTGGCGCTACGAAGGGCTAATTGGGCTTGGGCTTCTTCTTTCTTCGCCTCATGAGGTCGCGCCGTTCGTCGACCCTGACCTCGAGCAACCGTTGATCTGCCCGGATCATGGTGTCCTCGAATGTCTCCCCACTCCTGCGCGCGGCCCATCCCATCGAGAATTGAACGGGCGCCGATGCGGGTGCCGCCTGCCGCAGACGCGAGACTACGTGCTCGGTCTGATCCGAATCTGAGTCACACAGGACAACCAGGAACTCGTCCCCGCCAACGCGAACCACGGCTTCTTCCGCGCGAACGTGACGCATGAGGAATCGCGCCATCTTCACGAGAACGCTGTCCCCCTCGGCGTGTCCGTTTGAGTCGTTGTACTGCTTGAAGTGATCTATGTCTAGGTAGATGCACCCCCACTCACCCTTTGGCTGGGCCTCGCACTGTCTGGTGACCGTGTTGAGGTAGCGACGGTTGTAGCACCCCGTCAGCGGGTCGCGGATGCTCAGCTCGAGCAGCTGTGTTTGCAGCTCTTTTCGCTGGGTGATGTCGACCAGAATCCCATGACAGTACTTCTCGCCCGTCTTGGGATCGACGGAAAGAAATGCGCTGTCAACGACGGTTCTCACCTCACCGTCGCGCCGGGTGAGCTGGAATTCGATGTCGCGCACCGAACCCTCGCTCTCGAGGAGGGCCATCTCCCTCGCGCGAACTTCGGGTTTGACGAAATCGCTGGTTCGAAACCCTTTCAGCTCATCGAGCGATTCGACCCCGAACATCTCGAGAAATGCGGGATTCGCATCGACGATCTCGCCTTCGAGAGTCGTGATGTAAATTCCTTCCTTGAGACGCTGCGCGAGCTCGCTGAGCGTCTTCGGGTCGCTCAGACTTCGAAAGCTCTTCGTTTTTGGCTTTTTGGGGGCTTGGGCGCGACTCAAATCAATGCCTCGGCGAACGGCATGTCCGTTGCTTCAAAGGAAGGGTAACGATTGGAGATATTATGCCATCCGCACGAGAGCGGGAACAAGGTAAGAATCCTACCAAACAGGGGGGCAATTCTTCCAGACAAGGCGACGGAGACCCCGGCACTCGATCCGGCCAGCCGAATCCCGAAGATGTTCCGTCGCACCCCAATGAGCACAAAAGCGGTTACGGAGGCGAAGGCGGATCTCCGCGTACCAGCACTGACAAGCGCGAGACGCCCAAGAAAGCCTGAGCAGCTTACGGCTCAATGAGCTTCCGCACCGCTGGCATCCATCACGTCACCGGAATTGCGAGTGACCCCCAGCGGAATCTCGACTTCTACGCCGGAATTCTCGGACTGAGGCTCGTCAAACGCACCGTCAACTTCGACGACCCCACAACGTACCACTTTTACTTCGGCGACGAGCAGGGGAATCCGGGAAGTATCCTGACCTTCTTCCCCTGGCCCGACGCGCGACGCGGTAGACAGGGTGGGGGCCAGGTTGCGGTTACCTCCTTTGCCATACTTCCCAGCTCTGTAGGATTCTGGATCGAGCGGCTGATTCGCAAGCAGGTCGAGTTCCAGCAACCGGCTGCGCGCTACGAGGACGAGCGCGTGATCGCCTTCAAGGACCACGATGGTTTTATGGGAGAGCTTGTCGCCCATCCCAAAGCCGAGGCACGTGCTGGCTGGTCGGGTGCAGGAGTGCCGCCGGAGCACGCGATACGCGGGCTCTATTCCGTCACGCTCTGGCTCGACGCCAATGAGCTAACCGGTCAGCTCCTCACCAACACCCTCGGCTTCCGTCTCGTGCGCGAACAGGGCAGCATTTTTCGCTATGCGGCTGGAGATGGCGGGCCGGGCTCGATCGTCGACATTCGCTGCGTTCCCGGAATCTGGTCCGGCGTGATGGGAGCTGGCACGGTGCACCACGTAGCTTTTCGCGCATCGGACGACGCCGAGCAGATGGATCTGCGAACAGAGCTCACTTCACTCGGCTATAACGTCACGCCACAGCTCGATCGCGACTACTTCAAGTCCATCTACTTTCGCGAACCAGGTGGCGTGCTCTTCGAGGTCGCAACGGATGGCCCTGGATTCGATGTCGATGAGCCTGTCGAGCAGCTTGGTCATTCATTGAAGCTTCCCAGCTGGCTCGAGCTTCGGCGCTTCGAGATAGAGGCGCTCCTTCCCAATATCCACAGGCCGCTCGAATTGCGCGGACCGAACGCGTGACTGACGATCTCGGCTTCGTACACCGCTTTCTACCTTCCGAAGACGCTGCGTCACGAGACACGCTGCTCGCGCTCCACGGAACAGGCGGCGACGAAAACGATCTCGTCTCGCTCGGACAGACCATCGCTCCGGGCGGTGCTATTCTGAGTCCCCGCGGGAACGTCCTCGAGAATGGCGCTCCGCGCTTCTTCAAGCGGTTGGCCGAGGGCGTCTTCGATCCGCGGGAAGTGCGATCACGCGCCGAAGAACTGGCTCGCTTTATCCAGGCTGCTACCACGCGATACGCCCTCGATCCGGAGCGGGTCTTTGCCCTCGGGTATTCCAACGGCGCGAACGCCGCGTCAACGGTGATGTTCATCCAGCCGGGACTGATAAAGGGAGCGATCCTCCTCCGTCCGATGTTGGTCTACGAGCCCGAAAAGTCGGCCGATCTGAGCGGTTCATCGGTCTTCATCTCCGCCGGGCGGATGGATCCAATTGTGCCCACTCGAAGTGTCGAGCGTCTGGCCGAGCTGTTCCAGTCCGCGCGCGCAAAGGTGACGCTCAAATGGCAGATGGTCGGCCACAATCTCGTTCCCAGCGAAGTGAGTGAGGCCGCCGCGTGGCTCGCACTACAACGCGGCACAGTATCAGCTAGTTTGTAAATGACGCTCCTTTTCGGCGTGGAAGCTCCTCCATACTGCGTTTCCATCAAACGACGTAAATAGTTCTCATATGTCAGAGCCCACCTCTACCGATACCGCGGCGCCGCCGCGCTCGACGCAACAGTCATCTCCATCGTCTTCGAGTCAGTCGCTCGAGGATCTCTGCATCAACGCGATCAGAGTTCTGTCGATGGACGCCGTTCAGAAGGCCGATTCCGGCCATCCGGGCACTCCGATGGCGCTCGCGCCGCTTGCCTACGCGCTCTGGACGCAGCACTTGCGATACAACCCGGCCGACCCGGCGTGGCTCAATCGCGATCGCTTCGTGTTGTCGGCCGGACACGCATCGATGCTGCTTTACAGCGTGCTCTACCTGACCGGCTACGATCTCACGCTCGACGATCTGAAGAATTTCCGGCAATGGGAGAGTAAGACGCCGGGTCACCCGGAGCTTCACGACACGCCGGGGGTTGAGACGACCACGGGCCCGCTTGGTCAGGGAGTCGGGAACGCAGTGGGCATGGCGGTCGGCGAAGCACACATGGCCGCGGTGTTCAACCGCGATCAGAAGATCTTCGATCACAACGTCTACTTCATCGCCAGTGATGGCGACATGATGGAAGGCGTCTCGCACGAAGCGGCTTCGTTCGCCGGACACCACAAGCTCGGCAAGCTGATCGGTTTTTACGACGACAACCACATCACGATCGAAGGCGACACGGCGCTTACGTTCAGCGACGATACCGCCGCGCGATTCGATGCGTATGGATGGCACACCCAGCACGTCGCCGACGTCAACGACCTCGCCGAGCTCAATCGCGCGATCGAGGCCGCAAAAGCAGAGACGTCCCGGCCGTCGTTGATCGTCGTCCGCTCACACATCGGTTTTGGCAGTCCCCACAAGCACGATACGGCCGAAGCCCACGGATCGCCGTTGGGTGCGGACGAGATCACGCTCACCAAACAGGCCCTGGGTTATCCCTCTCAGGAGCCGTTTTACGTTGCACCGGATGCGCTCCGGTACTGGCGTGAGGCGGCCAAAAAGCGAGCGCGGCCCGAAGAGGACTGGAAAAAGCTCTACGACGCTTACAAGTCGGCGAACCCTGCGCTCGAGAAGGAGCTCCAGCGCCGGCTGAAGGGAGAGCTCGCAGACGGATGGGAAGACGCATTGCCCGTCTTCACCGCCAAAGACGGCAACGTCGCGAGCCGGGCCGCATCGGGCGTGGTCATCAATGCGATCGCCAAAAAAATCCCGGAATTGATCGGCGGCTCTGCGGATCTCTCCAGCTCCACCAATACTATCGTCAAGGGTGCGCCCAGCTTCTCGGCCGCGGATTTTGCGGGCCGCAATTTCCACTTTGGAATCCGCGAGCACGGCATGGGAGCAATCATGAACGGGATGGCGCTCACCGGCGGAATAATTCCCTACGGCGCGACGTTCCTGATCTTCTCTGATTACATGCGTCCCCCGATACGGCTCGCGTGCATCATGAAGCAGCATGTCATCTATGTGTACACCCACGATTCCATCGGACTGGGCGAAGACGGACCGACGCATCAGCCCGTGGAGCAGCTGAGTGCTCTTCGCGCCATTCCCGAGATGACCGTGATCAGGCCAGCGGATGCCTCAGAGACCGCCGAAGCGTGGCGTGCCGCCCTCAAGCATAAAGGTCCCGTAGCGTTGGTTCTGACTCGACAGAAGCTCTCGTTCATCGACCGGACGAAGTACGGAGCCGCAGCCGGCCTCGCTCGTGGCGCTTACGTGCTCGCGGATTCACCAGGCGGGACGCCCGAGGTTGTGCTCATCTCGAGCGGGTCAGAGGTCGCGCTGATAATCGACGCACAGAAGAAACTGGAGGCAGCCGGAATTCGGTCGCGCGCGGTCAGCATGGCGAGCATGGAGCTCTTTGCCAGGCAGGATCAGGCTTATCGCGACAGCATCCTGCCGAAAGGGATCAGACGCGTTGCTATCGAGGCTGCACACCCGATGTCGTGGTACAAGTGGATCGGAGACGATGGCGCGATAATAGGCATCGAGCGCTTTGGAGCATCCGCACCCGCTGCTGAGATTTTCACGCATCTCGGGATAACCGCGGACCATGTCGTCGAGACCGCAAAACAGCTCCTCGGCAAGAAATAGTCAACCAATAGACTTACTCCGACAATGACTTCGTGAACGGGAGCGAGCCGACCCTCCGCGACATCAGCGTCACGCTCAATCCCGACACCCCCGAGTGGCCGGGCGACACGGCATTCACTTGCGGATGGGCTTCGTTGATCGGCGCCGGCGCGAGCGTCAACGTGTCCTCTTTCACGTCCAGCCCCCACGTTGGCACGCACGCCGATGCTCCGTTGCACGTGCGCGAAGGATGGTCGGGATCCCACGAGCTCTCACTCGACGCGTTCTACGGGCCAGCCATCGTCGTCGACGTATCGAGTCTCACCAAGGAGATCGAGATGGAGGAGCTGGAGAAGATCCAGTCTCTCCCCTTCGTCGAGCGTCTTCTCCTGCGCACGGGCCGGACGATCGCGAGCGGCGCGTTCCCCGAGGACTGGCCGACGCTCTCTGAAAACTGTGTTCGCACGCTGCTCGGGCGTGGACTGCGCTTGCTCGGCGTCGACTCGCCATCTGTTGATCCACGGGAAAGCAAGAATCTTCCCGTGCACCACATGCTCTTTGCGGGCAACGCCGCGATACTCGAAAATCTCGATTTGCGCCGAGTGACGCCTACGATGTACGAGCTGATGGCGTTTCCGCTCAAGCTTATGGCCCTGGATGCGGCCCCCGTTCGAGCGGTGCTTCGGGAGATCGTCGGATAGCATTCCCGCCATACGCTGCATCGATGATGTGCGGTCGAAAACGACGAGCACCCGCACGCCTGCACCGCCGACCTTCCAATCTGACTACATAGTTGAGAACGATTGCTCGCGTGCTCAAACGCCTTTTTTTATTAAGCGTCGCTTTGCTGTCGCTGGCTTTTTTCGTCCAGGCCAAACAGGGCCACTCAAAGCGGACACGAAAATCGTCAACGACGCATCGCCACCGCGCGCCACGAAAGCCGATTCTTCCGCCGATCACCACGTTTGTGGACGATTCCGGTGGGAAGGAGCTCATCGTCCGGCTGCTCAACGTCGGGCAGGGCGATGCAACGTACATCCGGAATGGCTCGAGCCGCGTACTGATCGATGGCGGCCCGAACACGGCAATTCTGGGTCGGTTTCTGGATTCACTCAGGCTCAATGGCTCGACGATCGATGTCGTGATTCTGTCCCACCAGCATCTCGATCATTACAGCGGCCTCCGTGAGCTGTTCAGGACCTCGCGCCACATTAGGATCCGGTACTTCTTCGAGAACAAGGATCCCGCTCCCGCAGTAACTCTCGCAACACTGCGGGATTCGATTCTCGCGCGGGTGGACAGGGACAGCCTCGTTTACCGGGACACCGACGACCCGTGTTCCGACGGCCTAAAGATCTGCACGATCACCATGACCGGCGGAGCGAAGCTGCACATCATGGCACCGATGCCGAATGGTACTGGCGCGAACAATCGCTCGGCGCCGGTGAAGATCATCGGTCCGGACTCCGCAGCGTTCACCATGTGGCTGGCCGGCGACGCCGAGCACGAAGAGATTGCGTGGTTCGATCGAGCGGGGTACCAGCGCGATCCCGGGATGCACGTGAATGTCTTGAAAGCGGACCACCACGGCAGCTGCAACGGGGTGACGCGCCAATACCTCGGTGTGACTACGCCGGCATGGGTGGTAGCGTCAGTTGGAGCACAAAATGAATACGGCCACATGCACGCTCAGGCCAGGAAGATCTACAAGGCCGCGCGAGTGCCGTGGTACCGCACGGATCAGAATGGAACTGTCACCATTCGCTCGCCGGGAATCCCGGGAAAGGGATTCACGATCATTCCGGAACGATCGGGTATTGATCTCAGTGGGCCCAGCGACCGCGTTTCGCACCAGTTGGGATGCAGTGGGCCGTGATTGGCCCCAGTGCCATCAGAGACTGATATCTCCGCCGCGGTCGTTTTTTGATTTTTTTGCGACCTGCTTCACCGAGCGATCGAGCGCTTTTCGTTTCGCGTCAGGATCGGTCTCGATGAGGAGCGCTGACTTGCCTTCCTTGCGGTCATGAGTGACCGAAAGCACGTCACCTTCCCGGACGCCCTCGGGCAGCATCCATTGGGGGATGGGCGTTACGCTGCGTCCATCCACTTCGATAGATGCGGATCCGTCTTCGATCACATCCACTATCCAGGTATGCTTGGAATGTTTGTTCATCGATTCTCCGCCAATCGGCTGTATTCGCGTCTGCTCTAGGTTAGTACATGGCATATCCTATGCGCCATTGCCCTCCTTCGCACGATAGCGCACCAACCATTGGAAGAGATCATCTATGCAGAGCGACTCAGGTCATACGACCTCCGTCTGGATGGCTACAACCGAAGTTCCGCAGTTTCAGTCATTGACGCAGGACGTTCGAGCGAACGTTTGTGTCATCGGTGCCGGGATCGCCGGCATGACCACCGCGTACCTTCTCGCCCGTGCCGGCCGGGCAGTGGTGCTCATAGATGATGGACCGATCGGCGGCGGAGAGACCGGTCGGACGACCGCCCATCTAACCGCCGCGCTCGACGATCGCTACTACAACATCGCCAGCATGCACGGCGAGGAAGGCGCGCGTCTCGCCGCCGAGAGTCACATGTCGGCGATCCATCGCATCGAGACGATCGCTTCGATGGAGGACATCGATTGCGATTTTGAGCGCGTCGAAGGCTATCTCTTTCTAGGCGGCGACAGCCAGCGCAAGGATCTCGAGCGAGAGCTCGAGGCCACGCACCGCGCGGGAATCAACGACACGCAGATCGTCGACCGGATTCCGTTCAGCTTCTGGGACAGTGGCCCGGCACTTCGGTTTCCGCGCCAGGCAACTTTCCATCCGCTCAAGTATCTCAAGGGGCTCGCTCGCGCCGTCCTCCGCGACGGCGGAAAGATCTATTCAGGCGTCCACGCCGAGAAAATAGTAGACGGCGAGCCGGCGCGCGTGACAACGAGCGGTGGGTACGTCATCAGCGCCGACAACGTGATCGTCTGCACCAACACTCCTGTCAACGATTGGCTGATTATTCACAGCAAGCAGGCGGCGTATCGCACTTACGTGATCGGGGCGCGTGTTCCTCGCGGCTCTGTTCCCCCTGGATTGTACTGGGACACCCCTGATCCCTACCATTACATCCGCCTCCAGCAGGCGGAAGATGCCTCCGGTCGCGAGCTCGACTACGATATCCTCATTGTCGGAGGCGAGGATCATAAGACCGGCCAGGCGGTAGCGACGGGTGAGCGCTTCAACCGCCTCGAGAAATGGACGCGTGAGCGTTTTCCGATGGTCGAGCGCATCGAGTACCGTTGGTCAGGTCAGGTGATCGAGCCCGTCGACTATTTGGCCTACATCGGAAAGAACCCCGGTGGCGACGAGCACATCTACATCGCAACGGGCGATTCGGGAAACGGGATGACGCACGGGACGATCGCCGGCATCATCCTCAACGAGCTCGTACAGGGGCGAAAGCACCAATGGGCGAAGCTGTACGATCCTTCCCGCGTCAAGCTCCGTTCCACTCCCGAATACGTGAAGGAGAACGTGAACGTCGCGGAACAGTACAAGGATTGGTTTACCGCTGGCGATCTCAGCGACGTCGCTGAGATCAAGCCCGGTGAAGGCGCAATCGTCGGTCGCGGTCGCGGCAAGATCGCAGTATATCGCGACGAGCGCGGCACCATTCACCAATGCTCGGCTATCTGCAGCCACTTGTACGGCATCGTTCGCTGGAACGACACCGAGAAGACGTGGGACTGTCCGTGCCATGGGTCGCGGTTCGATCCACACGGCAACGTTGTCAACGGTCCGGCTATAGTCGGGCTTTCTCCGGTGAGCTCGGCGCCGAAGAAGCAGGAGGAAGGGGCGAAGAAGTCGAAGAAGTCCGCAGCAAAACCCTGACGTCGTGCGTCCTGCCGTCATCCGTCAATGGGATGGCCTCGTCGACTGATCGGCCGTCGACCGTCAGATCTACCGATCCAAACTGGATTCCATCCGGGTTGTCGATCGTTATGGCGTACGTCGCCGATCTGAACCTGTATTCGATCGTGAAGCTCTTCCAGCTCGCCGGAATGCAGGGCTCGATGAACAGACGCTCGCCACGCTGCTGAAATCCGAGTATCGCCTCGAGAGCGACGCGATACATCCAGCTGGCAGAGCCCGTGTACCACGTCCAGCCACCGCGACCGAGATGGCCCGTCGCGGTGTACACATCGGCTGCAACGACATAAGGCTCTACCTTGTAGATGTCGACAGCTTCCGGACTGTTGGAGTGCGTTATCGGGTTTAACATCTGAAAGAGCTCGAACGCGCGATCCCCATCTCCCTGCAACGCCGTCGCGAGCACTGCCCAGAGCGCGGCGTGCGTGTACTGCGCGCCGTTTTCGCGCACGCCCGGCAGATAGCCCTGGATATATCCGGGATCGTGGGTCGTCTTGTCGAACGGTGGCGTCAACAGCATGATGAGACGCGCGTCCTCGCGAACGAGGTACTTGTTGAGCGACTGCATCGCGATGCGTGTTCGATCGGGCTTGCCCGCGCCGGAGATGACACTCCAGCTCTGAGCGATCGAGTCGATCTTGCACTCGTCGCTCGTGCGTGATCCGAGCGGCGAGCCATCGTCGAAATAGGCGCGACGATACCACTCGCCATCCCAGGCCGATCGCTCCACGGCGTCGGAGTACTCCTGTGCCTTTCCGAGAAGCTCTTCACGAACGGCGGCATCACCCTTCTCGCCGGCGTGGACGGCAAATTTGCGAAGGGTGGCGATCAGGAACCAGGCGAGCCACACGCTCTCTCCCTTTCCTTCGATTCCCACCCGATTCATTCCGTCGTTCCAGTCGCCGCTGCCGATGAGCGGCAGACCGTGCACTCCCTTCGTGCAAGCCCGTCTTAGAGCGCGCACGCAGTGATCATAGATGCTCCCCGTTTCCCCGGATTCCTTGGGCAGGTCGTAGATCTCGTGCTCGTCCGGATTGAGCTGGCGCATTGTGAGATACGGCACTTCGACATCGAGGACGCCGCGATCCGCGGTGACGTTGACGTAATGATCGATGACGTAAGGCAGCCAGACGAGATCGTCCGAGAATCGCGTCCGCACCCCACGTCCGCTGTGGGGATGCCACCAATGCTGCACGTCGCCCTCGACGAACTGACGCGATGATGCGCGAACGATGTGCTCTCTCGCGATTTCGGGCGCGGCATAGACGAACGCCATCGCGTCCTGGAGCTGATCCCGGAACCCGAACGCCCCACTCGACTGGTAAAGCGCCGTCCGCGCCCACATCCGGCACGACAGCGCCTGATAAAGCGCCCACCGATTTACCATGAGGTCGAACGTGGGATCTGGGGTTTTCACCTTGATCGTCCCCAATCTTCGCGCCCACACTTCAACGTTGGTCTCGACCGACTGTTTCGCTGCCACCGGCGCGCGATGCCTGAGAATCATTTCCTGCGCCGCGTTCTCGCCGTCGGCCGCGCCTAGCAGCATCACGATGTCTTTGGATTCGCCCGGCTCGATGACTATGCTCACCTGCATCGCGCAGCAGGGGTCAATCGTCGCGCCGATGGCCCCCGATAATCCCGCGCGCTCGAGCGCGGCGGGGCTCGATATCGTGCCGTTTCTGCCAAGGAATTCGCGCCGGTCAGCCGTATAGTACGCGACCCGCTCGCTGATCGAAGCAAAGGCGACGCTCTCCGCAAAATCGGCGTCGAAATAGTTGCGGGCGAACATCGACTGCGTGTCTTCGTCAAAGCTCGTGCGCACCTGATACTGCGTTTGCTCGCGCGAGAGGCCCAGCACCCACTCCAGATACCACGTCAGAGTCAGCTTCTTTCGCGTCGTCGAGTCGTTGCGCAAAGTCAGAACGCTGATCTTGACCGGATCGTTCTCATCGACCCCCAGTCGGAGCGAGCTGGCAAGACCTTTATGCGTGTGATCGAACACGGAGTAGCCGGCGCCATGGCGCACGCGATACGGGGTCGGCTCGCGGATGGGGCAGGGCGTAGCCGTCCATAGATCGCCGTTGGCATCATCGCGCAGGAACACGCAGTCACTCGACGGATCGCGCACTGGATCGTTGTGCCATGGCGTGATGCGATAGAAGAAGCTGTTCTTTGCCCACGTGACGCCGCTTCCACCTTCGCTCACGTAAAAGCCGCCCGTTGCATTCCCCACCACGTTTATCCAGGGAGCGGGCGGAAGATCGCTGCCGGTCAGGTGAATCTCGTACTCACCCTCCTTGTTGAAGCCGCCAAGCCCGTTGAACGACTGCAATCCGACCCCTCGATCCGCGGGATCGGCATGAATCGGTACAGTGCCAAGCGGGACGATGTCACGGTTCATGATCTCGAGCTTGGGCGGATAGCGATCCTCGACTCCCGGGAATTCGAGGAAATTGCCGAGCCCGAGTCCGTCGCAGTTGACCTGGACGCGCGCCATCGCCTTGAGAAGCGTGACTTCCTCGGGCTTCAACAGATCCATCCGCCTTATGAACACACCGCCCGGACGATCAAGCAGTCCCGCTTCGCTCGACGCCATCGTCGTCGACAGCAGTTCGTCGCTCAGCTCCTGCATGTAAGTCGCGGGGTGCACGTTGAGAATCACGAGATCGCACGTTATCCCCTTCAATCTCCAGTAGTGGTGCGTTCTGAGCAGCTGCCTGATGCTCGGCATTCCCACTGCGCTTTCGATCGTCGCCAGAAGAATCGGCCAGTCACCGGAAATTCCTAATCCCCATAGCGCCTGTTGCCCCAGCCTGTTCTCCTCGACCGAGCTCTGTGCGGGCCGGAATCCCGGGTGCGGGAACATCAAGTGGCCGGCGAGATCCTGATACAGCGCCGCGTCCGCTGGGGCGATTCCCAGATCCCGCAATTCCGCTTGCGCCTGCGCCCACGACAGATCGAGAGCGCGCCGCGCGCTGTACGGGTCGTGATAGAGATCCGCGAGCTCTATCGCGCGCTCCTTCTTTTCGGTTATGAACGTCGTGAACGCGACGTGCGCCGATCCGCCGGGCGGAATCCGAACGCGCACGCGCAGCGACAGAATCGGATCGAGCACCGCTCCGACTGTGCCCGTGAGCTCCGCGCCTTCATCCAGCGCCTCTGCGTTCCTCACCGAGCGGCCTCTTCCCACAAACTTGGCGCGATCGGTCTCGCAGGTAACGCTGCCTACGATCTCCGGCCCGACGGCGACGACGTGTGCGCACCAGATCGATGCTTCGGTGGCTGAGCGCGGACGCCGCGTCGCCAGCAGCGCCGCGTTCGCTTCCAGAAATTCCGTCTGGACGAAGAGATTCTGGAACGCCGGATGCGCGCGGTCTGCCTCCGGCGGTGCGAGCACGACCTCGGAGTAGCTCGTGAGCTCGATCTCCCGTGCCTGCAGCGATCTGTTCGTCAGAATTATTCGTCTCACTTCCGCCGCATCGTCCGATGCGACCGCGATCTCCGTTACGGTGTCAATGTCACCGTCGCGACGGATGAACGTGATGCGGTCCGATGCGAAGAGAACGCGATACCACTGCGGCTCCGTTCCGGACGGCTGGTGCGCAGTGGACCACACGTGCCCGGTGCTGACGTCTTTCACGTAGCACCACTGACCGTAGTTGTCGCGCGTGGAATCGTGACGCCACCGCGTGACCGCGAGATTTCCATACCTGCTGAAGCCACCACCCGCATTGGTGATGAGCGTCGTGTACGGCACGTTCCCGAGAATCCCGACGACCGGCTGCGGCGTGTGCGGTGTCTCGATCTCGCGCACCGCCGGTTTCTCCGTCTCGCTCGGCACCCTCGCCGCATCGGTGCCGGACACATCCTGCACCACCAGTCGCCGCGGAATCCGCTCCTGCAGCACCAGCTCCGCCGATCGCACGAGTGGATCCGTGTGGAAACGCCGCGGCCACACCTGGCGGTTGAGCGCGTTGTCGAGGGCGACGATGCTCATCCCGATGTGGTGCGCCATGAACGTGCAGACGAGTGTCTTTCTCGAGCCCGGCGACGGCCGCGTATAATCGAGCGCGTCACGGAAGCCGAATGGCCCGAGCGCGCCCTCCGCTTCCAGGATCGCCAGATTCCTGAGTGCCTGTCTCGGCTCCACGATCATCGCGAGCAGCGTTGCGTACGGCGCTACGACGAGCTCCTTGCTCAACCCGCGCTTGAGCGCGAGATCGGGCACTCCGAAGCCCCGGTACTGGTACGTGTGCGATCGGTCGCGGACAGCGTACGCCGATTCCGAAACTCCCCACGGCACGCCACGCTCGGCGCCATACGCTATCTGTCGCTTGACGCAGCCCTTGTGGGTCTGGTCCAACAGCGTGAACGGGAATGTCTGCATCACCAGCGCCGGCATCAGGTACTCGAACATGCTCCCGCTCCACGAGAGGAGCGTCCGCGTTCCCGCCGCCGCCGTGAGCTGGCGTCCCAGCCTGAACCAGTGGTCGACAGAGACATCGTCCTTCGCGACCGCGACGAACGATGCGAGACGGGATTCCGATGCAAGAAGATCATAGTACGAGTTGTCGACCGTGTTGCTGCCGATGTGGTAGCCGATCGTGAACAGCTTCCGCTTCTCGTCGAAGAGAAAACGGAAATCCATCTCGACCGCGTACGCATGCGCGCGCTCCGCGATCGCCTTCAGTCGCTTTGCATCTGCCTCGGGACACGATGGATCCTTGAGCATCTCGAAGCAGGCTTGCTTCAGCGCGATCAGATGTCCGGCAAAGTTTCCGCTGTCGACGGTGGAGACGTACGCCGGCTCCAGCACGCGCAGTTCACTTAGATCGTACCAGTTGAAGAAATGGCCGTGGAACCTCCGCATCCGCTCCAGCGACCGAAACACCTTCTCCAGGCGGTCGATCATGTCGGAGCGCGTGATGAAGCCGAGGTCGAGCGCGCTGACGGTGGAGAGTAGCTGAAGTCCGATATTCGTCGGCGATGTGCGAAGAGCCAGTACCGGCTCCGGATCTTCCTGATAGTTATCCGGGGCAAGCCATTGGGTTTCCTCGGTTACAAACTTCTCGAAATAGGTCCAATGCAGCTTCGCGTAGCGCAGCGATGCCAGACGCTCCGCGTCCGTGAGATGGACCTCGCCGAGAATCGCAGATCTGCTCAGTGCAGAGGCGATACTCGGGCTCGCCAGCCACGCAAGCACCAGTGGCAGCGTCCCCATTACAAAGAGAAAGCGGTCGTCGGAGCTCGATGCGGCGCCTACGCTGACGTGAAGGCCGATCGCGACGCCGAGCGCGAGGCACATCGCGGTGACGGGCCACATCTTGCGCCAGATCTCGAGCTGCGATCGCGTGCCGAGCGATCGCTCCACCTGCGACGCCGTCTGCCACTCCAGAAGCTTCCGGTGGCTGAGGAACAATCGGAAAAGCGTGCGTCCGATGGCGTCGGCGCAAACCACCGCCTGGTGCGGGAGGAAAACGACCGCCAGCAGGAACTGCTGCGCATTCGTTATCGCATCACGCCCAACCGCCAGATAATACGCCATCCACGACTGGTCGCGCGGCGGCCGCAGCAGCGAGATCGCAAGTGAGAAGAGCCACGGAAAGGCGATCGCCAGCAGTACCACTCCCGTCCAGCGTACCACGAGTCCGGGGAGGAAAAACCATCCGACGATGAGCATCGACAGTTGCGCGATCTCGACGAGACTCCTGCGCAGATTGTCGAAGATCTTCCAGCGCGAGATAGCGGAGAGACGGTTTGGTTCATGACCATCGGGTCCCGGCACGGTTCCCTTGAGCCACCCCAGCAGTTGCCAGTCGCCCCGAATCCAGCGGTGTTTGCGGCGAGTGAACGTGAGATAACGCGCCGGATAGTCGTCGTAGACTTCGATGTCGGTCGCCAGCCCCGCGCGCGCGTACGTTCCCTCGATCAGGTCGTGGCTGAGGAGCGTGTTCTCCGGAAATCTTCCGTGCGTCGCGTCTTCGAACGCATCGACTTCGTAGATGCCTTTGCCGGTGAAGCTTCCTTCGCCGAAGAGATCCTGATAGACGTCGGATACGGCAGTGGTGTACGGGTCGACGCCGGGATGTCCCGAGTGAATCGCTGCAAAGAATGATCGATGCGCGCTGGTGAGCGATACTCCGACACGCGGCTGGATGATTCCGTAGCCCTCTGTGACGCGACCGACGGTCGGATCGTAGTGCGCACGATTCAGCGGATGGGCCATTGTTCCAACGAGGAGCTGTGCCGCATCCCTCGGCAGCACGGTGTCGGAATCGAGCGTGATTACGTAGCGGGCAAACGAAAGCTTGGTCGTGTCACCGACAACGGTACTGAACGCGTCCTTCGCGCCGCCGCGGAGAAACTTGTTGAACTGCGCCAGCTTCCCACGCTTCCGCTCCCACCCCATCCAGACGCCTTGTTTCGGATTCCAGAGACGTGGACGGTGGAACAGGAAAAACACATCGGTCCCGCCATTTCCATATTTGGAATTCAGTGTTTTGATGCCCGCTGTCGCTGCCGCCAGGATCTCCTCATCATCTGCCCGGTGCTCCGTTGGGGAGTCGGTGAAATCGCTGAGGATGGCGAACTGGAGGTTCGGATCGCGGTTGGCGAGATACTGGACCTCGATGTGCTCGAGCGCTTCTTCCACGCCGTGAACGCTGCCCAGGAGGGTAGGTACCACGACGGCGGTCATGTACTCCTCGGGAATACCGTCATCCCTGAGCTCGAGCTTCGAGAGAGTTCGAGGAGGCATCAGGAGCGTGATGAGCTGATTGATGACGCTTATGCCGATCTCGCTCGCGGGTATCAGCGCAAGGAGCGTGATGACGATCTGGACGACCGCTGGCGCGTTTTCGAGCACCTCGAGGATGGTCGCTACCGCGAGCGTCGTGAAGACGGTTATCCCGCCGAAATAGAGCGTATTCGGATGCCGCTGCGTCCAGCGATAGAGCCACTCCCGCGGTGGCGGAGTGTAGCCGACCTTCTCCTCGAGAACCTTTCTCCCCTTGTCGACAAGGAAGTAGCCGACATGCGCATGTCTCGCATCGTCCGGATCTGCGAGCTTGGCGAGGGCCACGACTTCGCTCGCTACCTCCTCCTCTGGGCGCTTCGTGCGCTTCCCGATGTGCTCGACGACGTGGCGGTAATGGTCGCGCGTTCCGAAGGTCATCGATTGATAGTGACCGCTCGGATCCTGACGTAGCAGCTTCTCAGTCGCACTTTGCGATTCGACGAAATCCTTCCAGTCGAGTCGCGAGATGGTTCGAAGACTCGTGATGCTGTTGGCGACCGTTACCTGAGTCAGAGCGACACGGCGGTTCGATCGCGTTGCTGCTTCCTCTGCGCTCGGTCCGTCTTCGGCTATCCACTGCTCGAGCCAGATCAGCGGCGTGAAGTTCGTCTGGTACGACCTCACCTGCTGGAGGAATCGTGCGACCCAGGTAGGAGTGAACGGAGGATGGTTGTCGACGAACGCGGCGAGAGCCGTCGCGAGCGCCTGCGCCGATTCCTCGCTCGCTTCGCGAAGCACGGTCGCCGCCCGATCGGCCGACTCGACTTCCTTCAGTCGCGCGGCAACACGGAGAGCCATCCGGCGGATGTTCTCGACGAGTCCGAGCCTGAGCATCGTCGGTATCGCCCACAGCTCGCCCATCCGCAACGACGTTACGGTTTGGTATTCGCGGACAAAGAGCGTGATGTTGTCGAGGTCCAGGTGACCCTCGGTGTGCGCGATCAGCTCTATCGCGACTTCATACGCGCGCGGGTATCCTGCGAGCGACCCCGTCGCCAGCTTTGGAAGCTCCTCGTAGTAGCCCTTCGGGAGACTTGTGCGAATCTCCCGAATGTGCTCCTGGACGATGTAGAAGTTGTCCAGGAGCCAGTCCCCCGCAGGACTGATGTCGAGGCCGCGCTCCGCCCCGCCATTCAATTCCTGGTAGACTCTGTCCAGAATTACTTTGGTGTCGTCGAGGCGTTGCAGCAGCGGACCGGCACCGCGCTGCTTTTGGGCCGGAAGAAGGTGATGCCCCCGCGCTACCGCGCGCGCACGCTCTCCAAGCCGTTCGACGCCCAGCACCTCGCCGCGAATTGGGCCCACGAGCTCTTCGGCTGCCCCATCACGGGAGCGGCCAAACAGGCGGCTCAGAATTGTTGTTGGACTTTTGGGCGGGATTGCTGTTGCCACGTCACGTACTCAACGCCAAAGATATGCCGCTCCACGATGGAGCACTCCCGGAAAATATCCCGGCTACGTGCACGAAATGCAAAACGTCCCTCGGCGAGGGACGTCTGGTCATTCTTTGGAATGCGCGCCTACTGTTCTTTGGCGGGCTGATGCTTTCCGCCCTTCTTAGGAATGAGGTTCGGCTCGTCCATGCTTTCTTTTAGATGCTGCTTGTCGAGCTCATGTACGTGCTCGTCGTTGGTCCTGGTCTTTTGGTCCGTTACCGCTGCTTGCTTCTGAAACATCCCGTTGCTCTTCATTGCGTCTCTCTCGTGGTTAACACCCCTATACAGTACAGGAAGCGTGCCCCAAAAGTGCGCGCGCCGAACGCTTTCCTACGTTCGCAGCCTGAGGGTCGGTTCCCGCCGTTGCCCGAAGCCGCCGGGTGCCCCGCCCACAGCCCCCGGCCGGTAATGTTCAGTTGCCGCTCTACCTGAAACGAATTCCGCCCATCAAACGGAATAGAGTCGCGTCTGCCGGCACCGAGTAGACCTGCGCACCGACATCAAGAATCCGCCGAACGATTGCCGTCACCCCGCCAAAAACTGCCGGACGCACCAGCGGTGAATCGAGCTCGACCTGCGTTCTGTCGACGACGCCATTCGCATCGGTAAATCCGACCTGAAAGTGCGGATCGATTCTATTCGCTCCAGCGCCGACGTAGAACGAGATCCCGCCGGTGCCGGGCGCAAAGCCGGCCGCCGCTTCGCCTCCGAACATGTCGGGATGGAAGGTGTCCTTCGATGGGGTCGTTCCGAAGCACGGCTGGGTGTTGGACGTCTGCTGTAGCGACGACTTGGGACAGGTAATCGGCCCCTGCACGTTTCCAAATGTGCCGTGCACTCGCAGCATGAGAGTCGTCCCGCTGGTTACAGGCCCCGCGGCGAAATGGTGCGCGTGCGATATACCGAAGCTGAAGAGGTTTGGCTTTGCCCGTGCTATCGTGACGGGCGGCAGGTATGCTGCCTCGAATGCAAAACCATAAGGGGCTCCGACGGTGATCCTCGGCCTTCCGAACACCGGGGAAAGCGAAGTGTGCTCGCTCTTCTGCGTGAAACAGGCACCCGTCTGCTCAATGGATGGATTTGGCTTCGGGATGTACTCACCTTCTGCCCCAACGCGGATGCTCGCGGGTCTCATGACCTCGGGAGCGGTGGCCATTGAGAACACGATGGGTGCGGTATAGAACGCTAGTAGCTTCCCCTCGTTGCTCTCACTGCTGACGCGGCACTGAGCCCCCGCCTGGTGTTGGTACAGAGCGCATAAACCGACCGCAATGACAAAAGCTCGATGCATTTATATCTCCCCTCAACGAAGCCAATTGGTGAACGCCCAAAAGTAGGCCTCGGATGAGCGTCAGGCGAGAACTGATCGGCAAGAGCAATGAGAGTCGCTGTCAGGGTATGAGTGTGTCGGGTGAACGAAATGATTTCCCAACAAAGCCTTGGGCAGTTTCCCTAATCCGAGAGAAAAGCTAGACAGCTCAGGCTGCAAAGCTGAAAGCTCCCTGCTTCAGTATTGTGGATCCCTGAATAGTGTCAGGATCTCAACTCCGCGAAACTGCTAGCCGCTCCTTGTCTTAGATACATATCTAACTAGCTCGCCTTGAGGACGCGCCTCTCCCTCAGCTCAGCCAGTGTCTGATGTGAAAAGGGCGGACATGCATCCCGTCGGCATGTCCGCCCTTTTTAGCTTCTTATCTACCGCTGTCGCTTACGCCTTAACTGCTTCGACCTCGATGTTGATCTTGATGTCATTCCCGACCACCACCCCGCCGGTCTCGAGCGCCTGATTCCAGGTCAACCCAAAATCACGCCGATCGATCTTTCCGGTGGCGCTGAAACCGACGCGCTCTCCACCCCACGGATCCTTCTGCTTCCCCTCGAACGTGACGTCCAGTGTCACCGGCTTCGTCACATCGCGAATGGTCAGATCACCCGTCAGCTTGAACTTGTCCTTTTCACCTTCGATCCGCGTGCTCCGGAACGTGATCTCGGGGTACACTTCGGCGTTCAGGAAATCAGCTGAGCGAAGATGTTGATCGCGCTGATCGGTCCGCGTGTCGAGACTCGCTGCCTTGAGCGTCGCTTCGACCGAAGACTTCTTTGGATCCTTTTCGTCGGTGTAGATGGTGCCCAGGACATCCGTGATCCGGCCCTTCACGGTCGTAATCATCAGATGCTTGGCGGAAAATTCGACCAACGTGTGTGTCGGGTCGAGTTTCCAGGTTGTTCTGGTTCCTGCGGCGGGAGCCACCGTTGCGGATGCGGTCATAACGCCCTCTCGTGTCTTTGGTCTTAAGTGCAGCTGGCCCACGCCGGCGCGGCAAATGGGACTGGACTTACTATTGATATGCTAGTATACTTAAGTAAGTAGCTTGTGTCAAGCCGCTTACTTCCCAAATTTGACCATGACCCGAAACAACGATTCACCGCACCCCGTTTGCTCCCGCTTTCACCAGGCGGTCGAGCTCATCGGTGGACGATGGACGGGTGCGATAATCCAGACCCTGCTTCAGGGGAAGACGCGCTACGCCTTGATCAAGGCCGCAATTCCCGATATCACCGACAGGATGCTGTCTGAACGGCTTCGCTCACTCGAAGCCGAAGAGCTTCTCACGCGGAAGGTCGTCCCGGAGAGTCCGGTGCGCGTCGAATACGAGCTCACCGAGAAAGGCAGATCTCTGGAGAGCTCTCTGACCGAGATCGGTACGTGGGCTGAACGCTGGATTCCGCTCGACAGCGAGGATGAGAGCGGGCCAAGCGACAGTGAATCAAAAGCGCGAAAGCGCCCGGCCTAGTAACTCGCCTCGTAGTTCAATCGAAAACCGCGGGCGGGCTGCGGAATGAAATCCTTGATCACCGAAAGATTGTCCCGATACACCCGATTGAACACGTTGTCGCAGTGCACGCTGATATTGTTGAGCACGCGTTGACGCGCGAACCGCATTCCAACCCCGACATTGACCACCGCATATCCTGGTGTCGGCGTGTCGCCCTCGCCGAGTCTCGTCTGGCCTGCCGCCAGACGCGTTTCGATCAGACCCATGTAGGTACTGTTTTGAAACGTCGCCCGCAGAAGACCTCGTAGCGGCGGAGTGAAGGGGAGGGGGACGTGCTGCCTGGTGTCCTCTGCATTCACATAGTCAGCCGCTGCCCTGAGCGCGATGTACTGCGCAGGCTGGACGGAAACGCTCGCGTCGAAGCCGAGCAGCCTCGCGTTGGTTTCGCCGAACTGGCGCACCGGAAAGCTTTGAATCGTATCGCCGCGCAGGAATCCGTAGATGTAATGCTGGATGCTGTTCAAGTAAGGTGAAATTTCAAACGACGCGTTCGCGAAGCTGCCCTTCAGCGACAGGTCCACACCCAATCCGGTTTCGGGTTCGAGCGTCGATGTGCCGATTGTGTAGGTACCACTGGGCGCATCGAGTCCGTTCGCGAATAGCTCCTGAACGGTCGGCGCTCGAAATGAGCGCGCAAGACTCAGCGATCCCGTCAATTCCGGCGTTAGCGTCTGGATCGCGCCCAGGGACGCCGTCACCGCGTTGGAGAGCCGTGATGCGTTGAGCGTCTGGAAATTCGGATCGGTCGACTGCGGGTCCGGACGTGTTTGGATCTTGTTGTAGTCGTACCTGAGGCCGGCCTGCAGGCGTGTGTTATCCGCGGCCGGATATTCTTCGTAAGCGTACGCGGCAAGTCCGGTCGTCCGTGAATTCGGACCCAGTGGCTCGTCTCCCCGGATTTTCATGTTCTCGACATTCGTCCATAACCCGAGCGTTCCCTGCAGTTTTCCGAGCGGCTGATGTTGAAGTTGAAGCACGCCGTTCAGCTGACGCTTCTCGAAATGGGTTGCTTCCGGGTCGGAAACGCCGCTCGCGTCCTGCGCCGTCGGAAACTCGGAGTGGTTATAGTCGTTGAAGCTGGCGTTGAGCTTTACGCGATCGATAAACGCGAAACCGTGATTCAGGAGACTGCGGAGCTCGACCGTGTTTCTGCGCTGCGCAATGCGCGAAGTAGTTGGAGGGACGTTGGCAAAATCGGGATTGGGTGGGACGCCCGGGATACCGTAGTTCACCTCGAAGTGCTTGCCGCCGATTCCGAACGCACCAAAGTCCCCCTGGTATCCGTAACCGACGCCGGCCTCACCGCTGTGGTCGAACGTCTGCGGCATCCGATCGAGGTTGAACACCGCACCCGTCCCGGGGTCGGTGTAGTTGCCCGATGGGATCCTGGTATTCTCGGCCCTCACGCCACCTACCGAGACTCGAAAAGCCTGATTGCCGTGACTGTAGACGTTGTTGATGTAGCCGGCGCCTGAGCCATTCACGGTATTTCCTTCGATCGCTGCCGTTCCCGAAACGGCGTGATCCGATACCGCAGGAACGATGTCGGTGATGATGTTCACTATTCCGCCGATTGTACTGGGCCCATACAGAATCGTCGCCGGACCGCGAACCACATCGATCTGCGAAACCCCGATCGCCTCGATCGGAGTCGCGTGCGCAGGATCGAAAGTCGCCAGATCACCCATGCGCAGGCCGTTTTCGAGAATCAGAACTTCGTTGTCGCCAAGTCCCCTCAGAATCGGCCTCGATGGAGCAGACCCGAGACTCCGAACTGCGACACCCGGGAGATCCGAGATCTTCTCGGCGAAGGTGGTGCCGGGGCTGGCCTGAAATTCAACCAGCGACTTTGACGCAGTTGATTGATATTGCTCGTCCGAAATCCGCGCAGTTGGCGATGCCGAGACAACGACCTCTTTCAGCTTGATCGCGGATTCGCGCAGGTCGAACGAAACGCTTGCGGTACCGCTCGTTACTGTGATCGTGTCGGTAGCTGAGGCATAGCCGGTGACCCCAACGTACAGACGGTATACTCCGGCCGGAACGTTGGAGAAGAGGAACTGGCCTTCCGCCCCCGTCCGTTCGATTCGATCGAGCTCTAGAAGTCTGACGGTTGCACCGACAATCGGTCTCCTCGCCGTCTGAACCGTACCGGATATGGCTTGTGCTCTGAGCACGACAGGCGACGGAAGTAGCACAGCAGAAATCACAAGGCTCGCGATTGAGATGCACGCGCGCGTACGAACATGATTTGCTGACATTTGGCCTCGTTCTGGGATCTTGTGACGGAAATAGAAGGAAATCAGAAACCGCGTGAGCGAATGCGCCGTTCCCACATTTCGTTGTCAAAAACAGCTTGAAACATACACCGGATTTGTGCAAGGTAACGCAGATCGAAGTTATCTCATCGCGGAGAATACTGATGCGCAGCGTCCTCACGTCCCTCCTGATCTCGGCAACCGGCCTTGCTCTCACCCCATCCGTCGCCGATGTGCCGCTTCGCGGATTTTTCCCGCAGTCCGTCCAGGCGGAGCGAGATCTCGAGGCAAAGTTCAGGGCGATGCCCGACCCCGCTCACATGAGAGAATCCATGCGGAGGCTGAGCGCCAGACCTCATCACGTCGGGTCCGCCTACGACAAGGACAATGCCGAATGGCTTCTCGATCAGTTCAAGTCCTACGGGTGGGATGCGCACATCGAGAATTTCGACGTGCTGTTTCCGACGCCTGTCGATCGCGTCGTGGAGCTCGTCGCTCCAACGACGTTCAAGGCATCCCTGCAGGAGACTCCGCTTCCGGGCGATCCGACCTCGAGCCAACAAGCGGAGCAGCTACCGTCGTACAACGCGTACTCCGTCGACGGCGACGTGACTGGCCCCTTGGTCTTCGTGAATTACGGAGTGCCGGCCGACTACGAGGAGTTGGAGCAGCATGGTGTCTCGGTAAAAGGTGCAATCGTTATCGCCAAGTACGGCGGCTCGTGGCGTGGCATCAAGCCCAAGGTTGCCGCCGAGCACGGTGCAATTGGCTGCCTGATCTATTCTGATCCGAGAGATGACGGTTACGCCGAAGGGGATGTATTCCCCGCCGGGCCAATGCGTCCCGCTCAGGGAGTTCAGCGCGGTTCCGTCGCCGACATGCCTGTGTACCCAGGCGATCCGCTCACTCCGGGTGTTGGTGCTACAAAGGATGCGAAGCGGCTTTCGGTCGCGCAGGCAACTACGATCACCAAGATCCCGGTGCTTCCGATTTCGTACGGTGACGCGCAGCCGTTGCTTTCTGCACTTGGAGGTCCGGTCGTTCCGTCAGAGTGGCGAGGTGGACTCCCAATTACGTATCGCTTCGGACCCGGTGCGGCGAAAGTTCATCTGCGGGTAAAATCGGATTGGGGTCTCAAGACACTTTACGACGTCATTGCGAAGCTGCCCGGCACGACCGAAGCCGACCAGTGGGTGATTCGCGGCAACCACCACGACGCTTGGGTAAATGGCGCCGAAGATCCGATCTCCGGGTTGGTCGCCGAGCTGGAGGAAGCACGCGCACTCGGAACATTGTACAAGCAGGGATGGCGGCCCAAGCGTACGATCATTTACGCCGCCTGGGATGGTGAAGAGCCAGGACTCCTTGGCAGCACTGAGTGGGCGGAGACGCACGCCGACGAGCTCAAGGCCCACGCGGTTGCCTACATCAATAGCGACGGCAACGGCAGGGGATACCTCGGCATCTCTGGCTCCCATTCCCTTGAAAAGCTCATGAACGGCGTCGCCATGGATGTGAACGATCCCGAGGCCAACGTGAGCTCATGGAAGCGGATTCAGGCGTCGAGGATTCTCAAAGGTACGCCCGAGGTTCGCAAAGAAGCACGCGATCGCGAGGATCTCCGCATCGGTGCGCTTGGCTCGGGCTCCGACTATTCGTCGTTCATCGACCATCTCGGCGTTGCCTCGCTGAACATCGGCTACGGCGGTGAGGATGATGGCGGCATCTATCACTCCATCTACGACGATTTCTATTGGTACACGCACTTCAGCGACACGGCGTTCGTGTACGGACGGGCGCTCGCGCAAGTCGGAGGTACTACCGTTTTGCGCCTCGCGAACGCGGATCTGCTCCCATTCGCATTTACCAACCTCTCTGAAACCGTGCAGGGCTACGTGAAGGATCTCCAGTCTCTCCGCGACCGGAGGGCGGAACAGATCACGGATCGCAACAAGTCGATCGATGATGGGCTGTTCAAGCTCACCAGCGATCCCCGTGACCCGGTGATCGCACCAGAACGAGAGCAGCCGGCGCCACAGTTGAATTTCGCGCCGTTGCTAAACGCGCTCGATTCACTCAACCACGCCGCATCACGCTACGATCGGGCGTATACACGCGCCCTGACCGATGGACATTTTGCATCCGCGAAAACGGTCAACACGCAACTGCTTCAGGCCGAGCGGGCGCTCACGTCTCCGGAAGGACTGAAGAACAGACCATGGTACGTGCACATGCTCTACGCTCCTGGCTTTTATACAGGATATGGCGTCAAGACCGTTCCGGGCGTCCGCGAGGCAATCGAGCAGGGGCAATGGCAGGATGCTGACAGAGAAATCGTGCGCGCCGCGGCCGCACTCGATCGCGAAGCGACATTGATCAGCGGGATCGCGTCGGCGCTCTCCCCCTGAGGGATCGCGACGGCTATGGTGTCACACGGTAGCGCACTGCCATTCCTTCTTCGTTGTGAAACGACACGTGGCAGTGAAAGAGCCAGATACCGACGTTGTCCGGCACCATGTCGGCGGTCGACATCTGCATCATCGACAACTGCGCCACGTCGGTACGCATCCCGTTCAGGATGACTGTGTTCCCGTGCCAATGCGGGGCGTGAAAATCGAAATCGTTGGTCGACGCCATTAGATACCAGCGCACGTGCTCGCCTTTCCGTAGCGTAAGCTCCGAAAGCGGCATACTGCCGTGCACGAAGCCGTTGATGCTGAACTTGACGTACCAGGGATAGCCCTCCTGGCGCAGCGATGGATTCGGTCTCGCACCGAGCACGCGCATGGAATCAGACGACGGCAGATTCTCATTTGAGAGCCAGCTGTCCTGCTCCTCGACCTGCATGAATGACGCGATGATCTCGCGATCCACATCGTTGGGCGAGCCGTCAGACCGTGCCTTTGCACGCGCCGTGATGATGATCGGACCGAAGAGACCGGTGTTGATATCACGGACTTCGTCGACGTGGGAGTGATACATCCACATCACGGAGCTGCCATCCATCGGACCGGGGCCTGCGCGCTCGGGTACCGGCCAGACGTATGTGTGGGTCCCGCCTGGCGGCACGCCGTCATCCGCCTTGTCACTGCCACTGGTGCCGTCATTGTACGGCACACCTTCAGAGGCCTTGTCATACAGAACGCCGTGAGGATGGACGCTGTATGGCCGATCACCGTTGTTGCGGAAGACGACGCGAATGGTGTCGCCGACAACCGCGCGAATCAGTGGACCGAGAAAGCCGAGGTGTTGCCATGCCGGCGGGCGGGGTTTGAGCGTGCGAAAGGTGCTGTCCGTGTACTCGCGATAGAGCACCTTCCGGTACGCGGTGCTCACAGGACGCGGTTTCGCGTTTCCGAAGAAGGCCGTGTCGGCGTACGGCGTACCCGCCACCTCGTCCCGCGCCCCCGGCACGTAATCCCACCTGACGGTGTCGGCGGCGATGAAGTACGTGCGCGTGCGTCCGGCGTTCTCTCGCTTTGGTGCGGAGTGCGCCGCCCCCGACGACAGGGTGCAGAAAGCGATAATGGAAACAATCGTATGGGCTCGCATTCGTTTTCTCCGGGGAGTGTCGGGGTCTGAATCGCAGGGAACGACTGAGTCTGCGAGACATCTCTTTTGAGATTTCGCGCGCAGTTTACCACCGACGTGTCGCCCAGCCGTCGCCTGGATGTTTATTGCTGAGCGACGGTACGAGCTTTACGTTCGAGCTGTGATGATCGAATTAACCCTCTTCGGCCTGCAGTCCGTCCGTGCCTCTGATGGTCGCGAGTTCGGCGCGTTGGCGGCGCAACCGAAGCGCTTCGCCTTCCTGGCGTATCTGGCGATCGCCGGGGGAGCCGGATATCACCGGCGCGATGCGCTGGCGGCGATGTTCTGGCCGGAGCTCGATCAGTTCGCGGCGCGCAGAGCGCTTAGAAACATGCTCTATCATCTGCGTGAGGCGATCGGAGCTGAAGTGCTGATCACACACGGCGACGATGCGATCGCGATCGATCCCAAGTCGCTGACGTGCGACGTGACGAAGTTGAGCACAGCGGTGATGGAGGGGCGCTTCGAAGCGGCGGTCGAATACTATAAAGGAGAGTTGCTCGCGGGTGTGCACTTCCCGAATGCCGGTGAGGCGTTTGAAGAGTGGCTCTCGCGCGAGCGCGCACGAACCGTCGGACTCGTGCTTCAGGCGTTGCATGCGCTGTCAGAGCGTGACGAGGCGGGCGGAAACTACGGGGGTGCAGTGCGCTGGGCCCAGCGTGCGTGCGCGTTGGCGCCGGACGACGAGAGCTGGCTGCGACGTTCAATGTCGCTTCTCGATGCGGGAGACGATCGCGGCAGTGCGCTTCGCCTGTACGAAAGCTACGAGCGCCGATTGGCTGCGGAGTTCAATGCCAGACCGACCACGGAATCGGCTGCGCTCGCTGTTCGCATTCGCGATGGTGAGCGACGCCCGCGCGAACCGACTACCCCTGATGAAGCGACTGGGTCTGCGACCACCTCCACCGATGATCCAGGCACGCCGATATCGAGGCGTCCCATGCGCAGCAGAAAAGTGGGGCGATGGGCTCTGACGCTCGTTGCTGCTGTCATTGTGGTCGCGCTGGCCGGACGAGCTGTCATCGGTCGATCGCACTCGCCCGTCGCGCAGCGCACGCGCGTACTCGTCAACGCATTCGAGAATCGCACGGACGATCCACGATTCGGGTCGTTGGGACGCATGGCCGAAGACTGGCTGACGCAGGGGCTGGTGCGCACGCAGCTCGTGGATGTTGTCGATGCGCGCGCGGCGTTTGTCCAGGGACACGCCGGGAACGGTGCATCGCTTGATCCCCTTATCACCGCTCGGCGTACTGGAGCTTCGCTCCTCGTGTCGGGAAACTTCTATCGCACCGGGGACACGATTCTCTTCCAGGCCCAATTAGTGGATGTCCCTACGGGGAGAACCGTGCGCACCGTTGGTCCGATCTTCGCGACGCAGCACGCGCCTCTTGGCGCTCTAGACGAACTCCGTTCCCGCGTTATGTCCGCTCTGGCATCGGTCGTGAACGTTCAGGCCCCAGAGATTTTCGAGGACCGGGGGGACGTGCCGCGGTTCGAGGCGTATCAGGCGTACATCGATGCGTCGGACGCCTACGTCCACGGCGACAATCGCCGTGCCGAGAAGCTTTTTCTCAACGCCGCGCATCTGGATTCCGGGTTCACCGCTGCCGCCGTCGCAGCCGCGGGGGTAGCGGCAAACTCGGGACACTGTTCGCTCGTCGATTCGATCGCGCCAGCGCTTGATGCCGCTTCCCGCCCTCTTGATCGCATCGAACGCCTCTCGACCCAGATCGAACTTGCACATTGCCACGGCCATCACGAGGAGGCGCTACGCCTCACGCTGGAGCGCGCCGAGCTCGAGCCGCACACATCGAGCTTTCGATTGTCCGCAGCGGCCGCGGCGCTCTGGGCCGATCGTCCGGAACAGGCTCTGAATCTGCTGCGCCAGATCGATTCTCGTTCCGACCTCTCCTGGAGCGGCGACTCGACGCACTTCCAGTATTGGAGCGCCTACACCGAGGCTCTTCATCTGCTAGGCCGACATGACGAAGAGCTCGCAATCGCGGACCAAATACCCTTTGACGTACCGCTCATTCGCGCCTGGCTCAGGGGACGAGCCTTGGCGGCACTATCCCGACCCGCCGAAGTGCTCGCCCTCATCGATACTGCGCTCACGCTTCCGGTCGAGACGGCGAACGACATCGGCTTGGCCCCCTACACCGATGGACGACCCCAATATTCCGCGACGCCAGCTTGGGTAGCCGTCTATATCGCGCGAGAGCTCGCTGTGCACGGCAACGCGACCGCCGCGCGGCAGGTTGCGGCACGCGCGCTCGGGTGGTATCGCGCTCGGTCCGCCGACGAGCGCTCGACGTTCGAGGAGCGACTTGTGGCCGCGATGTCACTCGATATGATCGGGGCCAACGCGGAAGCCGAAAATGAGCTCCGCAGCCTTCTGCATGGGGACACGGCCAACGTCGATTACAAAGGGCTGATCGGAAGCCTGGCGGCCGAGCGCGGTGACACCGCGCTTGCCGATTCGATCGATCGCTGGCTCGCGCGCCAGACCGGTGATCACGTCAGCTGGACGGCCAGCTACTACAGGACCCGCAATGATGCCCTGCTCGGTCATCGCTCAGATGCGGTTGCGCGGCTTCGCGACGCAATCGATCAGGGCGCTTGGCCGATGTACCTGCACGAAGATCCTGCGCTCTCGGGAGTCCAGGACTCACGGACATCCGTCGCAGTCGCCGAGCTGCGACACTCAATCGCACGATAGCATCCCGCGCGTCGTTGCCCTGTTAAGTGGCTAGGGACGGAATCGAACCGCCGACACGCGGATTTTCAGTCCGCTGCTCTACCAACTGAGCTACCTAGCCAACCGGACTCTCGCCCGGAATGAACAATTAAAACCCGTCCGCTCTTCTAATCAACGGCAGAAGCCGCCTACTTGGCCGTAGCCGTCTTCCCGTGCACGACGGTGATCACCGACTTCACTCCGCCGCGCACGTTGAAATCGCCCACCACTCGCATCCATTTGGGCTTTGCGCTCGCGACGAGATCATCGAGAATCCGGTTCACCGCGCGCTCGTAGAATATGCCGTCATTCCGGTAGCTCCACAGATAGAGCTTGAGGCTTTTGAGCTCAAGGCACTTGGCGGCGGGAATGTAAGTGATGCGAATGATCCCGAAATCGGGCGCTCCTCCCTTCAACAGGGCGAGCTCCTCGGCGTCGCTCTCTATCCCTCCGAGCGGACAAAGCGATGTGAATTCCGAGCAATCCATGTGGATCTCGTAGTCACGGTCGCCATAGGGGTTGTCGAAGGTCTCGAGGAGTTCGGGTCTTGGCATCCCGAACGATGCACCTATCCCTCTCTCGGATCAATCCGAGCGGATCACTCGTCGCGCAGCTTGCGCGACATCTCCTCCAGCAGGCGTCTTTCGTCCCTCGTCAGGCTGTCGATCCCCTGCTGCGAGATCTTGTCCAGCACGCGGTTCACCTTCGCCGCGTATTCCTTGGGCGACTCCTGACGCGGAACGTGCTGCAGCGGCTTGCTCTCGCGAAGAATGATGGCGTTGCTGCGCGCCACTACCTCGTCCACTCCGCGCGCCTGGTCGTGCATCGGCGATCGATTCCTCGGAACGGCACGAGGCATGTCCTCTGATTCTTCCGGAACCGAGGAAACCCATCCCCTGACACGATTGAGGCCGCCCAGCGACGACAGCTTGAGAACCACCCATCCGAACGCCATCCCTCCCACGTGCGCCGTCCAGTCGATCCCCGAGCTCGGCGACAGAGCGAAGATGATGTTCATCCCGATCATCGCCGCGATGAGCCACCGCGATTTCATCGGAATTACCCCGAAGAGGTAGACCTCTTCGTCTGGCCACCTGAGCGCATACGCGACGAGCACACCACTGATGGCCCCCGACGCGCCAATCACAGCTGTGTGCTGCGCGAATATCAGATGCGCAATCGCGCCGCCCAGCCCGCACCAGAGATAGAACTGAAGGAAGCTGCGGGTACCCCAGACGTGCTCGAGCCTCGGGCCGAACATCCAGAGCGTAAGCATGTTGAACGCGATGTGGGCCAGCCACGCGTGCACGAACATGTACGTCAGCACGGTCCACCATTCTCCAGGGAACCTTGCCGGATCCAGAGCGAGCGCTGAGTAGACCGCGTCCTGCCCGAACAGCGTAAGCTGGAGGAAATAGACGCCGATGTTCAGCGCCAATAGCCACTGAACACCACGCGTCATGCGCGGAGACTCCGTTGTCTCGTATAGCTCGCTCATACGGACCTGCTGCGAAAGGAACTACATCCTAAGACACAGCCCGCGACGAAGGGTTCCTGGAAATCCCTACCCGAGTGCCAGCTTGACTATCCGCTCGCACAGCTCCGGGAACTTGATCCCCATTGCCGCCGCGCCCTGTGGTATCAGACTGAGCTCGGTCATTCCCGGCAACGTGTTGGCTTCCAGGCAGTAGAACTCGCCTTCGGTCGTCAGTCGGAAATCTATCCGGGCGTATCCCTTCAGTTTGAGCGACTTGAAGGCAGCCAATGCCTGTTTTTGAACCCTTTCGGTCGCTTCGGGGGAGATCTTGGCGGGAAATTCCTCCGTTGCCATTCCCGCCGTGTACTTGCACTCGTAGTCATAAATCTCATGCTTCGAGATGATCTCTCCGACCGGAAGGGCAACGTCTCCGAGCACGCCGACGGTCAGCTCACGTCCAGGCACGAATCGCTCGATCATGACCTCATCATCGTATTTGAGGGCTTCCTCGATTGCCCCCGGCAGGTCACTCCGCTTCTTCACCAGCGTCAATCCAACCGTCGAGCCCTGCTTCGATGGCTTCACGATTACAGGCAATCCGAGCATTCCTTCCACCTGTTCGGTCGTCGCAGGAGCCATCAACCAGTCGGCGGTCTTTACCTCCGCCACGCGGAATAGTTTCTTCGAGAGATCCTTGTCCATTGCCAGGGCGCTCGACAGGTGGCCGCTGCCCGTGTACTTCACGTGCGCCATGTCCAGCAACGCCTGAATCGTCCCATCCTCGCCCTGTCCGCCGTGCAGGGCGAGAAAGGCGACGTCCGCATCCTTGATTTCCTTCATCGATGTCAGGTTCGGGAGGAACGTTCCCTCTGCGAACCTGGACAGCGCTTCGAGCGATGGCGGCTCGGTGCCCACCTTTCCCGTAGCCAGCTCGCGCTGCTCGGCGTCGCTGATCACCCCGCGCGCTGGATCGAGCGGGGTGACCTTGTGTCCATTGCCGCGCAGTGCCTGCACGATGCGAATGCCGGATGCAAGCGACACGTTCCGTTCTGAGGATGTGCCGCCCATGAGAACCGTGATGTTCATTACTTCCTTTTCCTTTTTAGCGGGACATCATGAAATGGAGCATGTCGGACCGGGTGACGATTCCCTGCACCAATCCGTGCTCCTGGACGAGCACCGCCGGATTTGATTTCGAGAGCAGCTTGACTACGCTGTCCACAGGTTGATCCGACGCGACCATTGGGAATGGAGAATCCATTATCTCACTGACGGTCGTCTCGAGCAGTTTTGGATTCTCGAGACTCTTTTGCGATAGCGACCAGTCGCTCACGGAGCCGACACAATTTGCGCCGTCCATCACCGGAAGCTGTGAGACGTCGTGCAGGCTCATAAGGCCAATGGCCTGGCGGACGGTAGCGCCCGGCGCAACGCTCACCACTGCGGGTGCGCCTCCATTCTTTCTTCCAAGCACCGTATGCAGGGCAACTTTGGGCGTGTCGAGCATTTGATTCTCGCGCATCCATTCGTCGCTATAGAGCTTGGACAAATACCGTTCACCCGTGTCGCAAAGAATCGTCACCACCAGCGCCTTTGGGTCGTCGAGCTCGCGCGCAATCTTGAGCGCCACTGACGTAATCAGCCCCGACGATCCACCCACAAATAGTCCTTCCTCCCGTGTGAGGCGGCGGGCCATTGCAAACGATTCCTTGTCACTTACGGTGACGTAGTCATCGATTACGCCCATATCCAGCGTTCCGGGAAGCTTGTCCTGACCGATCCCTTCAACCTTGTAAGGCGTACCTTCGATCTTGTTCTTCCCCTTGCTCCGCCAGTATTCAGCCAGTATCGAGCCGGCCGGGTCGCCGGCGATGATCTTGATTTTTTTGTTGCGCTCCTTGAGGTAGCGCCCGACCCCGGTCAGCGTGCCGCCCGTGCCTGCCGATGCGACGAAATGCGTGATCTTCCCCTCCGTCTGCTCCCACAGCTCGGGACCAGTCGTCGCGTAGTGCGCCTCGGGATTGGCGTCGTTATAGAACTGGTCAGCGAGAATTGCGTTCGGTGTCTCCGAAGCAATTCGCTTCGCCATCACCACGTAATGGTCGGGATGGTCGGGCGGGACCGCCGTTGGAGTCACGATCACTTCCGCGCCGAAAGCCTTGAGAAGACGCACCTTTTCCTGCGACATCTTGTCGGGCATCGTGAAGATGCACCTGTATCCCCTGAGCGCGGCTGCGATCGCAAGGCCGACACCCGTGTTGCCGCTCGTCCCTTCGACGATCGTTCCGCCGGGCTTGAGCTTCCCTTCCTTCTCAGCCCGTTCGATGATCGGCAACCCGATTCGATCCTTGACGGAGCCGCCTGGATTGAAAAACTCTGCCTTTGCGTACACAGGCGTGCGGATTCCTCGCGTCACCTGATTCAGCCTGATCAAAGGCGTCCATCCGATGGTGTCGAGGACGTTGTCGTAGGGCTGGCGATTGCGTTCGTGCTTCACTTAGCGGCGGGTTTTGCGCTTCGTGGTTGTTCGAGCCGGCGGTTTCTTTACCGCTGGCTTGGCAGCGACGACTGGTTGCGCCGTATCCGGAGCCGGAGCCGGAACGACGGCGCTCCCTGCCTCCGTAGAGTCACGCTGGATAATCGAGTCGCCGGGAAGAGGCGGTGCATCGGGATGCCTGAAGAAAACCGGAAGCAGGATGGACACAGGAACAGGCTGCCCTCGCGTTTTTGCTGGATCGAACTTCAAATCCCGCGATCCCTTCATGGCAGCGGAATCCAGCGCGCTGAAGCCGGAGGTCTCTGCCACACGTGTCGAGTCCGCTACGATCGCGCCATTGCTGTCGATGTAGATGCGAAGCGTGACATTGCCCTGAACTTTCTGCGCATACAGCGCCGGTGGATAGCGGAACGGCAGCTCCTTGTTCAGCATCACCGGAGCGACGTCCGGTTGCCTTCCCACCGTCTGAAAGGGCAGGTTGGATCCTTCGCCCTTCTTGCATCCGGCCGCGGCCATGACCAGCAACAGCAGGCACCACCTTCCTGGTCTCGGATTCATCCTCGCGCTTTCCCTTCTTCCTGCTTCGACTCGTCAACGAGGCGTGCCAGAATTTCCAGAGCTTTGATTGGTGTCATGGCATTGGGTTCCAGTTTTCTCAGCTGTTGAACGACGGGATGCGCCATCAACCCGAATAAGGCTAGCTGGTCATCAGAAACGGCGGGTGTCGCTCTTGAGGCGTTTCCATGTCGGGGCACGATCTGTTCCGCTTCGAGAAGCTTCAACAGCTCCTTTGCGCGTTTGAGGACGCTGGGCGGGAGTCCGGCCAGGCGCCCGACCTCGATCCCATAGGATCGGTCTGCGCCTCCGGGTAGGAGTCGGTGCAGGAAGAGAACTTCGTCGCCCGCTTCACGAACCTGAACATTATAGTTGCGAACTGCTACTAAACTATCGGCCAGCTGAGTCAGCTCATGATAGTGCGTTGCGAAAACGGTCTTGCAGCCGATCTGATTGTGGATGTGCTCACTCACCGACCACGCGATCGAGATCCCATCATAGGTCGACGTACCGCGGCCAATCTCGTCCAGCAGCACGAGGCTCCGCCTGGTCGCGGTATGAAGTATGGCACTCGTCTCCGACATCTCCACCATGAATGTCGACTGGCCGCGAACCAGATTGTCGCTCGCGCCCACGCGCGTGAACAGACGGTCGATGATCCCGATCCTCGCGCGCGAGGCAGGAACGAAGCTTCCCGCCTGCGCCATCAGCACGATCAAGCCGACCTGTCGGAGTATCGTCGATTTGCCGGCCATGTTCGGGCCGGTCAGGATGATCATCCGCGCTTCTTCGGTCAGCGTCACATCGTTCGGCATGAACTTCTCGCGCGGCATCATCCGCTCGACCACCGGGTGACGCCCCGCGGTAATTTCCAGAGCGAAGTCATCCGTCAGCTCCGGTCTTACGTAGCCTTCTCGCTCGGCAACCTCCGCCAGCGAAGCCAGTACATCGAGCTCGGCGACAATTCTGGCCACCGACTGGAGCCGCGCGATCTCGCCGCCAACGCGAGCGCGCAGTCCTTCGAATAGCTCGCGCTCGCGATCTTCCACCTTTTCCGCGGCGGTCAAAACTCGCTCTTCGTACTCCTTGAGCGCGGGAGTCACATATCGCTCTCCACCCGTCAGCGTCTGTCGGCGCTGGTAGTCGGCGGGTACGAGACGAGAGTTGCTGTTCGAGATCTCGATGAAGTAGCCGAATACTTTATTGTATCCGACCTTCAGCGAGTTTATCCCCGTTCGCGCCCGCTCCTCTGATTGGATACGGGCGATACCGTCCTTGCCGCCATCCCTCAGCGTCCGCCATTCGTCCAGGGTTCCATCGATCCCTTCGCGAATGCTGGACTCATCTCCGATTGCAACCGGCGGCCTGTCGACGAGCATGCTGACGATTTCCGCGCAAAGATCTCCGCACGCATCCCACGTGGCCACATGCTTGTCGAGCGCGGATTCACCCTTTTCCATTGCCAGAGAACGGGCACGCTCGAGCGCCAACTCCACCAGCGGCAGTCGCGCCATCGAATCTCCAAGAGCTCTCAGCTCGCGAGGAGAGGCGCGGCCCGCAGCCGTTTTCCCGCCCAGCCGCTCTATGTCGCGCACTCCATCGAGCGCCTCCCGCATTGCGCTCCGAACCAACGTGTCGCTGAGTGCATCGACGGCGCCGAGTCGCGCTTCGATCTTATTCCGGTCGACGAGAGGGGCGAGCAGCCACTCGCGCAACATGCGAGCGCCCATGGGAGTCAGAGTCCGGTCAAGAACGCCGAGCAAAGTCCCCGATGTTTCGCCTCCACGCATCGACTCGACGATATCCAGACTTCGCCTCGTCATCTCATCGAGCGGGATGCTGCCGCCAGGTCTCTCGATCCGCGGCCGCGTAAGGTGGGGTATGCCGGCGGGTTGAAGCTCGGCGAGATAGCGAAGCAACCCACCCGCCGCGCCTACGCTGACTCGATCCCCATCTTCAATCCCAAAAGCCTCCAGAGAGCTCACACGAAAACGCTCGATGATTTGATCGCGGCCAAGATCGGCATCGAACTCCCAGCCTTCGCGCTCAGTTACCATCGGGCCCTCTTCGCCAGCTGGTCCCTTCAACGCATGCACGAGGTTTGAGCCGCGAGCGACGATCACTTCACCCGGCGTGAATCGGGACAATGCCGATTCCAGATCGGCCACCGGTGAGATTGCCAATCTCAGCTCACCCGTCGACAGGTCGACAGCGGCTATTCCGACGACATCGGCCTCGCGATTGAGCGCGCACAGATAGTTGTTTCGCGACCCATCCAGCAGATCATCGGAGAAGGCCGCCCCGGGAGTGATCGTCTCCACAACCTCTCGCCTCACGATTCCCTTGGCGAACTTTGGATCCTCCGTCTGTTCGCAAATCGAGACGCGAAAACCCTGCTGAATCAAACGCCGCAAATACTCGCCGGCAGCTTTCACTGGGACGCCGGCAAGAGGTACTTCGCTCGCGCCGCCATTGTTTCTCGAGGTAAGGGTGAGACCAAGCGCCCTCGAGGCTACCTCGGCATCCTCGTAGAACATCTCATAGAACTCGCCCATCCTGAAAAACAGGATCGCATCCTGGTGCCGCGACTTGATCTCACGGTACTGCTGCATCAACGGAGTGGCTGCCGTACGACTCACCGCGCGGGCACTCTTGCCACGAATCCATCCATGTGCTTTGCCTTAATTCTCTTCAAAGCCGACTCGGCATCATTTTCCGTTGCGTATAAGCCAATCCTGACACGAAATGGTAGGATGTCTCCATCCACTCGCGCTTGGTAGCCTCGCTGGACTAGAGTCGCGACGAGTTTTTCGGCGTCTGCCTTGTGATTGTACGCCGCTACCTGAACTGAATATCCACCCGTCGCCAATGTGGCTTTGACCGGAGCGGGGGAAGGGGACGGTTTCATCGGAACCACAATGCTTGGTGTTGCATCTCGCGCTTCCGCCGGCGGTTGTACCTTCTCTTGCCGGGCCGGGGCCGCCGTGACTGGTGGAGCGGTTACGGGCTTCGTGCTGCTGGCCGTGACCGTCGCGGGCGGTGTTACTGAAGGCGGTGTTACTGAAGGCGGTGTCACCGAAGGCGTAGTCACCGAGGGAGCTGGAGGTCCACCGACAGCGTCAGTTGCCGGCGGGTTTGCGGCGACGGAGGATGCCGCGACCGTCGGGCATCGCTGCCCTTGATACTGGATCTGATTTCGCAATTCTATTTCGTCTGCCGTCGCCTGAGACAGAGCGTTTGCGTTTGCTGCACACGCGTTTGGTACGTCGTTCTTCTCGAAGAGCACCCGTGCAGTCCAGTAGCTGGCTCGCGCCAGCGATTTGCTCCGTGGGTAGTCGCGCGGAATTCGCTGGAGGTGCGAGAGTGCCGCATCGCGATCGCCTCGCGCCAGCTCTAGCTGAGCGAGACGCAATAACGCGTCTTCGGCTTGTGGCGCTAGCGGATAGTCCACCACGATATGCTTGTAATCGCTTTCAGCATCGGCCGCGTTCGATGCGAGGCTTGCTCTCCAGAAAAGCGCCACTGGGTACAGCGGTGCGTACGGCGGGGTGGCCTTTAACACCGAGTCAACGAGAGCCCTTCCGGCCGCGCCGTTCCCGTCGCTGACCATCGTCTGAGCTCTCACAAAAACCGGATCGATCGGACGCACCGTGCCTTGAGCGGCCGCCAGTGTGGCTCCGCACGGTACGAGCGCGACGGCAAGTATTCTCCATCTGAACATCCTGACATTCTCCTATTGGCTCATGCGGCAGCACTTCTCTCGTCGGCTGCGCACAGGCTGAGTACTACCGTAGCCAGCAATTGTTCGTCGGACGAGACCCTGCTCTCCTTTAGAGCGACGTCTGCTTCGAGCAAGACATCGAGAGCGTGGTCGAGTCCTTCGCGGGTCCAACGTTCCGCCGCCCGGGTCCAGACTGCGGTAGCGGATCCCCAGGGACGCCCGGTGTAGGCGCCTGACTCTTTGAGGAGGTTGAAGTACTCCTGCCCCAGACGGCCTTTCGAGAGGCCTTCGTCCAGTTTTGCCCGACCCCATGAAATTGCGAGCATTTGAGTCGTCAATGCCATGACGATTGAAACGCCCGTGGTTTTCGGCTGTCCGAGAACATAAGGAATTAGCTCCAGCGAGCGCGTAACGCTGCGGTCTGCCACCGCGTCGAGAAGGTCTGCCTGCGTCTCGCCACGCCTTACGCCTACGACGGCAGCAACGGCCTCTTCCCCTATTTCCTCACCTTTTCCTTCCATGTAGCTCGCGAGTTTATCGATTTCTGCGGCAAGCTGATGAAGATCACTGCCGACAGCCGCCTGCAGCAGCTCGATTGCTGGCCCACTGATCCTGACCCCGAGTTCGGTCGTTGCATGGTGCGCAATCCACTTCGGGATCCTGTCTCCCGTCAACGGGTCGAATTGCAGCTCCGTGGCTGCGCCGGACAGAGCCAGGTCGGTTTTTGAGCCCGCTGGGCAGGTCAGAATTAGAAGGGTGTCGTCTGCCGGCTGCTTCAGGTATTCATCGAGCGCCCTCCGCGCATCCTTCTTCAAGGTCCCCGCGTCGCGGATCACGACTACCCTTCGTTCCGCCATCATTGGCGGAGTGGAAAGGAGAATCCCGAGCGTTTCCGCATCGAGCTCCGCGCCCCTCCTTACATCGAGATTGAAGTCGCGAGAGGCCGGATCGAGTGCTGCATCGACGAGCTGACGCACCGCGTCATCTTTTTGGTAGTCATCTTCGCCGGAGATGTAATAAGCGCCGTCGAAAGCCCGGCGCTTGATGACATCACGCAATGTTTTGAGCGAGGAGACAGACATTCTCCAAATATACGGTAGCCCTCGAGGGCTGCCGATGCCGCCAGCGCTACCGTGTGTAGTTCGCCAGCTCGAGCTTTGAGTGGGCGAACCGCACCGGAACCTGCTCAGCGAAGAGAGCCGCTGGCCAGATGCTGAGACCGGCCGAAACGGACGTGACTATCGCCGGAGAGGACGTCGTGATCGGAATGAAATCGGCCTCCGGGAGGGTAGCTACTACAGGAGGCATCACGAGATCGCGTGGAGTCTGAGAGTGATAGAGCGTTGTGGCTATGTATCCGAGCATGGCGGCACTGGCCAGC
>Ga0070682_100000201_pt1 | contig 44117 bp, 39 predicted proteins | sample KBSC63LmetaG_FD_64668 | JGI IMG/M metagenome (GOLD analysis project Ga0070682, IMG submission 64668) | Corn rhizosphere microbial communities from Kellogg Biological Station, Michigan, USA - KBS C6-3L metaG | ecosystem: Host-associated > Plants > Roots > Rhizosphere | place: USA: Michigan...
TCCGTGAATTGGAGAAAGACTTAGCTGAAATTACAGGTTTTGCAGGAACTTCTCTTCAGCCAAACTCCGGAGCTCAGGGTGAATATGCAGGATTAATGGTAATCAGAGAGTATCACATTTCAAGAGGAGACCACCACAGAAATGTAGTATTGATCCCTCAGTCTGCACACGGAACCAACCCGGCTTCTGCTGCAATGGCAGGAATGAAAATCGTAGTTGTGAAAAACCTTGAGAACGGTGAAATCGACTTCGAAGATCTTAAAGCTAAAACAGAACTTCATTCAGCAAACTTATCTGCTGTAATGATCACTTATCCTTCAACTTACGGATTCTTTGATGCTAACATTAAAGAAATTACCAACCTTATCCATGAGCACGGAGGACAAGTATATATGGATGGTGCGAACATGAACGCTCAGGTAGGATTTACAAGTCCCGGAAACATCGGAGCTGACGTTTGCCACCTTAACCTTCACAAAACTTTTGCCATTCCTCACGGAGGTGGAGGTCCTGGAGTAGGTCCAATCTGTGTTGCTAAACACTTAGTACCTTTCCTTCCTTCTAACGCGAATATCAGAATCGGGTCTAAAGAAGCTATTGAAGGTATTTCTGCTGCACCTTACGGTTCAGGATTGATTCTTAATATTTCTTATTCTTACATCAAGATGTTGGGAACTGAAGGTCTTAAAAAGGCTACAGGTCACGCTATCATGAACGCTAACTACCTGAAAGAAATTTTAGCAGAGCATTTCCCGATTTTATATTCAAACGAAAACGGAAGAGTAGCTCACGAATGTATCGTAGATTTCCGTCAGTTTAAATCTTTAGGAATTGAAGTGGCTGATGTGGCGAAGAGATTGATGGATTATGGTTTCCATGCTCCTACTGTTTCTTTCCCGGTTGCAGGTACTTTGATGATTGAGCCTACAGAATCTGAAAGCAAGTCTGAAATTGACCGTTTCGCAGAAGCATTGATCTCTATTAAAAAAGAAATTGATGAAATTGCTAATGGTGAAGCAGATGCAACAAATAACGTATTGAAAAATGCTCCTCACACAGAACAATTGGTAATCTCTGATTCTTGGGATAAACCATATAGCAGAGAAAAGGCAGCTTATCCGTTAGAGTGGGTAAGAGACCACAAATTCTTCGCTTCTGTATCAAGAGTAGATGAAGCTTACGGAGACAGAAACTTGGTATGTACTTGTGAGCCGATTGAAGCTTATATGTAATCTTAGTTTTAACTATAAAAAATCCCTTTCAGTAATGAGAGGGATTTTTGTTTTTGTCATTGCGAGCAACGCGAAGCAATCTCAAGTTGCGTAAAATCAATAATACTCTATTAATTAAATAACTTATATTTCTCCCTGTAATCTCCTTTCGGCTTAAAATGTCCCGTTTTTTGATCATAAAGAAAAATATATTCTACAGGAATTTTTTTGTAAGGATTATCAACAGAATAATTGATTTCCCTACCATCTATCGTTGTGTTGTCATACCAGAACCCATCCGGTGTTCGTCTTTGGATCAATACGAGTTTTCCAGTGAAAGCAATATCATTGAATCCATCATTATTATAATCTTTTATTTTTAATGATAACTCATGAGGTTCATACACTTTGTTGTCTTCATCAGTATCATAAGTTTTTACATTTCCATCATAGATATTTACTAAAGAGTATGCTGTGATTTTGTAAATTTCATGGCCTCCGTTTCCATGGCCTGTCACTATTGTTGCCAGTAGAAAAGGATTTTGTTTGGGGAAGATCTTTATAAATTCATATCGTTGAGCACATAAAGTTTTAACAAGTTTTCCATCGGAAGTTAGTATTACTTGATTTTTCCAGGGATATCCTGCACTAGGTCCCGTTTTCCAGTCATATTCAATAAAATAATAATCCTGATCAGAACCATTTATTTTTATCTTTTTGAATGCCGTTATTTTTTCACCTGTCTGCTGTTCCGGACTTTTATGAATAGCAAGATCAAAGGTCTGCCGAAGATTTCTGATAAATAAAGAAGAATCCCTAATTACCGGATAATCTGAAACCTGCCCAAATTTTTTTTCGTTCTTTTGAGTACAGCTAAAAGCCATGAAAGAAAGAGCTGCTAATAGAGGTATTTTCATTGGGCTATAAGTAATAATATGACAATTTATTAGATTTTAATGAAATTCTCATCATTTATTTGAAATAAATAAAACAAAACCACCTCCCAAAACTGAGAGGTGTTCTATTGTTTTCTGTCATATTCCTTTACCTTCTTTTAAAGCTATAGGCCAGCAAAATAGCTACGCCCATAGTAACGCAGGTTATAATTGAAATAGTTTCAATGGAGATTCCACTTTTCATCTGTGTGTTTTCTTTTTCACATGAAAAAAAGAATAATACTGCTATAAATAGACAGCCCGAGAGTAATTTTTTTGTCATACATGTATTTGTTTGGTTCTTAAAGTTTTATAGCAAAAAGTATACCGAATTTGTAGACAATGTAATGGACTGTTTACTGTTTAATTTTCGTTTAAATTTTTGGATATTTTATCAATTACTTTAAGGTGATAGGAATAGTTCAGAATTGTGTTAAGAATGAAAAATAGAGTTGAAAAAATGATTTCAATAACTATATGATGGATCAGGAAATGTAAGATCAGAAAAAATATAACAGAATAAATTAGGAAAAATAGAAGAGAATAAAATGCTTCAATTTTATAGGTGAGAATTTTTGTATTTTCATTATAATTGAAGAACTCTTTACGAGGAGAAAATACCAATGGAGATCTACTTGAAAAATCTAGTTTAAAGAGTTTTTCTTTGCCTACAATAGTATTGTCATCAAAGCTGGAATTATCCATTTCTCTTTCCATAAATGAATGGCGTATTTCATCAGTGACATTTTTTAATGTATTACTATTCTTTATTTCTCTTTCAAAGGTATAATAAAGTGGAAACATATAATTTATGCTTTTTTATTCGTTTTACCCTCGTTCCAATAATAACTGTCCGGATATATTCTCGCTCCAAAAACTGCAGTTCCCACCCGTACAATTGTGGCTCCTTCTTCAATGGCTGTTTCCAGATCTCCGCTCATTCCCATGGAAAGTTCTTTCATTTCCACATTCGGAATATGTTCATGGATGATTTCCTGTTGAAGATTTTTAAGGATTTTAAAACATGCTCTTACTTTCTCGGTTTCAGCACTGAATAAGCCAATCGTCATCAAACCTTTTATTTTCAAAGTAGAGTAATGGGAAATCTTTCGGGTGAGTTCAACTGCTTCATTGGGATCAACTCCGAATTTGCTCTCTTCATTGGAGGTATTCACCTGAATTAAAACATTCATCGTTTTATTTTCGGCTAAAAGTCTTTGGTGAAGTTTTTCTGCCAGTTCCAGACGATCCAGAGACTGAACGCAGGTAACATCATATTTCAGGATATCTTTGATTTTATTAGACTGAAGATGTCCTATAAAGTGATTGTCATGAGGTATATCTTTTAAATCATCGTACTTCTCCTTTAATTCCTGCACCTTGTTTTCTGCAATTAAGGTTTGCCCATGTTTCAGCGCAACTTTAATTCGTTCTGCGGAAACTGTTTTGGTAGCCAGTAATAATTTAACTTCATCAATATTTCTTCCGGATTGTTCACAGGCATTTTTTATCCGGTTATTGATGATGGTGAGATTGTGGAGAATGTCTTCTTTCATGATGGAATGGTTTCTTTGGCTTCCAGTTTTTTAATTAATGCAGCTTTTACCGCAGTTAAAGCATAATCCTTAGCTTCAGCAAAAGAAACTGAGTATTTTCTTTCAACGGTTCTCATGTCTTCAGGGAATTGACCCAGCAATTGGTCGTAGTAGGTATCCAGGATCTCATCGGAAGGCATTTCGTAATTGATCTTTAGCTGGAAACGTCTTAGCAAAGCCGTATCAATGATCTCTGGATGATTGGTCGCACAAAGCAAAAGTGAATGTTCAGGATAATAATCAATTAATTGGATCAATGTATTCACCAGTCTTCTCATTTCTCCTACATCTTTATCATCACTGCCTCTCGCTTTGCCAATCTGATCCAGTTCATCAAGAAAAAGTACAGATCTTTCTCTTGCTGCTTTATCAAAGATCATTTTAATATTCTGGGATGTTTCGCCGATACGGGATGAAACAATGTTACTCAGATTAAGGATCATAATGTTTTTTCCTAAAGCATTCGCAATAGCCTTTGCAGTCATTGTTTTTCCACATCCCGAACTTCCCTGAAGCAAAATCTTATTATTAACCGGAAGACCGTATTCCTGCAGCTCTTTTATATAATTATGTTCCTTGATAAGCTGAACCAGGTGCTCCTTGTTATTTTTATCGAGAAATACTTCGTTAAGGTTTACTTGTTCTTTATCCTGGATAATAAGATTGTACAGACTCATGATGATAATAAAATGATTATTGAATAAACAAAGATAAAGCTTTATTAAATGCCGAAAGAAATCCTGAATAATAATAAACAGCTAGGCCAGTATGATAAAAATAATAAGCTGTGAATGAAAAAAACACCGGTAAATAATTGTAGAATTCGTGATCAAGACAATTTAATGCTCATTTGATAATTCTTAAAACAAAAAGAAGAGCCGGACTTACGAACGACTCTTCTCATTTGGATATTAAAATTTGTTATGAAACTAAGATTTTGTGGTTTATGTTTTTGGGCCCTTTTACCCGATGAGTAAAAGAGCAATCCGATCTCTCAGACTAAAAACATAAAACAATATAATTAGTATAGATATTTCTATAGGCTTGCTTTATTTAAAATTAGTTTCTTTCTCTTCTTACTGTCATGAAATATGAAGTGATTACGACTAAACCTGTTACGATACCGATATAAGTTACCATTTTGTATTATTTTTAATTATTTGACTTTTTTTTATCAATCTTTCAATTGCAATATTACTACTTTCAAATCACGTGCCAAAGTAAATACTTATGATGTATATCAGTGTTTTACGATGGTTGGTGTTCATTTATTAGTGAATTTTTGTTTACGTTAAATTAATGCATTATTGAGAATTTATTAATACTTTTATTATTCTCTCTGTAAAATTATGTGAAAACGTTAATCGTTTCTCGACTTCTATATTGGAGTTGATAAAACAAATAATAAATAATGTGTAGCATAATATTGTTTTAAACCAATTTTTTTTGAATGTAAATTTTTCACGCGAAAAGGATTTTCATGTTAAGAAAATTTATTTTTAGCCTCGTTTTTCATTCGGAATTTTTGTCATGTGTCACATTTCATGACATGGAGAAATAATTTTTTTGTGCCAGATCGGAAAAAAATGGCATACTTTTCCAAAACCTTTAAAATATTGAATGGAGCTAAAAATAAGGCACTTAAGTTGAATTAAGTGCCTGCGATAAGTATTGTTGTTGGATTGATAGTTTAAAGAATAGAATTTTTATACCTTAATAAAGTCATAGAAACAATTGCCGTATTTGAATAACAGAGAGTTTCCCCATTATCTCTTTTTTGGAATTACCGGAGTGCTTTTGTTACTTTTGTACAAAGAATAAACTTATGGGACGCAGTTATATTTTTCTTGCTTTGGCTATTGTATTTGAGATCATCGCTACGAGTTTTCTGAAAAAATCCGAGGAGTTCTCCAAACTATGGCCATCCGTAGTGACCGTCATAGGATATGCCTGTGCTTTTTATTTTCTCAGTCTCACGCTTCGTCAGATTCCTGTAGGAATTACCTATGCCATCTGGTCCGGAGTAGGAATTGTCTTTATAACAATGATTGGAGTCATTGCCTTTAAACAGATTCCGGATCTTCCGGCTATTATCGGTATTGCTCTGATTGTTATCGGGGTGATTATTATTAATGTATTTTCAAAAATGGGAATGCATTAAAAAATAATCTCCTCATGCTTTTGCATCTGTTTCCAATGTTTGGATCTTGTTTTGTATAAGAAAAATTTTCCCAGTTTATATTTGAACTTTAAATACCCGCGGAACTCAATACCGTCAAATAAAGTAAAGGGAATGGTAGGATTTTCTTCTAGTGACTGTCTGATTCCATTACTGAATACAGTAGGTCCTGTAGTAGAATGTATATCATGTGGATAGCGGTGAGTGTTGATATTATCCATCATCAATTCCAGTGTTTTCTTTAGGAAAGGATGGTTTTTATTGAAAATAAGGGCCCATTGAACATATAGATTTTCATGTCTTTCTACACTGATTACAGCTTCATCATTATCTTTTATCAACTTTTTGAATGGCTTGATAATACTGCTGTCTACATCCAGATATACACCTCCTTTCTTATATAAAACAGCATATCTGAAAAAGTCAGCTTTTGCAGCACCGATTCTTAATTTGCGATATGTTTCAATATATTGTGGAGGGAATTCTTCTTCAAGAAAATTTTCTATATCCTGATCATCATAAAAATAATACTTATATTCCGGATTCTTTCTTTTCATATTCCAGATATGATAACGCGTAATCAGAGGAAGTTTTTTAGTTATGAAAGTCTGAAATATTTGTTTGGGTACAGGCATATTCTTTTTTTGGTAAATTCTTATATTTAAAATCCCGAAATCATTTTCACAAGTCATTTGCATAGGAGGCAATAAGATTTTTCATGAAAGAGAATCTCCGAACGTGTATTTTTTCTGTAGTTTTGATTGTAATTTGTAAGAATGGTTAAATGCTGAAGGAAGAAAATTTTAATTTTTTTTTAATCTCCTTGATTAGGGAACTTCAGCAATCTATTCGGATATTGTAAAAATTAAAATCCTGTGTTTACAGGAACGGCTTTTCGGTGTTATTTTGTCCTTTTTCTTTCAAATGGATTATAAGAAATTCCAACATTGAAATAGAGTGAAGGTTTGTAAGTTCCTTTCCATATATAATCATTAAATGAATCCTGTTTATTAAAAGCCCTGGAGTTGATATTTGTTCTGAGTCCTGTTTTAAAAGTTCCGATAAAGTTTCCTCCAAGATTATGCTCATACATTGCCCCGGAATTGAGAGCAACCTGCCGGAATTCATAAGTATTGTTATTACGGTAGGTATAAAATGACGTATTGTCCATTTCCGTTCCCAGAGAGAGCCTTCCGTTGGAAGAAATATCTTTTCGGATCAATACTTTCTTCGGAAGCAGAATATCCAATACCCATCCGTTATTGAATCTGTTTTCATAAGTGAAGATAGGAAGTACAGGTATTTGTGAACTCGGATCGATAATACCAGCCAGTCCAAGGGTCATTTTTGTTTTTGGAGTTGCTTTTAAAATCAATGAGGCCGTTACCAATCCTCTGATCCGTTCAAAATGCTGATCACTACCATCAGCAGAAATGCTGGCAGAATATATCGCCGTTTTTTTGAATAACCTTGAAAAATAGCTCAGATTAATCGCTTCCGAATGATAGTGAAAGTTCTCTTCGGATTCAATTCCCGGAACTACAGGGTTTTCGTTGCTGATTGAAGTGTAGCGGTAGTTCAGCGTAGTACTCAAAAGCCAGTTTCTTTTCTTGATAAAATAAATATTGGCATCTGCTTTCATCTGCTGAAAGCTTTTTACCTTATTGTCCGGCAGATCCTGACCCTGGAGCTGCGAAGAGAAAGAGGATGGGGTGACAAAGGTGTATTCGACATTGAAGTTTCGTGCCTGCGGAATTTTATCGGCAAAAAAAGCACGCACTTTCAAAGGAATACTATCCCTTTTCTGGGCATAGGTGATGTTCTTTAAAGGGAGTATTGCCAGTGGGACAAGTACTCTTCTCAATGTTTTCATGGGCAGTTTATTTTAAAGGGTGAATAATAGACTGAAAGAAATTAAAGCTGAAAATCCTCTCATAGAAGATATCCAGACTGTTTTCAATAATTGCATCTGCATATCCGGCTGTATCCGGAATATAAGTTTCCTCTACAAAAACAAACCAGAGTTCAGAAAGCTTATATCTCCTTCTGAATTCTTCCGAAGCATTGCTGTCCGGCACTGGAGAATGTTTCAGGTCACAAAACAGGATTCCTATTGTATTTCCCTGATGTTCTATAATATTAATAGGATGGTGGAGATAGCTGAGAATTTTAATCTTCGGATCAAAACATTCTACAAAATGGTGCAAATCAATAAGCTGTATTACTTTTTCTTCCTGTTGAGATTCTGTCATAAAGAAACATTCCAATGATATTTCCTGAGTCAATTCGTGAAAAGCTGTTAATTCCATATGTGTTCATTTTACAGGCACAAAGGAATAGAGAAAAATACAGTGTGAATTTGTTTTTATACAAAATGGCCGGGATTTTATACAAAAACCGAGAGTGTAATAATTGGTATAATAAAATACAGGTTTCGTATAATAAAATAGTTGTAAATTCCGTTATTGTCTATTTTTGTTAATGATAAAATGAGCCTATCGTATGAAATACAGTCCGCAGAAATTTGAAGAAACCTTTGTAATGGATTTTTTGGTGGAAGCGAAATATGGATTCCGAAGGCATCTGCTGTTTCTCATCTTCTTTTTCTTTCTGCTGTACAGTGCGAGATTCTGGCATTGGTATTCCGGCATATATCAATACTATGTCTTATTCTTTGTGTATATTATTCTGATCGCAATGGTTTACATTAATATATATGTATTGGTTCCCCGGTTTTTCTTTAAAACAAAATACCTTACCTACCTTGTATTGCTTGTTCTGATGGGAGTTGTAGGGCTTAATTTCATTGGCTACAGTTTCAGACATCTTTTTGAGGATTTCAGAACACAATATATTCCGAAGGATAATGAAAGAGGAGGGATCTATGAAGGCGTTCTGATGTGTATTCCGATTATTCTCACGACTACCACTATAAAACTTCTGCAGAAATGGATCAGTGATAATAAAAGGATCAGTGAACTAAGTACCCTTACCCTGAATATGGAACTGAATGAGTTGAGAAATCAGATCAATCCCCATTTTCTGTTTAATATGCTGAATAATGTAAAAGCATTAATCAGAACAGATCCCGCAAAAGCTTCAGTAGTGATTGTAAAACTTTCCGAATTTCTCAGATATCAGCTGTACGAAAACAGTGAAGAAAAAACGTTACTGGCTTCAGAGATTGATTTTCTGTCCAATTTTTTAAACCTTGAAAAAATAAGACGTGATAATTTCTCTTTTGAGATTCACACAGATGTTGATAAAAGAATCATTAGCAGTACATTTATTCCACCGAATTTGTTCACCACTTTCGTTGAAAATGCCGTCAAACACAGTGTTGATCTCAGTGGAGGAGAGTCTTATGTGAAAATTGAGATCAATATTGAGAATAAGGAGCTTCATTTTATGTGTGTCAATTCAAGGAGTGCCGGTTATATTGTTTCGGATAAAAAAAACAGCGGACTTGGGCTTGCCAATATCATCAGAAGGCTGGAACTTCTCTATAACGACACTTTTGACCTGCAAATAGAATCAGATGAAAAAGAATATACTGTAAATTTAAAAATTCCTGTGTGATGAATTGTATTATCGTTGATGATGAGCCTTTGGCAAGGTCCGAAATGAGATCGCTGATTACTGAAATTTCCAATATTGATATCCTTGGTGAATTTTCCAATGCGCCATCTGCTCTTGATTTTCTTAAAGATAATGATGTAGATCTTATTTTTCTCGATATAGAAATGCCTATGGTAACAGGTCTTGAGTTTGCAGAAATGCTTCCCAAAAAATCACTGATTATCTTTACAACAGCCTATTCTCAATATGCGTTGAAGAGCTATGAATTGGAAGCGGTAGATTATCTGCTGAAGCCTATTGACCCCCAGAGACTGGAGAAGGCTGTGGAGAAAGCCATACTTTATACCGAACTTTTGTCTAAAGACACCGTGAAGAATACGGTAGAATCCAATACTGCAGACTTTTTATTCATCAAAGCAGAGCGAAGGTTCTATAAAATCAGTTTTTCAGATATTAAATTCATAGAAGGGCTTAAAGATTATGTAGTCATTCATACAAAGCAGCAAAAGCTTATTACTGCAATGAATTTAAAAACTATTCATCAGAAAATTTCCGGCGACACCTTCATCAGAGTAAGCAAGTCCTACGTGGTGAATATGAACTATATAGACTCATTTGATAATCATAATATATACATCGAAGACTCTGAGATTCCTCTTGGAGAAGTCTACCGCGCTGAATTTTTCACAAGATTTGCAGGAGGACTCCTGAATTCAGACTAAAGTAGATATTGTCAACGGTGAAAATCTGTAAAAAAATAGATCAGAATTGTCATTCTGAATGAAATGAAATGTAGTGAAGAATCTCATGCTTTACCATCAGTAGGATTCTTCCTTCGTCAGATTGACAGAAGCCAAATGGTCTTTAATAAATAAACCCTTCAACGGCTTTAGCCAAAACTTAAAATAGTATAGATCTAATAAAGCTTCTGATCTTTTTCACAATAGAAGCTTCTCCTTTTTCCCGCACCCGTTTGTTTTTTGATCAATTTCTGTCCACAAACCGGACATATAGATTTCGTATGAACAAGCCAATGCTTTTTCAATACAAATTCTCTTTTCCATTTCAGAAAATCAAAACTGTAATTTCTGGCTTCAGCAATAAGCTCTTTTCTTTTTTTGGCAGGAAGATTCCCCAACAAACTTTCCGGCTGCACTCCGATTCTGAAAAGCACTTCGTTTTTAATGATATTGCCGACACCAGAAAAAATATCCTGATTCATCAATGCATCACAGACCATCATTTTTGGATTCGATTTCAGTTTTTTCTCTGCTTTTTTTGGATTCCACTGATCACTCATTACATCGGCTTCCCAATCAATTGTGGAGAGGAATTCAAGATCTACGGATTTTACAGAACAGGTGTAAAAATAGATACTTCCGGTAGAGAAAAACAAAGCTAAACGTAAACTTTTATCCGGTTTGGTCTGTTCATCAATGCTGTAAGAACCAAACATTAATAAATGAATCCGGATCGCTGCTTTTTCAAAAACCAGATAAGTTTGTTTTCCAAAAGTTCGGATTTCCAAAAGGGATTGGCCAATGAAACTTTCTTTCTCGAATTTGGCATTTCCTGAAACTTCTGTCACTTGCTGACCTGCAAATGGCTGCAGGTTTTCTTTCATTAATATGATGGATGGACCTTCAGGCATACGTTTGTTTTGGGATAAAGATTCAAATAATATTCCATAGCTATATAAAATCTTAATTTTTTATCCCAAAACAAACCTGTTTTAAATATTTTTAGACCAATTTCTGTCCTACAAAACGAATTACAGAGCCCGTTCCATTATGAAACAACCCCTCATTGAGCTCGATTTCTGTTTCTTCTAATTCAATACGATCATAATCAGGAAAGTCAGCCTTGATTTCTTCAATAGAGAATAGAGATTCAATATCTTTTGGGCCGCCTACCTTTTCATTCTTTGCAATATATTCAAGATGATTTTTACTGAAAGCTTCAAAAATAACAAAGCCGCCTTTACGCAGATATTGATTCAGCATTTGATGGATGGAAGATTTAATATCTCCCGGAAAATGAGCGTAAATAAGAGCTATAGCATCAAACTGTTGTTCCTGATAATTCAGTGTTGAAAGTTCACCAATCTGATAATCAATCGTAGTTCCCAGTTGCTCTGCAAGCTGTAAGGCTTTATTTCTGCCATTGGCACTAATATCGAAAGCTGAAACCTGCCATCCTTGTGTTGCTGCGAAAACCGCATTTCGGCCTTCTCCTTCTGCAGGAAACAGTATTTTGCCTGGTTGTAATTTACTAAGCTGTTCTCTCAGATAATTGTTGGGTTCAGTTCCGTAGGCAAACTCTTCGCTGCTATACCTTTCGTCCCATCTGTTGAGCCATGTGTTGTCCGTCATTGTAAAAGAATTTTAAAATTTGGATAAAGAAGAATTATAAGTATTCTTCGATTGTATTAGTTGCGTCAAATGTAGAATATTTCTTTAATCTTTCCGATCCCTAAAAAACGTTTACTATAATAGATTTTTTGAATGACAGATCTGTTTAATAAAAATCTAAATACTATTCCGTACAATTAAAATTTGGAGTAATTTTGAAAAATGATGAATTTAAACCAGATTTTCACCAATCAACGTACAGGAAACAATCCACAGACCAAAGCTTCACGAACTGATTTTCAAAGGGATTTCGACAGAATTATCTTCTCTTCTGCTTTCAGAAGACTGCAGAATAAAACGCAGGTTTTTCCTCTTCCCGGAAGTGTTTTTGTACACAACAGGCTTACGCATTCTCTGGAAGTATCATCTGTAGGAAGAAGTTTAGGAAGTATCATCGGTGAATTCATTGCTGAAGATTTTAAAAGTGAGCTTACTGAAGATTCAAAGAATTTTTATCTCTATAATTTAGGAAACGTAATTGCTGCAGCATGTTTGTGTCATGATGTAGGAAACCCGGCTTTCGGACATTCCGGAGAAGATGCCATTGCAAGCTATTTTGAAAGGAATGAAAAAGACCTGAAGTCAAAATTCAATGAAAAGGAGTGGGCGGACCTGGTCAACTTTGAAGGAAATGCGAATGCGATCAGAGTACTGGCACAGCAGCAGCAAGGGAAAGATGCAGGAGGTATTCAGCTTACTTTCTCCACTTTGGCAAGTATTGCAAAATATCCGTGTGAGGCAGTCGCTAAGAAAAAAGGAATCATTCACAGGAAGAAATTCGGTTTTTTCCAGAATGAAAAAGATATTTTCCTGGAAATTGCCAAAGGAACCCAGCTTATTTCTGAAAGCGAAGAACCTCATATCTTTAAAAGACACCCGTTTGTATGGCTGGTAGAAGCGGCAGACGATATCTGCTACAATATCATTGATATGGAAGATGCCCACAGATTGGGAATTGTTTCAACCGCGGACTGCAAAAACTTATTTTTTGAACTGGTAAAATCTGAGACAGACGATGTTCAGAGAATTGAAACGAAGCTAAATTCTATTTCAAACGAAAACGAACAGATTTCTTACTTAAGAGCAAAAGTAATCAATGCTTTAATTAATAAATCGCTTGAGATGTACAAATACAACTTTGAGACAATTCTTGAAGGAAATCTTGGCAACGGTTTATTGGATATCTATAAAAAAGAAAATAAAGCATTACAGGATATTGCAAGTTTCTCCGTAGAAAAAATCTATAATCACAAAGCGGTTGTAGAAATTGAAAATGCAGGATATAATGTAATGTATGAATTGCTGGATCATTTTATTCCTTCCATTCTGAAACCTGAAGATAAGAGAAAATCCTATGATGAAAAAGCTTTGAAATTAATTCCAAAGCAATTTATTTACAATGACGGTACCGATTACCAGAAAGTTCTCGGAGTCATTGATTTCGTTTCAGGGATGACAGATAACTATGCTACCGATTTATATAGAAAAATTAAAGGAATAGACATCGGAATGACGGTGTAAATTCTATTTATTCAATAATTCAGAAGCCTCTTCTATTAATGATTTCATTAAAGTGGAGGCTTTTTTATGCTTTAAAAGCGGAGCAATCTGACCTGCCCAGAAAAATACCAGATCATTCTTTTTCTGTTCTAAAGCTGCCTTTCTCAGTGCACCCATAAAATGAGTCTGCAAAGGAAATGGGAGTGTTTTGTCGGTGGCAGCCAATACATCTCGTGATATTTTTGTGGTAATTCCACGCCCTAATCTTCCGGTATACGCTCTGGTAAGCGTGGTAGATCTGGCAGCATCGGAAAATAAAAATGCTCTGTGTATCGGTAAAGCTCCGGATTCTTCAGTAGCCAGAAATGCTGTTCCAATCTGTACTGCTTCTGCACCCAGTTGAAAAGCTCCGGCAATTCCACGGCCGTTGGCAATACCTCCCGCAGCAACTACAGGAATTTTTACATGATCTTTTATCAGTTGAATCAAAGCAAAAGTTCCCGTTGTAGAAAGTTCAGCCTGATCCAGAAACGAAGGTCGGTGGCCGCCACTTTCAAAGCCGGAAGCTACAATGATATCCACTCCGGTTTTTTCCAGCGCAATTGCTTCATTCAAGGTAGTTGCATTTCCCAAAACAATAGTTCCCTGCTGGTGAACATCTTCGATGATATTTTCGTCCATCAATCCAAACATAAAGCTGAAAACTTTAGGCTTAATATCAAAAATAACATTCAACTGATTCTGAAATCTTGATTCAAAAGAGGGTGGAAGGGCAGGAATATCTGTGTCTAAAAGATCAAAATAAGGCTTGAAAGTTTCAATTGCCTTCTGATACTGCTCTTTTGTATGTTCTTCATCAATAATATCGTGGTCATTGACCCAGAGATTAAGATTGTAAGGTTTATCCGTTTTCGTTTGTATTTCTTTATGAATGTCATAGATTTCCTGCGGTGACAGAGTATAAGCCCCAAATCCGCCTAATCCTCCAAGATTACTCACTGTTGTGGTCAGTTCAACCGTAGACAGACCTCCGCCAAAAGGACCTTGCAGAATAGGATATTCAATACCCAGTAATTCCGTAATTCTATTTTTATTCCACATGATTTTGTTGATTTTTAATTAAAATTTGAATTAAGGGTGTACGTTGGTCAATGTCTTGTTCACGATGAGCCATTCGCCGTCGATACTATTGAAAGTTATGAAATTATAGTAATTAAAATCATACATTCTTACATTTAATTTCGCTGTAGCTATTGAGTTAATGATATCAACAGAAAGAATCACTGCTTTAAAATCTTTTCCGGATTTGTCGGGACTTACACGGTTTCCGACTCCTTCAATATATTTATCTGCAGTTTTGAAATACGGAACTCCGTCTATATCTCCGAAGAGTAAAGCTCCTTTATAAAAAGCTTTTTTAAGAAGTTCTGTATTTCCTTCATAAATTCCTTTGAAGTAATAATTTTCAATGACATTTCTTATTTCAGTTTCTGATGTTGAGCTGGTTTTCATATCCTTTTTATTTTGTGCATGATCGTTCAATGGAAAACTGAACAGCCATGCAAAGATTAATAATAGTTTCATGATAAAGAATGTCCGGCACCCATTCCACCGTCAACATTGATGATAGCTCCGGAAATTAATTTATTTTTAGCAACAGCATGAATCATCTGAGCAACCTCTTCCGGCTCCCCGATACGGTTGATGAGGTGCATTCCTGCATTGTTATCAAGACCGGCACCATGCATCGGAGTTCTGATCAATCCCGGGGCAATCGTATTGACTCTGATATTATCTTTTCCAAACTCAGCAGCCAGTTGCAATGTCAGAGCATGGATAGCTCCTTTGCTTGAAATAGGTGCTGTAGAAGGAGATTGCGCAATAGCATGATACACCAATGGTGTTCCTACATTAATTACCACACCGTCATTTTGTTTGATCATTTGTGGGATTACAGCCTGCGTTGTAAAGAATGTTCCTTTTAAATTCGTTGTTAAAAAACGGTCAAGGTAATCTTCGGTAACATCCAGAAACGGTTTGTTCTCGTAAATTCCGGCATTGTTGACCAGAACGTCAATTGACCCGAACCTTTCAAGTGCTGTCTTTACCAAAGCTTCTCCCGTTGCTTTCTCTGATACATTTCCGGGAACCATCGCCAGATTTTCACCAGCTCCCAGTTCATTATAAACTTCTTCTAATTTAGAGGCTGTTTGTGAATTGATGATGACATTATCACCTCGGTCTAAGAAATAGCGCGCTGTTTCCAATCCTATTCCTGAAGAGGCTCCTGTTACAATTACGGTTTGCTTTTTCATTGTATGTTATTTTTTTTCTGTTGAAAATCCCTGTTCTTTTAACACTGAAACCTGTTCTCCGGCATATCCCCAGTTATCATCTTCGATTTCGTTGATTACAATATGGGTCAAATGAGGATCCTTATTCAAAACTGAAGTTACAGCTTCACTTATTTTTCTGATTAATTGTTGTTTTTTTTCGCGGTTAAGATCTTCGCGAAGCACATCTACTTTTATGAATGGCATGATGGTAAATTTTTAAGGTTAACTGATCTTTGAGTTCCGTTAGTTTGCCTCTGCAACAAGATGAATATTTAAATCAAAATTGTTGTAGATCAACGTATCACCAAGATTAGTGAAGAAATTGGAAGATCTGAATTTGATATTGAATTTCGTTCTGTCAACTACAATTTTAGTCTCTAAAACAGCTGTATTGTCCGTTGTTACAATCTGCAGGCCTGTGTTGATAGAATGAGTAATACCTTTTATAGTAAGATCTCCGGTTACATAATACAGATTCTGATCACCTGGCTCAGCATGAGTGATTTCGAAAACAGCCTCAGGAAACTGATCAGAATTAAAGAAATCGTCTGAGGTAAGATGGCCTGCAAACTGAGCATTGGTTTCAGCATCCTCAATATCAAGGATTTTGATGGCGCGGGTATCAATGATGAATTTTCCGGATACTGGTTTTCCGTCTTCAAATCTGAAGCTTCCTTCTTTTACACCGATTGTTCCGTTGTGAGCTCCGGTTACTTTTCTTCCGATCCAGTCGATCGTACTTTTTTCATTATTGACTTTAAAATTTTTTGTGTCCATTTTATTGGGTTTAATTAATGACACAAAGTTCAGCCGATCGGAAGAAAAAGTTACGTGATGTACCTCACAAAATAGGAGTAAGGTAAACGGTGATAAGATGTTGATTATTGATGAAGTCTGCTCAGGGTTTCCCGGGTTACGCCAAGATAAGAAGCGATGAGGTGTTTCGGAACCAGATTGTACAATTGGGGATACATGGCTAAAAGTTCCTCATAACGGAATTTAGCATCATTATTCATGAAAGAAAGCAGACGTTTCTGTGTCGCTACATAGCCTTTGTTTGTTCTCCATCTGAAAAAATGTTCAACTTCATGAATTTTATTGCAGATTTTTTCCCTGTCTTCATTGGAAATAGAAAGAATTGTAGCATTTGTAATGCAGTCTACATTAATGGTAGCCCTTGTTTTACTGTAAAGTGCATCAAAATCTGTTACCCACCAGGTAGGCATTGCAAACTGAAGGATAAACATTTTCATACTGTCATTAAGATAAAAAGCTTTCAGACAGCCTTCCAGAACGAAATACTCATGATTTACGAAATCACCTTCCGAGATCAGACTTTGTCCTTTCCTTAAAGTAATCAAGTTGAAATGTTCAAACACATAATCAAACTGCTCTTCTGTAAGAGTAGTAAATTTTGAGATATGATCCTTTAATATTTCTTTGGAATCAGCCATGATGTATAATGAATATTCAAAAGTAAGTCTTTTTCGGAATAATTTTAATTTAAAAATGATTCATTCATAACTTTCATTATTAGATGGTCATGTGTCAAATCTTACATTTATTTTTCATATATTTAAGCAAATACCAATAAAAATGTTTAACAAAACATGATTTATTACGACCTATTAAAAAATTAAAAACTATGGGAATATATTTAGCGCCCGTTATTTTCTTCGGGCTAATCATTTTATTCGCTTCGTTCTTTGTCGTTAAACAGGAGACCGCGGCGATTATTGAACGTTTTGGAAAATTCAGGGCTGTAAAACATTCCGGGCTTCATCTTAAACTGCCAATCATAGATCAGATTGCTAAAAGACTGAACCTTAGAATTCAACAGCTGGATGTAATGATTGATACCAAAACATTAGACAACGTTTTTATCAAAATGAAAATTTCAGTTCAGTATCAGGTCATCAGAAATCAGGTTTCAGATGCTTACTATCGTTTGGAAAATCCTGAAAATCAAATTACTTCTTTTGTTTTTGATGTGGTAAGAGCTGAGGTTCCGAAACTGAAACTGGATGATGTTTTTGTAAGAAAAGATGATGTAGCGATTGCTGTAAAAAGTGAGCTTCAGGAGGCTATGAACAGCTATGGGTATGATATTATCAAAGCTTTGGTTACCGATATTGATCCGGATGAACAGGTAAAACATGCCATGAACAGAATTAATGCGGCGGAAAGAGAAAAAACAGCTGCAGAATATGAATCAGAAGCACAAAGAATCAGAATTGTAGCCGTTGCCAAAGCGGAAGCGGAATCTAAAAAACTGCAGGGACAGGGGATTGCCGATCAGAGAAGAGAAATTGCAAAAGGACTTGAAGAGTCTGTAAGAATGCTGAATAATGTAGAGATCAATTCACACGAAGCATCAGCACTTATCGTTGTGACACAGCATTATGATACATTACATTCCATAGGGGCAAGTAACAGAAGCAACCTGGTTCTTCTTCCCAATTCACCAACGGCAGCCAGCAGTATGCTGAATGATCTTGTAGTAGCTATGACAACTGCAAATACAGTAGGAGAGGCCAGTAAAGGTAAATATCCGGATCCTCCTCAAAAAGAAGCCGGATTTTAAAATAAGGAAAAGGTTATGAATACTGAAAAGATGAATCATTGAAGAATTTTCTTTGATTGTCAAAGATAACTTCAGACTTCATTCCTCCGGCTTCCTGCATAATAAAAAAGCTTCTGAAATTTTCAGAAGCTTTTTTGTTATTTTTTCGTTTTAGAAACCTGTTCTATCAATGTATATTTGATGGAAGAAGCGTCAGCCGGAGGATTGGCAATTTTTTCTGTTTTTACTTTTAAAACATATTCGTAACCCGGTTCATAGGTAAAACCTTCAATGTTGCTGTAGAAATTGGTCCAGCTTTCAGAAGCACTTTCTTTTACCTGCATACACTTCATTCGCCCTGCTCCTGCAGAACAGTCTACCGTTTGTGGTCCTACGATAAGTGTTTTTTCATTGGCTGCCATTTCTTTCTTTTTTGTTTTAGAAACCTGCTTTACCAAGGTGTATTTTATGGATGATCCGTCAGCTGGCGGATTGGCAATTTTTTCTGTTTTTACTTTTAAAACATATTCATATCCGGGTTCATAGGTAAACCCTTCAATATTGCTGTAGAAATTGGTCCAGTCTCCGGAAGCGTTTTCTTTTACCTGCAGACATTTCATAGGAGCTACGCCTGTACATTCTGCTGTTTGTGGTCCTACGATGAAAGTTGTTTCATCTCCTGCCGATGCACTTGCTGCTGTTGTACATTGCGTCATTGCGAATAATGCTAATGCGGGTGCTGCCCCTTTTAGAATTGTTGCGATACTTTTCATAAACTTGATTTTTTCCCCATACCTCGCAATTACCATGCCGAACTGGCTTTCCTGAATTTGTAGTACTTCTGCTATTGCTTTTTATTTTTTTAATCATTTAATTTGAAGTTCTTAAACACTAACCACAAAACATAATTCTTACAATAAATATGGAAAATCAAATGCAAGTTGAAAATTACAGGATTCAAAAACCTGAAATGTGGGCAGGAAATATTGGGGATGAGGAAATAAAAAACAGAATCAAAGACTCCGAATTTGCCAAAAAACAAATTGATGAAGGCAGGGATTACTGCTACTTTTTAGACAAAAAATACTATACCAGCAATACGGAAAACAGTGAATATGTCTGTATGGCTTATACGCTGAACGAGCCGGGAAATCTGGAGAGAGCTTCCGTGTCTGACGTCATTGTGGAAGAAAATGAAGTCTATCAGATTCACAGAATCAGTGTTTTGAGAGATGGGGTACTGATAGATAAAATTCCGGATACAAATATCAAAGTTCTTGACAGTGAAAACCAGAGCAGCGGAGGTGTTTTGAGCAGTAATAAAAAGATCAATATTACCATCAAAGATCTTAGGCTGTATGATGTACTGATTTTAGAAGATTCAAGGATTAAAGAATTTACAGACCGGGATTTCCTGAGAAAGGAATTCTCAAAATATGTATGGGTAAGTGCGGATAATTACTGGGCGTATGGTAATTTTAAATTCACTTTTATCAATGAACGTGAACAGACAATTGCCTATAAAAAGACATTCTTCAGAGACGAGCAGGGAAATGTTCTTGAACCGGAAACGAATCATCTGAAAAAAGGAGAAAGGTTTGTAATAGAAGAGCAGAATTATATTAACCCTGTAGATTCCGGAAGAGAAATTTTCCCTTATGTAGACTTTGCTACAGAAAGCAGCTGGAAAGATCTTTCCAATTATATTGTGCCTCTTTATGATGAGGTTTTCAATAGCTCTTCATTGAAGGATTTTGCTCCGAATCTGATTGAAAAGCTGGATGCTATTACGGATCAGGGTGAAAAACTTCAGTTTGCCATAGAATATGTTCAGAACCACATCTATTATATCTTCAATGCAGATGAAATGAATGGGCACAAGCCTCAGGCACCTTCTGTAACCTATGAAAACAAGCAGGGAGACTGTAAAGCAAAATCCGTTTTATTAAAAGTAATCCTTGATTATATTGGTGTGGATGCTTCTGTTGTACTGGTGAATTTCAATACAGATTATTATATCAAGTATTACCTTCCGTCACTGCTAAGCTTCAATCATGTTGTTGTAAAAGTGAATTATAACGGTCAGGAATACTTTATAGATGCTACAATCCGTGATGAATTTGGATTGATCGAAAACAGAGGATTCATGTATTTTATGCATTATCTGGAAGTGAAAAAAGATCAGGAGCTTCAGGTAAGAAAACCTTATCGATTCCCTTATTTCTGTATTGATGAAAAAGTAGATTTTAATGTACAAGGAAATGTTGGTAGATTTACCTTGTCAACAACCTACAAAGGAAGCAGGGCCAACGCCATGAGAAGGTATTTTAAAAGCACCAACAAAAGAGAAATTATCGACAGCTGGAATAATTTCCTTTTCTATGCCCTGAATTACTCAGGTGACAGAAATGGTACAGATGTACGGAATGTATTCAAAGATGCAGCCATTGATGTGATAAGCGATGATAAAAGACTAAATGAAGTGAAGATTCAATATACTGCTATCATTGAGAATCCTTACTATGTAGATCCACAGAACAACCGTTTCCTTATGTATTTTGACAGAAATGTTATAAAGGCAAGTGCAAGGGATTTTATGCATAAAGATTTATCGTTCTGGCATAATTTCGATAGCGAAAAGTATGAGATTAATCTCTATACGGATCAGAAAATTGACACCGAAGAAAAATATACGGTTCAGGAATGCACCATTGCCAATCCGTATTTTGATTATAAAAGCCGTAAAAAAGTAAGCAGGAATGGAGCAAGTGTATACATCGAATACAATCCTCTGATTAATCTTGAGATTCCTCAAAGTGAGTTTGAAAAGTTCAGAACAGACCATCATACTGTTGCAGACAGCAATTTCGGAATTGGAATTGACATCATAGAACCCGGGCTGATGAACAGGCTTAAATTCAGTTTTAAGAAGAAATTTAAATAGCAGCTGAGTTCAAGGTTCAAAGTTTAGAGTTTAAATTTTCAGCGGGCGGCGAAGCCGCCCGCTGAAAATTTTTGCTTTATTCTAATTATTGTATATTCGTTTAAAATCATATAAAAAAACACATACAAATTTATCTATGCAGAAGATATTTTCTCTTGCTTTTCTTATGGCAGTTTCTTGTATTAATGCCCAGAAATTAAAGAAAGAAGACGTTACTGGGTTTTGGAAACTGAAGGAAGCCGGGTTTTATGAAAATAAAAAGAAAGTGGTAAAAGAATTTGATAACTGCCGTCTGATGAGAAATTATGCCATCAGGGAAGACGGATATGCCATTTATAATTATGTAGAAGGGAAAACAGGCGACTGCAGTCCATCTGAGCCAAGACTCTCTTTTTGGAGAATCGTAGAAAACAGAATTCAGTTTTATGTAGATGAGCAGAATATTCTTGAGGAAGTTGAAGTGACCCTGAATAAAGATAACACCATGACTTTTTCAAGTTATATTCCCAACCCAATTAAAGTAAAAGGAGATGCTCTCGCAGAAAAGGTTGTAAATACGATCCACTATGATATCCTGAGAAAAAATACTAACGGCCAATAGTAAAACTTGATGTATGAATTATGTAACGGTAATCTATCTTCTTAATATTGTTCTCTATGCGATGTATTTCTTTGGAAGAACAGGTGGCGAGACAGATCTTTCCGGTATAGATTTTTTTGTTTCAGGAATTTTATCTTTACTTCTGATCCTTGCCGGATATCTGAATGCAAAAAAGAAAATGATTTACAGAACGGTTCTGTGGGTATTTTTTGTGAATGTGTTCTTATTCGTTTGTTCCGGTGTATTCGATCAGTTTGGAAGCGATTTCAATATTCTTTCTACAGGAAATAGTGACAGCTTTCTTTTCACACTGGCACTCATTGTTTACAATGGATATCTTTTTCCTCTAACGATTATTCTTGAGGGTTCCGGTCTGTCATTGATATTCCCGGTGGTAATGTCTTTTATTCTACCCTCATTGGGATATCTTATAGGGAAGAAGCTTTACCCAAATAAACAAAATCCCACTAAAGTTTAGTCATTGCGAACCGAAGGTGAGGCAGCCTCAATGTATTCATAAGCAGAAAGTTGGAAAACGCAAAGCCGCTAAGATTCTTACAAGCATGTGCATGTAAGACGTAAGGATTTTATCTTCGATAAAATTGATATCGCATAATTTTTGCTGAAAATCTTCGATTTTCTTGCGTCTTTGCGTTTTCCAAAATTCATACTTTTAGACTAAAAAGGAAAAGAAAATGCTTAAGGTTATTCCTGATTCTGAGGTTTATTATCAGGCATTATGAATTTCTGCTTACCAATCAGCAGTTCAAAAAACAGTCTGAAATCTGAAATTAAAGACCATAAAGGATACTTGAAAGTGGCAGGTTTGTTTTTCTCAATCACTGCATGACTGAACCAGGCAAATCCATATCCAAAAATAGGAATATACCACAGAAACCTTTCCTTTCCGGAACTGATGACATATCCTATAACGAAAAATACGAGCAGTGTTCCGATAAAATGAAAAATCCGGGTTCCTGTTTTACTGTGTTCGGTAAGATAAAACTGATAAAATTCTCTGTAGGTTTTAATTCTTTCAGCCATGGTAGGTTAGTTTATTGATTCTATTGGACTTAAAGCAATAATTCGGCCGATTTTTTTAGAGTGTAAAAACAAAAAAGGCAAAATCGCAAATCAGTCTGTTCAAATGTTCGACCTTTTTGCCATTTTGCCTTTTCGCAGTTTGCTAATATTTTTTTAGCTACTCTTTAATTCTTTTCCAAGTTTACTGTTTTTGTATCCGTAGCAGAAATAAATAACCATCCCGATCAGGAACCACATTCCGAACCAGAACCAGTTTTCATGGCTCATTCCCGTAAGAAGATACAGACATGAGCTTAATCCAACCAATGGAATCAATGATAAGTTCTTGATAAAAGCGACTACACATAAGATCAGGTTAATGATAATAAAGAAGAAAATAGACGCTCTGAATTCTCCTTCGCTAGGATCTGACCAGTTCATCAGATTGTCAAAAAATTCCGGCTGCCATTTGTAGAAGGCTAGTAAACCTCCAATGAAAACAACAGGGAAAATAATTTTACCATTCACATACGGAAGGTGAAACCTGCCTTTGATTTTCTCTTTCGCCGGAAGCATAAGTACTCCCGCACATACCAATACGAATGCGAAAATAGTTCCGATACTTGTAAAATCAAGGATAAATGTTTTATCTGTGAATAGGATTGGAATTCCTACTACAATTCCGGTAACGATAGTTGCGTAAGAAGGGGTTTTATATTTTGGATGTACCTTCTGGAATCTCTGAGGCATCAGTCCGTCACGGCTCATTGCGTACCAGATTCTAGGCTGTCCCATCTGGAAAACCAATAATACTGTGGTAATGGCAACGATAGCAACGAAGGAGACAACAAGTTCCATCCAGGCTACATTAGCATTTGTTTTTTCAAATATGAATGAAAGCGGATCTCCCACGCCGTCAAACTTTTTATAATCTACCATTCCTGTAAGTACAAGCGTTAATGCAATATAAATTACGGTACATAATACAAGAGAGATGATCATCCCTTTTGGTAAGGTCTTTTGTGGATCTTTAGTTTCTTCGGAAAGTACACTTAAGGCATCAAATCCAATATAAGCGAAGAATACTCCGGATACTGCACTCATTACTCCGGCAAAGCCGTTTGGCATAAAGGAAGGAGTTCCTGTAGCTGGGCTTATTGGGGTCCAGTTTTCAGTGTTTACATAGGCACAGCCTACAAGAATTACCAATATGATCACTGCCAGTTTTAAAATAACCAGAGAGTTGTTGAAGTTTTTACTTTCTTTTACTCCTACATAACAAAGCCATGTGATTAAACCATTGATTACCAATGCGGGAATGTCTACAATAAATTTTAAGCTTCCTATCAATGGAGCTGTTTTCCAGGCGTTTAAAAGTTCTTTGTTTTCTGAACCATATTGAACCGCTTTCCTTGCTTCAGTATAGCTGCAGGTCAGGTAATCAGGGATATGCATTCCGAGACGTCCCAAAAAGCTTGTGAAATAATCTGACCAGGAAAAAGCTACATAGATATTTCCGAAAGAATATTCCATGATCAGAGCCCAGCCGATTATCCAGGCAATCAGCTCACCAAAACTGGCGTAGGCATAAGTGTAGGCAGAACCTGCGGTAGGAATTCTGCTGGCAAATTCTGCATAGCATAAAGCAGTAAACCCACAGGCAAAACCACAAATCAAATATAAAAGGATAACACCGGGACCACCTCTGAAAACGGCCTCTCCCAAACTGCTGAAACTCCCAGCTCCGATAATAGCCGCAATACCAAAAAATACAATGTCCCATACTCCCAAGACTCTTAAAAGCCCCGTTGAAGTATCTGTATCTGAATAGATTTTTCTTCTAAAAAGTTGACTCATTCAATAACTATATTTGATTTGAAAAAAAGCAAATGTAATGATTTTTTATTTTGATGTTAACAGTTGTTAAGAACATTTAGGTAAAAATGCTCAAACAAAAGGCTTTAGTCTTTATAAACAGGTATTTCCACATAGCTGTCGTTGTACCATTTTACTTCCAGAGGTTCATTAGCATCCTTTATTGTTTCATCACTTACATCTTTCCCGGAACCATAGTTGACCTGCCAGCTTTTATTTTTATTAACTCCAACCAATAATACCAGTTTGCTTCCCTTTTCTATTTTTTTGCTCATGAACAATGAGTTTTTGATCGGGATCAGCTCCTTTTTGCCGGGCTTAAGAAGCTGACGTTTGGAATTATCTTTTGAATAGCTAGCCCTTGTAAGGTGTGTAGATAATAAAAATGTCTTCCCATCCGGTGTCACCTGATATAATAAGGTATTGGGATCAAAATCTTTCTTATTAATAGAAACATTAAATACTCCGGATAAATTTCCGCTTAGTATAATATCTCTGTCCAGAGTTTCACTTTCAAAATAAACGGAATTCGTTACATAGACACTGTCCTGTTTACTTACTTTATGGTAAAGATATTTCGGATTTCTGTCTTTAAAGTCAATGGTCTGTTTGGTAAATTGCTCGCTTGTGGGTTTCTCAAAAACTGAAGAACCGTTTTTACGATCCTGAAGATAAAATTTAAAAGTAGAAGAGTGCATTTTATCAAGAGTAGGAACATGCTTCCATGTATTGCTGTTCATAATCTGGAAATTGACCTTGTCCTTTAGAAGTTCCGGTTTTTTTCCATCTTTCAGAATATAATCGAACCATGAAAAAGCAAGTTCATCAATACTTATTCTGGCTATAGGATCTATGAGAGTACTCCCGGTACCATAAACATAATTGTATCCATAGCTTTGAGCTCCTGCATGATCATAAGGACCTATCACTAAATAATGGTTAGGGTTTTTATTGTATATGTGGTGCTGTTTATAATAATACAAAGCTCCGATCTGATCAGCATCATAATAGCCAGTGGTTGTTAAAACAGGAATGTTTATTTTAGCAAAATCCTTTTTATAAGGAACCATTTTTTGCCAGTATTTATCATAACCGGGATGGTCCAGCCATCTCTGGAAAATTTTATTGGGCTTCCCGCTGATGGAATCCAGAGCTCTGAATGACCTGCCACTTTTATACCATGCTGTATTGATAGAATCCCATTTTGGATAATTGGTGAAGGTTGCTTCGTCGGTCAGCTTATTATTAGTCACATAGCGGATCCATTGCATCATATAGCTCATGAATACATTGTTTTGAGCAGGATAATCAATTCCGATTCCTACCGCAACCTGAGGTACAATTGTTTTCAAAGCCGGATGCAGTTTTTTGGCAGCTGCCCATTGGCTGAATCCTAAATAGCTCCCGCCTATCATTCCTACTTTACCATTGCTCCATGGCTGTTTGCTTACCCAGTCTATGACTTCATAAAGATCCTGTGCTTCATCTTCAAACGGATTATTAGGGTCATTACTGCCTCTTTTTCCACGTGTATTAACTACAGCTCCTACATAATTGTAAACCGCTGCTCTTTTTCCCATCCCTGCATCTACAAGTTCTCCGGCATAAATATTATTGGTAAGAATAACGGGAAGGGGAGATGTATTTTCTTTTTTTCGTACAATAGTAATCGTAAGTGTTGTTCCGTTTTTTAAGGTCAGGTTCTTGCTCTCGATGATAAATTTTTCCTGCTCCTTTACTTTCAGCAGCTGCATTACCTGAGGTTTGATGCTGGAATAGGTCTTAAAATTTACATAATTTTTACATAAAGCCAGAGCGGAAGCATAATCTATACTGTCCTTATCTTTTTGCTTGTCAAGTGCTGCTTTCAGAGATTTTTTATATTCCTTTACATCACCATCCAGAATGGTCCCGATCTTGGCAATCAGTGGATCAGGATAACTTTCATATTTTGTAGTAAATGCCGTTTGAAGAGCACTGGAAAAAGAAGTTTTTTTATCCTTTTCCGCCAGTTTGGCCATGCTGTAGATTTCATAAGCTAGAGATTTGTTCCCTGCCATATTATGATCTGCATATTCTTTACGATAATCCGCTAAACTTGTAATAGAATTTTTATAATCTTTTGCAGCGAGCTGTAAACGAAATAGGTTGTCTAAAAATGTGACGGTAGATTTCGGTTTGTTTTTAGGAGACTGATGTTCCGTAATAACCTTTAATGCTAGTTCCGGAATTTGTTTTTCCAAAATTACAGAATCTGTTGTTGCCGTTTTCGGAAAGTAAAATTTCTGAGCCTGCATTAGGTTAACAAAAACTAATGCTACGAGTATTTTAAATTTCATTAATGATGTGTTTTTGAGCTGCTGATGAAAAAGTACCACATCAAAATATGATCCTGATCATTGAGTGCTCATTGGTTATTTTTTAGCCGACTAAATTAAGAATTTTTATCATTAAAGAATGAAATAATCTCATTGCTTTTTTTATAGTATAAAGTCTTCCGTAACTCATTTAAATAAAAAGTTTTAGTCTTTATAAACAGGTATTTCCACATAGCTGTCGTTATACCATTTTACCTCAAGAGGTTCCCCGGAATCTTTTATCGTTTCATCACTTACATCCTTGCCTGTCCCGTAATTGATCTGCCAGTTAGGATTTTTATTAACGCCCACCAACAGCAGAAGCTTGCTCCCTTTCTCTATTTTTCTACTCATAACATAAGAATTGTTAATCGGGATTTGTTCCATTTTATTGGGTTCAAGAAGCTGTCTTACTTCATTGTTCTTTGCATAACTGGCTCTTACAATATGAGTGGACAGTAGAGAGGATTTCCCATCTGGCTGAATCTGGTACAGATAAGTATCCGTATCAAAATCTTTTTTGTTGATGGAAACATTGAAAAACCCCGAAAGATTTCCGCTGATGATCATATCCTTATCCAGTACTTCACTTTCAAAAATAATGGAAGTAGTCGTCTTTATACTGTCTTTTTTGCTGACTTTGTAGTAGGTGTCCTTCTGATCTCTGTTTTTAAAATCAACAATTTGTTTTGTGAAGCTTTGGGTTTCCGGCTTATTAAACACTGAAGCTGTGTTTTTCTTGTCCTGAAGGTAGAATTTTACAGTTGAGGTATGCATTTTATCAAGATCAGCAACATGTTTCCAGGTATTGGTGTTCATCACCTGAAAATTAATTCTATCTTTTAAAATTTCCGGCTTTTTGTCTCCTTTCAGAATATAATCAAACCATGAAAAAGCAAGATCGTCAATGCTTATTCTGGCCACCGGATCAATAGGACTGCCGTTCACATAAGTAAAGCCGAAACTTTGTGCCCCTCCATGATTGTAAGGACCAATTACCAGATAGTGTTCTGCATTTTTATTGTATAGATGGTGTTGCTTAAAATAATACAGGGCACCAATCTGATCATCATCATAATATCCGGTTGTTGTCAGAATAGGAATGTTGATTTTAGAAAAATCCTCTTTGTAAGGAACCATTTTCTGCCAGTACTCATCATATGCCGGATGATCCAGCCATCGTTGAAAGATTTTGCTGGTTTTTCCGCTTATTGTGTCCAAGGCCCTGAATGATTTTCCGCTTTTATACCATTCTGTATTAATTAAATTCCATTTTGCAAAATTACCAAAGTCTACTTCATCCGTAAGTTTATTGTTGGTGACATACTGTATCCACTGCAGCATATAGCTCATAAAAATATTATTCTGAGCAGGATAATCGATCCCGATTCCTACAGCAACCTGCGGAACGATTGTCTTTAATGCAGGATGCAGTTTTTTGACAGCTGCCCATTGGCTGAAACCTAGATAACTTCCGCCAATCATTCCTACTTTCCCGTTGCACCATGGCTGTTTGCTTATCCAGTCTATCACTTCATAGATGTCTTCTGATTCGTGCTCAAAAGGATCATTTACGTTATTACTGTTTCTTTTGCCGCGGGTATTGACAACAGCTCCTACATAATTATAAGTAGCAGCTCTTTTTCCAAAGAATTCATCAAATAGTCCTGCATAGATATTATTGGTAAGAATAACAGGAAGTGGGGAAGTATTTCCTTTTTTTCGGACAATTGTAATCGTCAGGGTATTCCCGTTTTTTATTTTAAGATCTTTGGTTTCAATAATGAATTTTTCTTTGTCTTTTGATGCCAGCAGTTGCACTACCTGAGGTTTGATGCTTGAATACGTTTTATAGCTGAGATAACTTTTACATAATGATAGAGCGGTTTTATAATCAATACTGTCTTTGTTTTTTTGTTTGTCCAGTATTTCTTTCATTTGTTTTCTGGATTCTCTTACATTGCCGTCAACCGCAAGAGGCAGTCTGGGAATCAGTTTTTTCGGAAGACTTTCATATTTTTGGTTAAATACTTTCTCAAGGGCATTGGGAAAAGAGATATTGCTTTCCTTTTGTGCCAGTTTAGCCATGCTGTACAATTCAAACCCGATATATCTATAGTCTCCCATATGGTGATCGGCAAAGAGATTGCGGTTTTCCGACAGAGAAGCCAACGAATTCTTATAATCCTGAGCTACCATTTGTAAACGGAAAAGATTGTCCAGAAGGTCAACCCTGTTTTCCGGTTTATTTTTTTCGGACTGAAGTTGGGGGATCACTTGTTGTGCAAGTCCCGGCATCTGTTTTTCCAGTATAAGAGAGTCTGTTACAGCGGTCTTTGGAAAGTAAAATTTTTGTGCCTGCATCAGGTTGACAAAAATTAATGCTAAAAGTATCTTAAATTTCATGAGATCGTGTGTTTATGGTATGTTTTTAGCTGCTGTTGAAAAAGTATCAAATTAAAATATGTTTTTGATAACTTATTATTAAAATTGTTTACATTTTATCAGACGAAAGTAGTAAATTTTATCATTGAATGGTGAGAAAATTTTCATCGTTGTTAATTTGCTATTTAAGCCTAATAAATCTGTTAAAACTTGCTTAAACAATAAGTTTTTAATATTTTCGTTAACTTATTTAGACTAATTTTCTTATATCAAGAAGAATGAAATCAAAAAAAATACTTTTAGCGGCTGCGGTCATTTATTTCGGAATCTCCGATGCTCAACAGTCCCAATATTTTACCCAGAAAGAAAATTACAGGTTTAATCTAGCCGAAAATCTTTATCAGACCAAAATATACAACGCTTCTCAATACGAATATGCAAGACAATATTTCTACAATCAGAATTTGTCCCGTTCAAAAAAGGAAGCTGCGCAGTTTTTTGATAATGTGATTGGCGTGATTCTTCAGAAAAATCATGCTGAAGAAGGGTTAACAGCTTTCATGAAAGAATATCCGAATTCTGCTTATTTTGCGCAGGCTAATCTTCCATTGGCAGATTATTACTTAGCCAAAAAAGATTTTGATAAAGCTTTGGAGACTTTGAAAAAAGTAAACCAGTATCAGCTTTCAAAAGAAGAGAATACACAGTATATTCTGAAGCTTGGATATGCAAAATTCATGATGGGTGATTCTAAAGGAGCTACCGATGCTCTGGAAGAAGCCTACAAAACAGCGGATCAGTCCCAAAAAGGAGATATCGCTTACATGCTGGGGCATTTATACTACAGCAACAGACAAAATGATAAAGCTTTCCAGTATTTTGATTCTATAAAAGATCAGGATAAGTTCTCAAAGCTGGTACGTCCTTATTATGTACAGATGTATTACAATGATAAGAACTACGATCAGGCAATTACAGAAGGAACTGCTCTATTGAACGAAAATATTTCTGATTCTTATAAAGCTGAAGTTCATAAGATCATCGGGGAGAGTTACTTCATGAAGAATGATTATACCTCGGCCTATCCGCATTTGAAAGACTATCTGAGCGTTCAGCAGAATCCTTCTGAAAACGATTTGTATGAAATGGGATTTGTGGCGGCACAGCTGAAAAAATATGATGAAGCGGTTTCTTATTACAACCAGCTTCTGAACAGCAATTCTGCTTTAGCACAAAATGCTTACTACCAGTTAGGAAATGCTTATCTGGCAGTTGACAAAAAACAGGAAGCCCTTTCTGCATTCCGTTCTTCTTATCAGATGGATTATGATGCAAAAGTGAAAAAACTGGCTCATGAGCAGTATGCTAAATTAAGTTACGATATCGGTAACCCGTTTGAAAGCCCTTCTGCGGTTATTCAAAGTTATATCAACGAAAATCAGAATGGTGCCAATGCCACAGAAATGAGGTCACTATTGGTAAAATCATATCTGTATTCCGGAAACTATAAAGAAACTCTGAACGCGATTGACAGATTGCAGAGTTCTACTCCTGAGATCAACAAAGTAGACCAAGAGGTTTCTTATTTATTGGGGACTGAAGAGTTCAACAAAGGAAATTATGATGAAGCTGAGAAATATTTCTTAAGAAGTCTTGGTTTCAATATCAATAAAGAATTTAACAGCAGAGCTTTATACTGGCTGGCACAGGTATATTACCAGAAAGGAAATTATCCGTCTGCCATCGCCCGTTATGAAAAGCTTCTTACGGAAAACTTCCCTGAAAAGCAGCAGCTGCCATATGATTTAGGATATGCTTATTTTAAATCCAAGAAATTTGATCAGGCTGCTACTTATTTCAAACAATATCTTACCAATCCGAAGCCGGAATTTAAAAATGATGCAGAACTTCGTCTTGCAGATATTCATTATGCCAATAATGACCTGAACGAAGCGATTGCCATCTATGATAAAAACGAAGATGCAACGGATTATACTTTGTACCAGAAAGCAATGGCTTTAGGATTCAAAGGAGATACTCAGGCGAAGATTAACAACCTTAAAAATCTTTTATCAAAATATCCGGATTCTGAATATTACGATGATGCTCAATACGAAATAGGAACAGCCTATGCTGCTCAGGATGATTTTACGAACTCCAATGATTATTTCGGAAAAGTAATTAAAGGATCTGCTGATAAAGATTTAATTGCAAATGCTTCAATTTACAGAGCACAGAACTACATCGATCAGAACCAGAATGATAAAGCGTTTTCTGAACTTAAATCTCTGGGCGAGCAGTATAAAAATACAGCCTATGCTCAGAAAGTGGTGCAGGCTGCAAAACCTATCTTCACGAAAAACGGAGATGTTTCAGGATATGAAACTTTCGCAAGAAATATTGGGGTGAATGTGGATGCTGCAGAAATTGATGAGATCAATCTGTCAACAGGTAAACAATTGTTTGCAAAGAAGGATTATAAAAACGCAATTTCTTACTACGAAAAGTATCTTACACAGAACCCAACAGGGGAAGGATTGTACCAGGCGAAGTATGAATTGGGAGAAAGTTATTATCAAACCAATAATTCAACTAAAGCTTTACTTGTTCTTCAGGAAGTTGCTGGAATTCAGAACGATTACCAGGATGATGCACAAACTCGTTTAGCTCAAATCTTTATTGCACAAGGGAATACAGCAGAAGCTAAAAAGTATCTTGAAGGCATTAAAAACTCTTCCAATATCAGCATTAAAAATTATGCAAATGTTGAATTGATGAAGCTGTATGCAGAAGAAAATAATTTCTCCGAAGCTGAAAAATTAGCTAATGCAGTAATCGCCAATTCTAAAAACTCAGCAGCTGTTATTGAAACCGCGAAAGTGATCAAAGCAAGAAGTCTGATGAACTCAGGAAAAGATAAAGAGGCACAGTCTGCCTATGTTTCTCTTGAAAAATCATCCAACACTTCTGTAGCTGCGGAAGCTTTATATGCAAAAGCATACTATCAGAACAAAGGGAAAGCATTCAAGTCTTCTAATGAGACGATCTTTAAGCTTGCCAATAACTATGCATCGGAAGAATTCTGGGGAGCAAAAGCGCTGGTGTTGATGGCGAAAAACTATATCGGCCTGAAGGACAATTATCAGGCAAGTTATACCTGTGATCAGATCATTGCAAATTATAAGGATTTCCCTGAAATTGTTGCAGAAGCAAAAGAAGTTAAAAAACAGATTAAGAAATAGTACATGAAGGGTTTTAAAATTGCTATCTATTCTTTCTTAATTTCGGCTTCACTCTGGAGCTGCATTCCATCGTACACTGCATATCCTAAAGAGTATAACCGCGCAAAAGCTGATTTTCCTAAGCAAAAGGCTTTTGTAGTGAATAAAGAACTTAAGAAGGAATTTGAGATTTTAAAACATTCTGATATTTATGAAATCGTGGAAGACAGTACCCATGCAGCTAAAATAACACTGCATCCGATGCTGACCCGTACACCTCCTTGTGGTAACCCTATGATAGGAAGTATGCTTACAGTGGGGTTATTGCCTTCAGGATTTCCGTATGATATTTCTTACAGTTATGATGTAGCGGAGAACAGTACAACGAAAAATTATCAATACAAATTACAAGTTTATCAAAGCCTTTGGCTGTTTAATATATTCAGACTAGGGAGAACTTTTTCAAAACAGTCAGGGAAAGCTTTATTAGGCAATTATATTGCTTCCAATAAATAAAACCCGGTATATATTTTTTTCAAATAAAGAAAATATGAACAAGAAAATTCAAATATTATCCATATTATTTTTAGGAATTTCGTCAGTGGCGTTTTCCCAGATCAAGGAGGAAAAACTGGTTCTTAACAAAAAGAGAGAGCCGGAGGTGAAGAAGATCGAGAAGAAGAAGACTTCTGTGGAAACCATTAAAAACTATCCGCCGGAAGAGAAATCGCAGACGCCTGTGAAATATACCATCACGGATGTTCCGGCAGTTTCTGATTTCAAAACTTCAACGATTCAGGGGGAAGATGTTGCTCCGAAATTTGACGGAACGGCTCAGAATAATTACTTCCAGATCGGAATGGGTAATTATGGTAAAGTCTTAGTAGATGGAAACATATCCAAGACCCTTGAAAATAAATTTGAAGTAGGAGCGGATGTTCACGTACTTTCTACCAATGGTCTGAAAAAAGAGTACGACTGGAAATCCGGGCAGACTTCGGCTAATATTGGTGCTTTCCTGAACTCTTACGGAGAAAAGGGAAAATTCAATATCAACGCTGAATATGGCTTGGATAACTATAATTATTACGGGATCTATGAGATGCAGCCGACTGGTGAACTTGATCTGAAACAAAAGGTTAATCAGTTTAAAGTAAATGGATACTATGATTTTTATTCCAATGAAATCTTAAATGATGTAAGGGTGAAATCATCATTCCTGAAGGATCATTTTGATGCTTCGGAAAACCAGGTTTCAATCCTTGCAAACTTCTCTAAACATGCGGTTGAATTAGGAAAATCAGGAATCAATCTGAATGCTGATCTGGGCGTAGGATTGGATGCTGTGAAGACAGATTTTGCCATCAGAGATAAAAACTCTTCCAATTTCTTCAATACCAGCCTGACTCCGAAAGTGACGTTCAGAAAAGGAGATTCTTATTTAACATTAGGTCCTTCATTCTCTTTCCTGAATGCTAAAAACTCCAATGATCAATTAGAACAGCAAAAAAATAACAAAACCTACTGGTTCCCGCAGGCAGAATTTCAGTTTGCTGCAGCCAAAGAATTCAAATTCTATGGTGGGGTAGACGGCGGTCTGAAACTGAATACGTACGGAGATATGCTGCAGACGAATCCATTCATCCTTTCTGACCAGTTTTTAAAGCCTACAGAGACGAAATATCATTTTTATGTAGGATTGAGAGGAGATATTGACGAAACGCTGAAATACGACTTCTCTGCAGGTTACGGAAAGATGAGAGATATTATGTTCTTTAAGGCTAATGGTCTTTTTGATAATACCTCTGTTAACCGCTCTGCCTACAATTTTGCCAATACATTCTCTGCAGTATATGACGATGGAAATGTAAGCGATATCAAAGGTAGCGTACAGTATTTCCCGTTAGCAAACCTGATTTTAGATGCAGAATTAAGGTTCACCAAGTATGATCTTAAGACTTATGACAATATTTATAACGTTCCATTGTTCAATGCGAGCATCGGGGCAAAATATACAATGCTTGACAAAAAGCTATTGTTAGGATTTAAAGGAATCTTCGCAAGTGACAGAACAACAAACTCTTATGCTATCGAAGGAGTAGGAGCTCCGAATGTCATCTTCCAGTCTACAGAGAATACAAACGATAAAGTTGGTGGTTATGCTGATTTAAATCTTTCTGCAGAGTATAAAATTCACAAAAATTTCAGTATTTTCGCACTCGGAAATAATCTTCTGAGCTCAAAGTATCAGACGTACAAAGGATATAAAGTCCTGGGTGCACAGATTCTGGGAGGAGTGAAAATTACTTTCTAATATAAATAATGAGTAATTAATAATAAACTATATTTGTTGCTTATTATTAATTACTCATCAAAATGGCTTCGTAGTTCAACTGGATAGAATATCGGATTTCGGCTCCGAGGGTTGGGGGTTCGAACCCCTCCGAAGTCACAAGGCTTAAACCAATCTCACAGAGGGTTTAAGCCTTTTTTATTTGTTAATCAGTAACAAAAACAGTAACACAACTAATACATATGAAAAAAAATTTCACAGGAACTCCAGAACTTTCTTCATCTAGTTCCCAAACTTCTTAACATGCACCCTTTTCTCTGAAACCTTAATAACAAATGGTTCAAGATGTATTATTTTCCCCGCCTGAACTGTAAATTCCCGGCTTATTTTTTCTGAATAGGTGTTGGCAGGTAATGAGCTTTCTACAAGCTCAATTCTGTAATTTCCAGATCCAATAAAAGACCCGATTTCACCATTGTCATCGGTAACTACATGCTGTAAAAACTTATCTTTATCATAGATGTTGAAAATAATTCCTGCTGTTTTAGGATCAAATTCCAATGCTTTTTTAGGATCAAATTCATACGTGATTTTTCCCAGCATGGTTCCGTTTTGATGGAGTGGGACCTGAAGAGAATAACTGCTTTTTTTCACTTCAAACTCCAGTTCATTATAATACCATCCCTGCTGGATCACCTGCTTGAGCATATAGTTGCCATACGGAATTGCTTTGTACACAATTTTACCACTCTGATTGGTTTTGAAAGAGACATTATTGATCATAATGATATAATTTTCAGCGCTTTGGTCGCCATCATCATATACATTATTGTTGTTGTTATCATAAAATACAAATGCCGTTATTTCTCCTTTTTTACTGGCAATAAGTCTGTTAGGCTGCAGGTTCAGTGTGACGCCTGCTTCAATAGTGAAAAAATTATTGCTGAAATTATTGGAAGAATAATTGAACCAGGAAGAATTCAGGAATACTCCATATCTTTCTTTTGTATATTTCAGGTTGACAAATCCTGAAGGAGACTTCCCATATAAAACATCATCAGTATAAGATAATCCCGAAGTAATATTGAGCTTTTCGCTTAAAAGGTTTTTGTTAACAAAAGCGGATACTGAAAATTTCTTATACAGGACATTTCCATTGAAATTTCTTGATGAAGCAAATTCAGAGAGGTAATAGCTTCCATGCTGATATATTCCGTTGATGTTGAACCATTTATAACCGTAATTTCCGGTGATCTTCATCTGGTATTCTGCATTGTGGCCATCCGGATAATTAACTGCTCCTGCTTCCACTGCAAGTAATGTAGAGTGTTTTCTGTTATTACTGATCCATGTTGTATTCTGGCTGATCCTAAAGGCTTTCAGCGTTTGTAATTCCTGATTTCCTGAAGTATCAAAAAAGTTGTTGTAGCTGTTAGAGCTTTCTTCCTGATATTGTGTACCCACAGCAAATCCGAAATTTTTCCTTTTCGCGAAGTTGATTCCAATATCTCCTCTTATCGTATTGGATCTAAAATCATTGATATAAGAGTAAAATTTTGGTGAAAAGTTAGAGACCATCACATTCGCATATAAGTAATGGTTTTCAAAAATGGGGGTTGAAAAATTCTGTTGTATTTGCAGCATTCCTCTTCTGTTCCCGGGATAATAGTCACTGCTGTAGAAGTAGTTCCCATTCAGATTGACTTTTTTGATTGTTCCTGAATACTGTGTTTCCAAAGCCAGGGAAGGTTTGGTAAGGTGTGTATTTTCATAATAACTCAGACCGCTGTATACTTTGGAATTCACTTTCCAATCCTTATTGAAAGAATACTGAATATCCGTACCAAATACATGATGATTCGCTTTTTCATAAGGGTCATTTTTAAAAATGTAGGTTGCTGAGAAATTTTTAGAGGCATTTTGAGCACCCATTATTCCCTTTGCATAAAATCCGTATCCGTATTTCAAAAAAGAATTCCTTTCAATAAGGCTGAAACTCTGATCTACAAAACCTACTTCTATTTTCTTGTCTTTATCCGGAGAAGTGTATGCATATTCTGCACCTCTTCCAAATAATGAAACTTCCATAATTTTACTGATATTCCCTAAGGTGAACTCATTTTGTTCCCTATGATAAGACACATAGGTATTGTTCACAACAGGATCACTTTGATTGTTCAGCGTATAAATATTACCACGGATAAACATATAACCCGAAGGAAGATTAAAGCCACCTGATCCTATCAGCTGATACATATCTGTGTTGTTGCCGACCCGCCTGTAACTGGCCGTAATGGTATTTTTGCTGTAATTTGAAAACAGATCAAACTCCATATCCTGATAACGCTGGGTAGAAGATACATTTTGTACTGATATAGAGGTATTACCGAAAATTTCCTTGTCCGGTTCTCTGAAACCTGCAATATTAACCGTAAACTGAGAGCTCTTAAGCAGATTTCCGGAAGGCAGGAAGCGAAAAACAAATATAGAATCTTTCTGCACATCGATAGTTCCCTTTTTTTCGATAAAAAGGTTCTTTTGAGTAGCTTCCGGAATTTTAAATACAATGGTAACATGCTGCCTTTTGTTTCCTAAATTAGAAACCCTTGCCCGGACTTCCAGGGAATCTTTAGAGGTTCCCATGTAGACAACAGGATTTTCAGCTGTTATCTTCATATTGTTATTTTCCGTTACCACATAGGAGAGACTCTTTTTTACAACCTGTTGATTTTTTTCATCGGTAATGGTAAATACGAGATCTGCTTTACCGGAAACGATCGTGTTGCTGGTCAGTATTTTGATGGGAATAAACAGATTCTGGCCGGGATTTAGTTCGATCTCAGCATTATTGTCAGAAATTGTTCTGAAACCTTTGGGTGTCTTAACTTCAACTTTGCCTTTAAAATGTCTGTTTTCATTGTTTTTCAGAACAAGCAGAATTTCTACAATATTAGGATTAGCCCGATTGGGCTCATTACGGATCTCCATGCTTATAGCTGCACCAGTTTGAGCCGAAATCCAAATGGAAAACGGGATCAGAATAAAACACATTATTTTCCTGAACAGCCTGTTATGAAGCATTATAAATTATTGAGGCGTAATCTCGAATTGAAGCGTTGATGTATAATCCTCTGCTTTGGCATTGATAAATCTTTCATCATTAGGTTTGGTGGAATACTTCATGTCATAATAAACATCAGCATTCTGTGTAGAATTACCGGCAGCGACAAGCTGTGGTACCGTACTTAGTAAAACAGTATACGCCGTTCCCATATTGCCTGAAATAGGAATCAGATTAAGTTGCACCGCATCAAGAGGTAGAAAATTACCGGAAGATGAACTGAACTGAGTCTGAAGGGATTTTAATTTGATCTGATACTTTGTATTGCTTTTTACAATAAGTGCATTAGAATAAGTTACACTGGCTCCATTTGCATAATCCTGCATGTTTTTAAATTCCAGGTTACCGTTCATTGCTGCTGCTCCAAACTTCATGGACATCTCCGGAATATCCGTAGGAGTTCCTGAAAGCGTGCCGATCTGAAACTGGAAATTATGATCTACAGTACCGATAATATTGTTATACTTATCATAGGCTGTAAACTGTAATGGCGCTGTAAAAGTAATCCAGGCTGGATAGGCTCCAAGATAGGTTCCTCCAGCCAGATTCATGCTGTATTTAATCTGAAGGCTATAATAACCATTCGGTTGTGCTGGCTGATTATATAATGCAGCATTTGACTGAGGAATTAAGAAAACCTCCTGACTTTCTTTCAAAATCACATTAAGCGGCATCCCAATTTGCGGGATAGACGGAACCGGGTTAGGATAGGCCTTTCCTGATGATGAAACCGGCTGAAAAGAAATTTTATTCGCAGGTAAAATATAATTTCCCTGATTGGACACAATAGGCTGCTTCAATCTTACCGAAACTCTCCAATAAGGCATGTTGATATTCCCGTTACCCGCTAAAGTAAGCGTGTATGCGTCAGAATTTGTATTTCCGTTATAAGAATTAATCTGCAGATAACTGTTTACCCATGAGCTGTATGAAATTTGTGAAAAGCAGTTCAGGGAGATCAATAGCAGGATAAGACACAGTTTTTTATTCATGTGTAAAATTCAGTTCTGCTAACTCCAGATTATTGTTGTCCCCATAATCAATCATTACTGATGCAGTATATTTTCCTTTTAACAGTGTTGCAGGAAGAGGGATGTTCAATTCTCTCTTATTCCCGGGCATGGTATAGAAAATAATCTGATCAAGCGATACTTTATTGCCGTTTTCTGTATTCACAAGTTCCGTTTGTATTTTTCCATCGGTCCATATATTCCCTTGATTTTCAAATAAGATGGTAAGATCTTTTTTGGATGGAGCCAGAGTAAGATTATGGATCTCAATTTTTTTACTGGCTTTGGCAGTTAACTTATGAAAGAGTTTAATTCCTGAACGGATACTTACTTTTATATTGGCACCTTTGTTGTCTACATCATTCACAGGATTCATCTGACTCACATACAATACACCGGTATGAGCTAACATCTGATCTGATAATGTAGCGGGAGGAGTGATAGTGACATCAATATCTTTTCGTTCCCCCGGAGCTAAGGTAAAATAGGTATCTTCATTTTTTATTGATATCCAGCTGGCGCAGGATGTCGGCAGCGTATTGGCCGGAGACATTTTGTTTTCTCCTGTTTCATTATATTCCCAGTCGCCTAAACTGACAGCCATGTCCAGAGAGTTTTTTGCACTTACATTGGTTACAGTTACCTTTTGGGTAGTGCTTTTTCCTGCATCGGATTCAAAATAAAGTCTGGGAGGAGATACAGATACACCTGTCTGAGCATTGATTTGAGAACAGAAAAGGAGTAAAGAGAATAAAATGAAGATATAAGATCGGTTCATTATTATACTTTGCTGTTAAAGTACAGATAAAGTGCTACAATTTGTAACACTTTATCTGCAGTAGTTTATATAATATTTAAATACCTATTGAGAAATAATAGTATACGTTAACTCTGTTGTATAAACGGTAGGATCCTGACCTGCAATATAATTGTCAAGATAAGCATTAGCTCCTGCTCCTTTATATTCAATATTAATTTTTTTGTCTACACCACCGTTTGCAGAGGTTACTAATATTGCATCGTTAGCAGAAAGTTGTACATTCTGTGCATACTGAGCTCCGTTAAGAACTTCAGTTCCTGCACTGGCCTTAATTTGAATAGTATTAGCCTGGATATTTTTTGCCCCACTTTGCAATGCTCCATTGGCACCTTTTACTTTCACCTGGAAACCTCCTGTACTATAGATGCTTAAATGGTCAGCATTCACAGAGGATACTCCGTTGGCATAGTCATCTTTAGTTTTATAGTCTAAGTTGACAACCTTTTGAGCAGGATTAACGATAAGAGTTTGGATAGGTTTTAATCTAACATTTAGAGTTACATTTTGCTGAGCCTGTAAAGCAACAAAACCAAATAGCGACATTGAGGCTACAATATATTTCTTCATAAAATAACGGGAGTTTTAATAGTATATTACTTCTTGTTTTTTTTTCAGGTGCAAATTTAGAAAGAGGGACAGGTACTTGTTTTGTGAAAAAGTACTAAAGATTTGTAAATTTGGTTTTGGAAATAATCTTGCTGAAAAATAGTATTTTATGAAGGAAAATAAACTTTTAAGTTAATTAAAAATTAGAAATATTGTTAATATTGTTAAATCAATGTTATATTATTATCAATTTACCAAAAACAAAAGGTTGAAAATTTAAAAAAATAATATAAAATGCATAGTAAATAAGCTTCAGACCAGCTTATTGAGAGATTAAAGTTAACATCATAAAAGTAGACTTATCTTTAAACTGTTTTATAATTTTATCTATTTTTTGATTTATCATGAATTTTTTTTCGATAACTCCATCATGACTTTTAATAAGATTATACTCGTCCTTATCATCCTGTTGAATTCCTAACTGAAAGCCTGATGGACTTGAAATGATAACAGAGTTTATTTCGGGCTGGATACTTTCATCTGTATCATCAGCCATTTCGCTGTCACCTCCAACCGCCAGCATTTGGGTAGGATAAAGTCTTACATTCACCTGAACATCATCTGTCTGCGCATAGATACTCATGGAAACGAAAAGAAAAATTACTGAAAAAATATATCTTTTTAACATATATTAATTTTTCACTGATCTGTTATTTATCCAAAAATACAATATTATTTTTACATTATTTCATTTCTGAGGGATTTTTTCCTGTATGTTTTTTAATAAAATTACTAAAATTTCCTTCATTACTGAATCCCAGATCATAAGCAATTTCAGAAATATTGTTGCCTGAGAAACTAAGGGATTTTTTGCATTCATTGATAAGTTTTTCAATGATAATATGCTTGGCGGTTTTTCCCAAAACATACTCGGTCATCTCAGTTAATTTTCTGGGCGTGATATTCAGTTCATTGGCATAGTGGGAAACCTTTTTAGCCTTTTTATAGTCTCTCTGCAAAAGAACTTTAAATCGATTGACGTAGTGGAGGTAATCAAATTTGATGTCTTTTTTCAGTGTTTCGGCCGGGATGTGTAAAAATGCATCCAGAATCAATCTCTCAATAGCGTTATGGGCAGCAGAAACGTACAGGCTTTCATCCTTATGCTGAAAGTTGTGCATTCTTCCCATAAAAACAATGTTCATTTCCTTAATATTTTCAAAAGGTGCTATAAAAACATCAGAATCATAATTAAAAAAAAGCCTTGAATTGATGAACATGCTGTCTTTTCCGGATCTTTCATAAAAACTTGATGAAAATGCAATGATATAAACCTCTCCCCGTTTGGTTTCCCCAAATACAATTTGTTTTTGCGGGCCTACAAATGCGATATGACCGCCTTTTATGGGATGTGGAATATTTTCAACTTCCAAAGTAATATCTTCTATAATGATGTAGATACAGAAATACTCAAGGGTATTAAAACTTCTTTTATTATTATTTCTCTGTATGATATTATTTAATGTGTTGATGCTGAATCCTAAATTCTTCAATTGGTCTGTGATAACGTACATATTAATAAGCTTCAATAAAATGATAAAGTTGTCCTATAGTGGCGGATTATACAGCTAAAATGAGCCTAAAGATCAAACTATATGATATAATTAGGATATTTAGGTACTTATTTTGAAGCCTGATTTGACTAATATAAATGTATATAAAAATAACTATGTTTTTGTCATTAATTTTACGTTATTATGCTGTTTTATTTTCTTTCATAATTATTATATGAAAGTTATCTTATAATTTTCATTACATTTATTACTATCTAATCGTAACAGGGCTGAATGCGTAATTCTATTGATTATCATTTTTTATCTTTTCTGCCAATGAGTAAATCCTGCAAAATCATTGATTTGCAGGATTAGGATCTATAAAAATACGCCAAAAGGTTGCCGCAAATTGTTTTTCCCTTTATTTCTAAATAGGCTGGGGAATCTCAAGATCATCACAGTTGATTACTTTTGGGATGCATCTTTTTGCTTTTTCACACCATTGATGAGTGTATATGCATACTGACGGAAATGGGCCGCCAATTGGTCCTGCCCCTGTTACGGTTTTCAATTCGTTTCTTGAAAGTTTTTTAAGATTTTTCATAATACAAAATGTTTTTATTTTCCTACTCTTTTAGGGAAAGCTTTTCGGATACCGCTTATTTACCATTCAAAAATGAGGTATCAGACATTTAAAACAAAGCATGATTTAATAAGTGGTGGTACTTTCTATATAAGTGAAACAGTTTAAAGGCTTACTGTATAGGATGGCATAGAAAATCTGATACTCCGGCAGCTGAAATATTACACAAAAGTGCCATAGGCAAGGATCTGATTTACATGTAATTTTACCATAAAATCAATCAATATCTCTGGAACTTCAGGTTTACCTTCAATCTTAAAATATAAAATCATGAAAAAAACTTTACTCGTAATTGTATTGACCGCTGTTTTTTCAGGCAGTCTTTTTGGGCAAAGAAATTTTGAAATAGTTATTGAAAGAAAGCTATCATCAGCGGCCTGTACCTTAGGGTATCTCATTGCAGATAAAAAAGTCATCTGCCATACGTTGGAGCTGCCATGGGAAAATAATACAAAAAACATCAGTTGTATTCCTCCCGGATCTTATAATGGTATTTTGAGATATGATAAAAATGACGGATGGAGAATACAGCTTGAAAACGTACCGGACAGAGATGGAGTACAAATTCATATGGGAAACTATACAAAGCAGATCAAAGGATGTGTTTTGGTGGGGATGGAAACAGATATTGAAAATTGTAATGTAAGGAACAGTAAACTGGCGTACAGTAAATTGAAAGACGCATTTTACGGGACTTCAAATCCTAACAGTACTCCTGATAAAAACATTATAGTAACCTTTAAATAGACTAATCATGAAAAACTTTTATGTAACCATTGTATTGCTGCTTGCCAATACCGGAGTTATCTGGTCGCAAGTGACGCCAAATTCTAACAAATTTTCAGTCGAGAATTATGTAGCCATAGATAGTAAAGGGAAATATGCACTTTACAATACCCACGGCTTTTATGAAAATGTTGCTAAGGGTACTGTTGCCAGGGTGTTTATATTGCCTATTCTTAAGTTTGACATCAATAATATTAAATATATAGATAGTAAAGGAAATGAAACCTATAAGAGCTCAGATCAAATCCGGACATTGATTATTCCGGTAACACAGGAGCTGGCATTACCCAATGAAAGCCAGAAAGCATCAATTTGTGCTGCAATAAAAAGCACGACAATAGCAGCATTTTATCCTCCGATTCTAAAAAATACAAATGGGCAGCCCGTTTTAACGCCTTACCTGGTTACCAATGCTGCATTAACCAACCATTTCTTTTCCCTTGCCCAACAGTATGAAATTACGATGCTGGCTCCTCAGGAACAGTTGATTAAAAATTATAATACAGAGTTCCAAAGTCAGATCATTTCACCTACCGAGGTAGAATTCATTGTAGAAGCAGGAGGGGAGACAGTTTACAGCAAACGCATTCCAGGAACACTGGTTGGAAATAAAAGCTTTAAAAATATAAG
>Ga0070682_100000203_pt1 | contig 43868 bp, 35 predicted proteins | sample KBSC63LmetaG_FD_64668 | JGI IMG/M metagenome (GOLD analysis project Ga0070682, IMG submission 64668) | Corn rhizosphere microbial communities from Kellogg Biological Station, Michigan, USA - KBS C6-3L metaG | ecosystem: Host-associated > Plants > Roots > Rhizosphere | place: USA: Michigan...
AACCCTTATTTTACTACAGATACAGCCGCTACTTTGAGAGCAATCGAAATTGGAGCTGATGTAATCTTAAAAGGAACAAGAGTAGACGGTATCTATGACAGCGATCCTGAAAAGAATGTTAATGCTGTAAAATACAATTCATTATCTTTCGATGAAGTATTTGAAAAAAATCTTAAAGTAATGGATATGACTGCCTTTACTTTGAGCCACGAAAACAAATTGCCAATCATTGTATTCGATATGAATAAAGATGGTAACCTTTCAAAAATTGTTGACGGAGAAAATGTAGGTACTTTGGTTGATTTATAATCAATTTATTAGAAAAAATATAAAAAACACCTGCCACGATAATCGTGACAGGTGTTTTTGCTTTTATAATAGTTTTAACACCTATTTGTCTGCTTCAATATTTTGCGCGGCATTTTCCTTTTCAACCAGAGTGTAGTGGGAGAAAACCCATTCAATGATCTGATTTATTATTTTCATGATCATCTCAAACTCGGTGACAGCAGTTACTCCCGGTACCAGCTTCACAACGTCCGGTTTGGGCAATGGCTTTGGTAGAATAAGACCAGTCACCTGAGGATCAGATCCGGTTGCAGGAATACCATTATACATGCCCACATGTTGTACTGATAACTGAAGCATATAATCTTGTAAGGTTGCCGGAGGTGTTTTGATGCTGATCGAGGAACTGCTTGAGTGTTGCAGTTGGCCCGGAAGCGATTGGTTTTGTATTCTTGTATAGCTGGCTCCTGATTTTGAAGAATCATCAATAGCCATCTTCTGTAAAGCTTTTAATATGGAAGCCGTCATATTGGTAGTGGCTTGTCCATATATAGTTGCAATTTTTTCCAGTTCTGATACCGGCCACGCATGAGGCACAACATCCAGATCATTCCAGTGCATGGTATTCCAGCTTTGGTAAGTGCCTGATTGTTGCTGCCATCCTGGTGGCAATGGCGGGAATTTACTGTTGAACAGGCTGGCAAATGCTGCCTCACCCGGAGTTGGTCCGGCGGTAGGATATACAAGTGTTACACCGAAAGCATTCAGATCTTTATTTTCTTTCAGATAAAGGGCAAGGGTAGGTGATAATGCTCCTGCAAGACTGTGTCCGCAAAATATAATAGCTGTACCCGGTTCCGGATTTAAGCCTGCAAGAAACTGCTGCAATGTAGTTTTAGGTGAAGCTGCAGAATCTGGGCTTTCAAGTCCGAGAAGGATACTTACACCGGTAGCGGTACCTTTTGAAATATAAGGATCAGTGCCATTATAAGCTGATGGAGCAAAATTGGAAGGGTTATAAGTCGTCCAGTTTACCACTTCTGAAACTGAGAAATCTTCTGTTTCCCAATCGTAAAGAGATGATGGATTAGTTGCTGCAATAGCAACAACATAAGTGGGCAATGTAGGACCTCCCGGAAATGCAACAGCGTCACATTTAACTACGTATAATGCATTATCTGCAACTCCTGTAGGAACTCCCTTTTCATTTTTTTCTTCGATCAGGGCAGGACCCCAGACAAGATCCCAGCTTCCTAATACCGGCAGCACCGATGGATCAGCTGTTGAAGGTGTTGTTTGGTTCATTATTTTAACAGGAGGAACATTATTAAAATAAAAAGATAAGTCATACTGAAGCTGTTGCTGCAGCTGAATACCCAAACCGTTGTACCCCCCGGCACGGTTGGCAAGACCTGCCATACCAAAAACTTGTTGATAGGCGTCTAAAGATGGATTTGTCATAATGTGATTGGTTTTAAATTAGTTTATAAAGTGATTATGAATTCTTTTACATAAAATTCTCTTTTGTGTGATATTATAATCTCTGTTGAGAACTTTACTAAATGATAAAGTAAAATAAGCCATAAAAAATGGCATGTAAATCAGTAGAAATAACCAAAATATCCTATAGGTATTTGTACCGGAAGACTTCATTTGGGATCATTAAATCAGCCAATATTTAGTCAAAAAGTAACCAGAGAGAAAGCCGGATAAAGGATGTAGATAAGATTCAAGAGGAGATCAAGAAAGATATGTCATCATCTTAAAAGGCTGCAGACGAGTAAAAAGTTTGTGGAATATATTTGGTTGTGGTATTTTTGGAAAAAAAGATATACATATGAGTAAGAAAAATTTACCAATTTCAGTTCTAAGAGCTTTAGAGCCTTTCGTTGGTTTGCAGGGGCAACTATTTACTATTGAAGATCCGGGTAATAATTTACTTCACGCTAAAGACAAAGATCCTTCTTCAAAATTTTATTATGCAATTGAGAAATATGAAATTGCAAATGATGGTAGGGAGGTTTATTCTATTAACTATGCTCCAAAAGATGAAAAAGATGTAAGGGCATTTGCTATAAGGTTATTACGTGATGATTTAACGACGAATTTTAAGACATGGGTACTTTCTCTGGAAAATTACGCAAAAGTAAAATCATTTTTTGATGATCCAATACTTGAAACGTATCAGGCTGAGTTTGTCTCAAACATTGAACTCTTAGATGAAAATGCTGAGACAGATCCATTACAAACAAATCAAATAATACTATTAGATAATTTTTTAGAGGAAGTTGGAACAAGATTAATTGGAATGGCGGATGACAGCAATAGAGAGTCGATTCAAACTATAGCTGCAGAAATTACAGAAATCAGAGAAAATCTACCAACTAGATCTAAAAAATGGGTTGTTGAACAATTGGCTAAAATTTATGCGCAAATCGCAAAACAAGGTGTAAAGTTTATTAAAGAATTTTGGGCAGAAGGGAAAAAGGAAGCAATAAAGAATATCGTTAAAGGGATATTTGATTATGGAACTGATTTATTAAATTAAGATAAGCCCCTCTAGTATTGAGAGGGCTTTTTGTTATATTTGTGAAAACTAAAAATTAGATGACCAAAATAGATTCGAATAAAATTGAAGAAGAATATAAAACTATTAGCTCTGATCTTATAAATTTTGAAAATGCTTTAATGGAGCAATTGGAAAAGCTATTTAAAGATATCAAGTTAGGATTTCCTATTCAACATAGAGTTAAAACAGCTAATTCAATCAAAGAAAAGCATGAGTCAAAGAGGTATACAATAAAGAAATCAATTCAGGAACTACAGGATTTGGTTGGTTTTAGAATTATTTTATTATTCAAAAGGGATGTGAATGAAGTTATTAAATTGATTGAAGAGAATTTTGAGATTATCAATTCTTATGACACAAGTGATAAACTTGCTCACGATCAATTCGGATATTCATCAAAACATCTAAATGTAAAAATAAAAAAGGAATGGTTAAACGTTCCGACTTTTAGAGGCGTTGAAAATTATACTGCGGAAATTCAAGTAAGGACACTATCACAACATAATTGGGCTGAAACATCAAATGTGCTTCAATATAAAAATGAAGCTAATGTTCCTAAAGAAATATTAAGAACTATTGGGAGGGTTTCAGCATTGTTGGAGACAGTAGATTTAGAGCTAGAACGTACCCTAAACGAAAGAGAAACTTATGTTTCAAAAATAGATATTAAAGTAAATCAGGAATTGAATATTGAAACGATGAAGGTGGTATTTGATAAGTTTTTACCGATAATGATATACAGAGATACCCAAAATTATTCAGAATTGTTGGCAATGCTTGAATTTTTCAATATAGTAAATATTGAAGATTTAGTAAATCTAATAAGAAATTATGTTCAGTTCGATGACGATAAAATTAAGTTTAGAGATAGGAGTAATGGGAAGTGGCGAGATCATGTGGGAGAGGTCATTGATTCAAGTTCTAGCTTGTTTATTTATTTATTAAGCCACTACAATTTTGATCTTTGGAAAGAATATGCAGAAAAAATTACGAATAACTAAAGGTAGTAGATTAAGATTTAACCAAGTCTATTTTCTTTGAGTTTGGTTAGTCGCAAGAAAATTAGAGAACAAGAAAGCCCGGTTAACTGGAGTTTTGTTTATATAATCTAAAAAGACTGGTAATAAAATAATTTTGTACAGTGTCCTATTTAAAAATATCAACGTTTTCACAAAATACAGAATGTAGTCTTACCAAAATATGGAAATAATCATTATTTTTGCAGCACTGGATAGAAAAAAATAGTTTAAAACAGTGAAAGAACACTGGTGTTTACAGGTTTTTTAAGTTTTAACTAATTGATATTCAGATTAATTAATAGATGTGTAATTTATCAAACTTTAATATAATAATGGAAGAATTAGATCTTATATTAGAATCTGTAAAACAAGACATGGATGCAGCTGTAAAGCACCTGGATCACGCATTTCAAAGAATTAGAGCAGGACGTGCTTCTACATCAATGGTTCAGGATGTAATGGTAGAATATTATGGAGCAATGACTCCTATCAACCAGGTTGCGAATGTTTCTGTTCCGGATGCAATGACAATCTCTATTCAACCTTGGGACAGAACTGCAATCAATGCGATTGAGAAAGCGATCATCAATTCAAACTTAGGTTTCGCACCTTCTAACAACGGAGAAAACATTATTCTGAATGTTCCGCCTTTAACAGAGGAAAGAAGAAAAGAGCTTGCAAAACAGGCTAAAGTGGAAACTGAAAACACTAAAGTAACAGTAAGAAACGCAAGACAAGAAGGTTTGAAAGAACTTAAAAAATTAGACGGTGTTTCTGAAGATGTTGTAAAAGGAGTGGAAGAAGAAATCCAGACTTATACAGACAAATATGTAAAGCTTTGTGATGAGCATCTTAAGACAAAAGAAGCTGAAATTATGAAAGTATAATTTTCAGTTGTTGAAAATAAAAGAGAGGTTTCCGATGGGAAGCCTCTTTTTTTTCTTCCAGATAAGCTTGTTCTATTGCTTTTAAACTATGTATTTGGTGTTTTTGTTTAGAACTTTATCGTAAAGAGGTATCATTCCATAATATATTGATGAGTATTTGCGTTAATTCATTATATTTATAGAATTATTCCTGCAGACTTAACTTAAAACAGGAAATTAAACATTTTAAAAGTGATGACGAAGATTATTGGTGTAGGCAACTACATACCATCTGAAACGATAACCAATCTGTTTTTTGATAAGCATATTTTTCTTAATGAAAAGGGTATATTATTGAAAGAAAATAATACATCTATTACAGATAAATTAAAAAAAATTACGGGTATTGAAGAAAGAAGATACGCTCATAGTACAGAGGTTACTTCAGATCTTGGATTTATTGCAGCAAAGGCTGCCATTGAAAATGCAGGAATAGATCCTGAAACACTGGACTATATTATTTTTGCACATAATTTTGGAGATGTTCGATTTGGAACAGTTCAATCGGATGCGGTTCCAAGCCTTGCGGCAAGGGTAAAGCATTTATTAGGAATCAGAAATAACTTCTGTGTGGCCTACGATGTTCTTTTTGGATGTCCCGGCTGGATTGAAGGTGTGATACAGGCAAATGCATTTATTAAAGCTGGTATTGCAAAACGATGCCTGGTGATTGGCGGGGAAACTCTTTCCCGTGTAGCGGATATTCATGACAGGGACAGTATGATCTATGCTGATGGAGCAGGAGCGGCTGTTCTGGAAGTAAATAATGATGATGACTCCGGAATAAAGGCTCATTTGTCAGCTTCTTATACCTTTGAGGAGAAAGATTATCTGTATTTTGGGAAATCTTACAACAACGAGAAATGCCCGGATACAAAATACATCAAAATGGATGGGCGAAAAATTTATGAATTTGCCTTAGTAAATGTTCCTGATGCCATGAAAAAATGTCTGGACAGCAGTGGATATTCCATCAGTCAGTTGAATAAAATTATCATTCATCAGGCTAATGAAAAAATGGATGAGGCTATTGTTAACAGATTTTACCAATTGTATAATACACCGGTTCCTGAAAATATAATGCCTATGGTCATTCATAAGCTTGGAAACAGCAGTGTGGCGACCATTCCATCTTTGCTGACTATGATTTTAAAGGATGAGCTTGAACATCATAAAATACAGAAAGATGATGTGGTATTATTTGCTTCTGTAGGGGCAGGAATGAATATCAATGCTTTTGTTTACAAATTTTAAAACATAAAAGAATAAAAGAGGTTGTGTCAATGACAAGTGTTAAATCATTTGACTTTTGAAACAACCTCTTTTGCTTTTACAGGCATTCTATTGATCCTTTTTGGTCTTTGTGTTTTAATAGAGACTGATAGGTCTTGAGTAATTCATCTACATTACACTGCACTTCTTTACTTAGAATGTTATCCGCTGTTTTTTCTTTCTGATCAGATTTTATGCTGTATTTCTTTTCAAGGCATTTCAAGGGTTTGTCATTCTGAAGATAGATACGGGTTTCTGTAATATCATCTTTTGTAACAGGTTTTTCGGGAGTACCGCCATCAAAATTCCATACAGTTTCCTCTCTGAATATAAAGAAAGGCTTTCCATCTTTTATAAAATATTTTTCAGATCCGGAGAAATGACTGTGTTCTGCGTAAAAATGCTCAATCACTTTGATCTCATTTTTGTCCGAATGGAAAGTAACTTCGCCTGAAGGTTCATCATTACAATCATAAGTAAACTTTGATTGATTTAGTTTTTTAGCCTCTAATTGAGTCTGAAGGACAGCATACCCTTTTTTAATCTGATCAATTGGATCTTCCGCAGTGCTGGTTTGTGCAGAATCTTTTTTTACGACAGAACTGTCCATTGAAGCAGATTTTTTATGAACTGTTTTATCGTTTTTACATGAAATAACAAGAAATAAACTTGCTGTGAGAAATAGAATTTTCATAAGATCAATGGTTTGGTGGTGAATAAAAATACAAAAAATGTCACAAAAAAGGCTTTCGATTGAAAGCCTTAGTTTTTATTTGCAGTTTTCATTGTAATCATAAATTACTTCATTGATAATTGAAAGTTTATCTACTGTAGCATTGCTGATTTCATCCCTGATAAATTTCCCGAAACCGGATCTCTTCTTTTCTTCATTTTTAAGAGAACCATATTCTCCTTTTGCTATTTTTGCTTTTACATATGGACAGTCTGCAAGGATGACTTTTGCTTTTGCAGGAGTGAGTTCTTCCACTTTTCCGCCTTTTTTAGAAAAGATATAATTCGGATTTTCTCTTAAACGGTCTGTTTCTGCCTGTGTAATTGCCTGTGTGCTGTTGGGAGAAAGAGCTGTAGGGTAACCATAGAGTTTATAAACGGTTACTTTACCCTCTGTCACTACTTCTGCGAACTGATCTGTTCTTGAAAGATTATTGATTGCTTTAAAACCTGCTGACAACCCTGTTAAGCTTTCAGAACTGTTTAAAGCTTCTCTCATGTTCGAATATTTTACCGATTTAAAGATTCTTGGAGTATCACCTTCATACACCATATATTCTTTAATATCTCCCGTGTCGTAGGTTTTGAATTTGATCTTGTTTTTTACTTTGTCAATATCAGCAATGGCTGCAAATTTTACTTTTAACTGATTTTGCCACGGGCTGGAATATCCTCCGTGCAGATGGACAACGCCTTCAGTCTTTTTTCCGGATTTGTCAATGATGTAGCCGTATTTTTCACCGTTGTAGGTTCCGTTTTCATCCTGATCCTGAGCATAAGCATTCAGGGATACAAGACCGAAAAGGCCAATAAGTAGTAATTTCTTCATGGTATTGTTTTTAAGTTCCAGCAAATATAATTTTTTATATTCAAAATAACTCAACAAAAAAGCTCCGAAAAAAAATCGGAGCTTTTTACTTTTATTATTGATATCAGAATTATTGATATCTCTGATGTTCTTTACTTTTGGTAAACCTTTTAGTTATAGGTTTGAATAGTGCTTTGTATTTCTCAGCATCAAATAATTGTGAATCTGTAAGGGCTTTATACGTCATCCAGACTCCAAAAGGTAAGAGGATCAGGTTAGGAAGCCACGCGGCAAGGTAAGGATTCATTTTTCCGCTCCATGACATGTTTTCTACCCCAACATTCATTACATAAAAGACAATGAAAATTACAATAGCGATGATTACCGGAAGTCCCATTCCTCCTTTTCTGATGATAGAACCTAAACTGGCTCCAATCAGGAAGAAGATAATACAGGTCACCGAATACGCTACAATTCTCTGTTGATAAATAACAACCTTGCTGAAATATTTTACATTGGAACTGTATTCATTCTTCTTAGACTCCAGTGTAGACTTCAGGTTATCCAGTCTGGTGTACGAATTATAAAGGATTTCTAGCTTTTTTTCTCCTTTTACCGTATCCAGTTTGATCTGTGTTTTTGGCGCTACTTTATGCTTGTTGCCTTTATCCATATAGGTCACAACAGAATTGGTCTGGTTAAGAACCTCGGAGCCGATATTATCAAAGAACTGCTTATTATCTTTTTTGTTTTTGCTAATTGTTCCGTCAAGCTGATTGTAAGTCTGAAAACGGTAGTCATCCGTGATCTGCTCTTTTTCGATCGCTTTATTAATGATTTCACTGATGTCAAAGTGAGAAACCAATGTGTCAAATTTAATGGCCTGATCGGGTTGTTTCTGTCTTACATTGTCTCCTTTTCCGGCAAAGGCATCTTCAAATACATATCCGTTATATAAAACAAGCTTCAGGAAATTCTTATTAGCTGCAGGAACAAATTTTCCTTTTTCTGCTACAACAGATTGTTGATTTTCGTAAGCATTGGCTTTTTTATGTACAAAAACTCCTTCAATATTTTCTCCGTTTTCTCCATATATTTTGTCAAACTTTACCATATAACCGGGGATCTGGTCAATAAACTGGCCCGGAGTAAAGTTGATTGCCGGTTTTGTCTGGGCAATATTAAAAAGCATATTCTTAGCCTTTTTCTGAAAATCCGGGATAATATTATTGGAGAAGAAAAACAACATAATGGCAAGCGCTGTTGAAATTCCCAGTAGGGGAGTCATTACTCTGGTCAAAGGAATTCCTGCCGCTTTCATTGCTGCGAGCTCATACCGTTCCCCAAATTCTCCAAACGACATAATACTCGCAAGGAGAATGGTAAGCGGTAACACCATGCTGATGACGTTTACCCCAAGATAAAAAAGAAGTTTAAGGATCTGCCAGTAGCTTAATCCTTTTCCCATAAACTGTCCTAACTGAACCCAGATAATGTTTACAATAAAAATAAAAAACAATACGCTGAATATAAAGAAAAACGGTCCAAAGAAGGTTTTTATGATATATCGGTCTAGTATTTTTAACATGCGCCAAAATTAATCAAAAAGCCACAAAGTTTACTTGTGGCTTTTTATATTTTGTTATTTTTTTAACTTAAAAAGCAAATTTGCTCATTTGCCAATTCACTTTCAGCTTTTTAAAGTTCCGTAATTACGTAATTTTTAAACTTATTCTTGTCAAAAACAAACATATTAGGGTCCAGTTGCTGATTTTCTTTGTATTCTTTAATCGCAATTACGGCCACATCTTTGTTGTTTCCGTGTTGTTCCAGTTTTACCATTTGCTTTTTAGCAGAATCTACAAAAAGATATACGAACTGTATTCCGTTTGCTTTTACCGGTGTTAGTTTAATGAAATCAGCATTCACACCATTTACCATCTTCTTACCGTTATATGTTACATTATAATCGTTTCTGTAAGTCGTAAGGTAGTTGATAGGGGAGAACATAGTGCCGCTTCCGTTAGGCTTGGCGACTGTTACTTCCATGTCATCTGCATTGATATTGTAAATCTTGCTTCCATCGAAGATCTGTTCCGTATCCATGATCTTCAGTTTGTATTTTTCTCCCGCAGCATAATAAATACCTGGTTCAGTTTTCGTCACCTGCCCGTTAAGGCCGCTTCCAAAAGAAAATTTGAAGTAAGAATTCTTTTTAGAATTGTAGTTGGCTGTAATATCATCCAATATCTTTTTAGCCTTAGCATCAATCTTCTGAGCATTGGCTATACCTACTGCACCTACAACAAAACTTCCTAATATAACTTTTGAAATAATATTTTTCATTTTTTTATTTAATAATCTTTAGACATTTTAAATTTTGAAAGGTTAAATCATTCAATTTTCCCTTAACTACGCAAATCTTCCAAAAACTGTTCCAAAGAATGAAGATCGCTGATCAGTACCTCTCTTGCTTTAGCTCCGTTAAAACCTCCCACGATACCGCTGGCTTCAAGCTGATCCATAATTCTTCCGGCTCTGTTGTATCCCAGCTTCAATTGTCTCTGAAGCATTGAGGTAGAACCTTGTTGGGTAGAAACGATAATTCTTGCTGCTTCTTCAAATAAAGCATCTTTTTCGTTCGGGTCAAAAGCACCTACTGTACTTGTAGAGTCTTCAGAGACATATTCAGGAAGTAAGAATGCAGAAGCATATCCTTTCTGTTCTCCAATAAACTCAGCAAGTCTTTCTACCTCTGGTGTATCTACGAAAGCACATTGAAGTCTTAATATCTCATTTCCATTGAAATAAAGCATATCACCTTTACCAATCAGCTGATCTGCTCCCGGAGAATCGAGAATCGTTCTGGAGTCTACACTGGAGATTACTCTGAAGGCAGCTCTTGCAGGGAAGTTGGCTTTAATCATACCTGTAATTACGTTTACAGACGGTCTTTGTGTTGCTACGATAAGGTGTATTCCTACGGCTCTTGCAAGCTGTGCCAGTCTGGCAATAGGTAATTCAACCTCTTTTCCTGCAGTCATGATCAAATCTGCAAACTCGTCTACTACCAATACAATATAAGGTAAGAAACGGTGTCCGTTTTCAGGATTTAATTTTCTTTCTGCAAATTTCTTATTGTATTCTTTCAGGTTTTTACAGAAAGCATTTTTAAGAAGATCATATCGTGTGTCCATCTCAATACAAAGAGAGTTCAGTGTATTGATTACTTTATTGGTATCTGTAATGATTGCTTCTTCTGCATCCGGCAGTTTTGCTAAATAATGTCTTTCAATTTTAGAATATAAAGAAAGTTCCACTTTTTTAGGATCCACCATAACAAACTTCAGTTCACTTGGGTGTTTTTTGTAAAGAAGTGAGGTAAGGATTGCATTAATCCCTACAGATTTACCCTGACCTGTTGCACCAGCCATTAGTAAGTGAGGCATCTTTGAAAGATCGGCCATGAAAATTTCATTAGAAATTGTTTTTCCGAAAACCACCGGAAGATCCATGTCTGTATTCTGGAATTTCTGAGAAGCAATTACAGAACGCATAGAAACCATGGTAGGGTTTTTTCTTGGTACCTCAATACCAATTGTTCCTTTCCCTGGCATCGGAGCAATAATCCTGATTCCTAAAGCAGAAAGGTTTAATGCAATATCATCCTGAAGTTTTTTAATAGCTGCTACTCTGATTCCCGCTTCCGGTACAATTTCATATAATGTAACAGTAGGACCTATTGTTGCCTTGATCTCTGCGATTCCGACGTTGAAGTTTTTCAGAAGCCCAACGATCTTATTTTTATTTTCTTCTAATTCTTCTTTATTGATGGAGATTTCTTCACTGCCATAATCTTTCAGTAATTCTACAGGCGGCATCTGGAATTTAGCCAGATCAAGCTTGTGATCATATAAACCATGCTTTTCTATCAATTCCTGAGATTTTTTATCAGAATCATCCAGAATGTCAATTACAGGAGCTACTTCTACATTGAATTTAATGTTTTCCTGTGCCGGTGCAGTGTTTACAGCAGAAGATGGGGCAGATGGTCTGATATCAAATGCTTCTTCCGGAGAAGAAACCGGAACAATAGGTTTTGTAGAAAGATTTAAACTTACCGGCTGGGCAACCTCTCTCGGCTCCGCTTCAAAAGAAGTATGGTTTGGAGTCGTAATGGTTTCTATATCGGTTGAAACCGGAACTTCCGGAAATCCTTTCGGAACACTTACAGGTTCTGGTTCTTTTACTGTATGGATTGAATTATTGGAAGTGCTATTGGTAACATCACTTACCGTAACACGAGATGGAGCTGTTTCTTCAATTTCTTCAGCTTCTTCTTTCAATTCCTCATCTGCCTCGAAGTCATCATTAGAATCAGGAATCATAGATTTTACTTTTCCAATAGTATTTTCATTGATCTTATCCAGTTTTGCTTTGATAGAACTTGGACGAAGATTAAACTCAAGAATAAAATATAAAAGTATACTTGCTGCCAATACAGTCCATAGACCTACCGTTCCAATAATAGAATTAAGGTAATCCATAATCTGAAACCCGTACACTCCTCCTAAAACGCCTTGTCCCTTAGTAAGGGCTCCCATAAAGATTGGCAACCAGCAGATAAAAAACAAAGAGTGCCCGAAGGTTTTCCATGGTTTAAAGATTTTCTTCTTAAGAATCAGCGTACCCACAACAAGAAATAAAAATGCAATGATGAATGAAGCAATACCGATACTTTCAAAAATGAAAATATTCCCCAGCCAGTCACCTGCCTTGCCAAAGATATTGGAAGATTTTATACTCTTGTCAAGCATTGTCCCGGCCTGGCTTTGATCTGCTTTCCAGTTCATTAAATAAGAAATGAATGAGAATGCAAGAACAGCCGATAAAAGTATAAAAGTAAGCCCCGAAAAAATACGTGGCTTAGATAAAATTTTGCCTGTTTCAGGCGATTCAGTCTGTTTTTTTTGTGTCTTTTTATCCATAATATCAATGTCGCAAATTTAATGTTTTTTCAACACTAAAAGAATCTTTTTTCTCCAAAAAACTTTTTGGAAATCCCCGATTTTTACAACGATTATTTAAATTTTGATTAAAAAATATTGTTTGCAATAATAAATAAAAATAGGGCTATTTTTTTTGTTTATGCAAATCTGATGCTGTTAAATTATATTAACTCATTCATATTTGTTTTTATTTAAAAAAGATAATAAAATTTCTGATTTAAATATAAAGGAATGAAAAAAATAATACTATTAAAAATTATGATTGACATTATTAAGATCAGGTGTGTTTTTTGAACTAGTTCAAAGGTCAGGATTTGAAACAGTTATAATTTTGTCTCAGAAAATTTCATGCATGGAAAACAGATTCAAAATTATTCTGACCTTAGGTCTGATATTTATTTCAATGATTACAATGAACGCACAAAAACAAAAAATGGAAAACACCGCATTATTAATTATCGATGTACAAAATGATTATTTCCCAGGAGGAAAAATGATATTGGAAAATGCTGAGCAGGCTGGAGAAAACACCAAAAGGATTTTAGAATATTTTAGGAAAAATAATCTTCCTATTATTCATATCAAGCATATTTCAACGAATGAAGGATCCACTTTTTTTCTTCCGGATACAGATGGAGCCAGGATCAATCAGCTGGTTTTACCTGAAGAAGACGAAAAAGTAATCACCAAGCATTTTCCCAACAGCTTCCGGGAAACGGATCTCCTGAACTATCTTCAGTCGAACAAAGTCAAAAATCTGGTCATTACAGGAATGATGACGGATGTTTGTGTAGAAGCAACTACGAGAGCGGCTTTCGACTTTGGATTTAATAATACAATTATTGGAGATGCTACAGCAACCAGAAACCGGGAATTGAATGGGGAAGTGGTAAAGGCTGCAGATGTTCAAAGATCTTTTTTAGCAGGAATCTCTGCTCTTGGGAACCTGTATGCCCGTGTAATAAATACAAAAGAATTTTTAAGTAAGTAGGTTTTAAAGTGAACCTGTTTTGGTTACGCAAAGGCGCAAAATGATATTAAAAATTGTGCTGTAAGGCGCAAAGATTTTATCTCCGATAAAATTTAAAACAGGTCATCTTGCTGAAAATCTTCGGTTTCCTTGTGTCTTAAAATAAACAATACGTATGATAAAACCTTGCGTCTTTGCGTTTACCCAACAAAAAAAATGAAGTTCCATTGCTTAAGAACAAAAATAACTTAACATAACTTAATTGAATAAAGGTGTCAATAATTTTGATACCTTTATTTTGCTTAAATAAAACAATGTCAGATCTGCTCTATAAAAACATCAGCAATTATGTAAATCTTTCCCAAGAGGATTTCAACCGTTTTATGAAGCCTTTTGAATATAGAAAGTTTAAAAAGAAAGAAGTAGTTCTCAAAGAAGGGGACTATTGTAATTTTGAAGGATTTGTTCTGAATGGCTGTTTCAAAATCTATTACCTGAATGAAAACGGATTTGAACAAACCCTGTATTTTGCGGTAGAGGGATGGTGGATCACGGATATCGACAGTTTGATCAATAATGTTCCGAGTATTCTGAATATTGAAGCTCTTGAAGAAAGCGAAGTGTTGATGATTTCCAAAAAAGACAAAGAACATTTGTATGAGACCATGCCTCAGATAGAAAAACTTTTCAGGATCATGAACCAGAAATCGTCAGTAGCATTACAGAGAAGAATACTTTCATTAACGGGTAAGACGGCAGACAAACGTTATCTTGAATTTCTTGAAAAATATCCCGGATTGGAACAACGACTTACCCAGCAGCAGGTTGCAGCTTATTTGGGAATAACACATGAATTTTTAAGTAAAATCAGAAAGAAAATTCTTTAATAGTATTGACCATTTTTGGAAGTTTCAGAATCAATTGCTGAGATTAAAGATAGAAGCCTTCAATCGTGGATATAGGTATTATGAATCTTTATTTCTGTGGTTTTGGAAATTGAATTTTTCCTAATGTTTTCAGGCTTATTAAGAATGTTTCAAAATAAGCAAAACGGAGGCCAAAGTGACAAAAAACAGCTTTTTTTAAGCTCTTTGTGGTTTATCATGCTTATTTTTGCATGTCAAGTACAATAAATCATGAAGAAGCTCCAAGATATTCTTATCTCAACCAGGACAATGGCTGTATTGTTGCTGGTGTACGCATTTGCAATGGCTTATGCAACGTTCTTAGAAAACGACTACGGAACTCCTACAGCAAAAGCATTAATTTATGAGGCCAAGTGGTTCGAACTGATCATGGTCCTGCTCATTCTTAACTTCATAGGAAATATCGGAAGATACAGACTATGGAAAAGAGAGAAATGGCCGGTTCTTGTGTTTCACCTTGCCTTTATCTTTATTTTTATCGGTGGTGCCATCACAAGATACATCAGTTTTGAAGGGCAAATGCACATCAGAGAAGGTGAAACTTCAAACGAGATCGTAACGGATAAAAATTTCTTTAAAATTCAGATCGAAGAGAAAGGTGATGTGCTGAATTACCAGGATGTTCCTTATCTGATGTCTCCTTTGAACAAAGATTTAAAAGCAACCTATGACTTCCACGGAAAAGAAGTGAAAGTGTTTGCTAAAGAATATATTCAAAGAAAAAAAGACAGTCTTGTCGCTGAGCCAAACGGTGCAGAATATCTTCATCTGGTATCTACCGGAAACACTGGAAGACAGAATATTTACATCAAACCGGGTGAGACAAAATCGATCAACGGAACTTTGGTGACTTTCAACAGAGCGATTGAAGGAGCAGTTGAATTCAAAAATGAAGGAGGAAAATTATTCATCAAAACTCCTGTAGATGCAAGCTATATGACCATGGCTACTCAGGCAACAGGAAGTACTGTGAAAAATGAGTTTCAGCCTTTGGCACTGAGAAGTTTATATACTATCAACGAATTGAAGCTTGTAGTACCTGAAGGTCTTAAAAAAGGAAGACTGATCGCGATTGAAGGTGACAGAAAGAAAGATGCCAATGTTCCTGATATGCTTCAGATTGAGCTTCAGGGACCAAAAACAAAACAATTGGTAGACCTTTCTGTTGAAAAAGGAAATCCTAATGCTTACAAGCAGGTGACTATGGATGGTTTAAACATCATGGTTGGATTCGGACCTAAAGTATACAATACTCCTTTCGCCTTGAAACTGGATGACTTCATTATGGAAACTTATCCTGGAAGCTCATCTCCAAGTGCTTATGAAAGTCATGTGAAAATCATTGATGAGGGTAAAGAAACTCCTTATAAAATCTATATGAACCACGTTCTTAATCATAAAGGATACCGTTTCTTCCAGTCAAGTTTTGATCCGGACAGAATGGGAACCGTTCTTTCTGTAAACCATGATTACTGGGGAACTTTGATTTCTTATATAGGATACGGACTTTTATTCTTAGGAATGTTTGTGATCTTCTTCTGGAAAGGAACTCACTTCTGGAAACTGAATAAAATGCTGACTGATGCAAACAAAAAGAAAACAAAAGCAGCAACAATACTTTTAGTGTTTTTAAGCTTAGGGTTGAACGCACAAAAAATCGAAACTCACGGGACTACAGACGGAAGCAGAGAACACATTCATGTGGAAGGTGATAATCATACCCATGCTCCGGCTCCATCTGCTCAACCGCTTGATGGCGCTGCTCCAAAGCAGAATTCTCTGGCTACACCGATGGGTAAAATGAGATCTATCACTCCGGATGAAATCATTGCCAGAAACAAAATCAGTAAAGAACATGCTGATAAATTCGGATATCTTTTGGTCCAAAGTTTTGAAGGAAGAATTGTTCCTATCAATACAGAAGCATTGGATGTTTTAAGAAAATTATACAAAAAAGACGAATTTAAAGGAACAGACGGAAAGTATCTGACTGCCAACCAATGGTTCCTTTCAATCAATACAGACACACCAAGCTGGACTATGGTTCCGATGATCAAAGTGGGAACGAAAGGAGGTGATGAACTGAAAAATAAAACAAAGGCAGATGAAGACGGGTATACTTCACTGATGAACCTTTTCCCGGCAGATGCCAATGGTAATCTAACATATATCTTAGAGCATGATTATAATACGGCATTCCGTAAAAAACCAGCTGAACAAACGAACTACGACAAAGAAGTAATTGCTGTAAACGAGAGGGTACAGATCTTCAATGAGTTCTTCAGCGGTCAGTTTATGAGAATTGTTCCTGTGAAAAATGATGCCAACCACACATGGCATTCATGGTTAGATCAGAAATTTGAACCGGATATGGAATCTCAGCAGGTGATGGGACCTTATTTTGCTGAAGCGCTTACCGCACAGAAAACCGGTGATTGGAGTAAGGCGGATGCTGAGTTAGCGAAGCTTTCAGAATACCAGCAGAAATGGGGTAAAGCAGTAGTTCCTGCAAAATCTAAGGTTGATCTTGAGGTTTTCATGAATAAAGCAGATATTAACTTTAAACTCTTGATTTTTTATACTATTATCGGAGGACTCCTTTTAATCTTAGGATTTGTTGAGCTGTTTAAATCCAATAAAGTTTTAAATAAAATCATCAAAGTAATCATCGCGGTTGGTTTAGTAGGATATCTTTGTCATTTCTTAGGACTTGTGGCAAGATGGTATATTTCAGGACATGCACCTTGGAGTAACGGATATGAAGCTATTATCTTCATCTCTTGGGTAGGTATTACGGCAGGTTTATTATTATACAGAAATTCCAATGCATTAATTCCTGCAGCCGGATTTATGGTGGCAGTTATTATGATGGGATTTGCTCACGGAGGTTCAGCTCTTGATCCACAGATCACGCCGCTTGTTCCGGTACTGAAATCTTATTGGTTAATTGTTCACGTAGCCATTATTACATCCAGTTATGGATTCTTCGCCCTGTCGATGATTATTGCTGTGATCTCATTAGTATTCTACATTATATCCAATAAAGAAACTTATAAAATTCACCACGATACTACATTAAAGGAATTGGTAATCGTTTCTGAAATGTCATTAACAATAGGATTGTTTGCATTAACTGTAGGAAACTTCTTAGGAGGAATCTGGGCAAACGAATCATGGGGAAGATACTGGAGCTGGGACCCGAAAGAAACATGGGCGTTTATCTCCATCATGGTATATGCATTTGTACTGCACATGAGATTAGTACCTGGATTGAGAAGCAGATGGGCATTCCATGTAGCAACGATGTTTGCATTCTGCTCAATGGTAATGACTTATTTTGGGGTAAACTACTACTTAAGCGGACTTCACTCCTATGCAGCGGGAGATCCGGTACCAGTGCCGGCTTGGGTATACATCGGAATAGGAACAATGATTCTTTTATCAGCCGTTTCTTATTTCAAGTTTAAAACCTTAACGAAGAAATAAAAAATTCAACATATCAATTAAAATCCCGGAATTTATTTTCCGGGATTTTTTTATTTCTATTGTTTTGGTATTGAGGGGAATTGTTTCAACGCTAAGTTCGCAATGATTATATTATGATGATTATTGTTCGCAAAGGCGTTTCAGTCAGCAAATGAAATAGTATCCTTGGCTAAACGAAGTGTCTTTGCAAACAGAAATAAAGCGCTAGCAATTAAATTAACTTCGTGAACTTAGCGCTTAGTTAAATATCTCGAATCACGAAACCCGCATCAAAAAATTCATAATTCATAACTCATAATTCAAAATTTATCACCATCTTTATGATATCAAAATAATATCAAATTAAAATTCAATTATGGAAAAAACATTAAAACCCATGTCGGGTTATCTTACGCTGGTCATCTGCCTTGCCTTGTTTGTGGCAGCGGTTTACTTTTTTGTTAGTGGAGTAGATCAAAGTATAGCCTATGTGGTTATCGCCATTCTTTGCTTTCTTCTTTCGTGCTTTTTCTTAAAAGGCTTAATGATTATTCAACCCAACCACTCAAGAGTGCTGAACTTTTTTGGAAAATATGTTGGGAGTGTAAAAGAAAACGGATTATTCTTCATCAATCCTTTGTATTCATCACAGAAAATTTCTTTACGTTCTGAAAATTTACAAGGGCAGACTTTGAAAGTAAATGATAAAATGGGAAATCCAATTGAAATTGCTGTTGTCATCGTATGGAAAGTGGGAGATACTTATAAAGCGGCTTTTGATGTAGAACGCTATTCTGATTTCGTAAAAATGCAGAGTGAAGCAGCAGTACGTCATTTGGCAATGAGCTTTCCTTATGATAATTTAGAAGACGATCATGCTCCGATTACCCTGAGAGAAGGTGGAGATAAAATCAATTCTATTTTGGAGCAGGAACTTACAGACCGTCTTTCAAAAGCAGGAATTGTGATTCAGGAGGCCAGGATTTCGCATTTGGCTTATGCTTCGGAAATTGCAGGTGCTATGCTTCAGAGACAGCAGGCAACGGCTATTGTAGCGGCAAGAACCAAGATTGTGGAAGGTGCTGTAGGAATGGTAGACCTTGCATTGAAAAAACTTTCAGAAGAGAATATTGTTGAGCTTGATGATGAAAGGAAAGCAGCAATGGTAAGCAATTTAATGGTGGTTCTTTGCGGAGAAAAAGCTGCAACACCGATATTAAATGCAGGAACACTTTACAATTAAAAGTGAAAAATTAACAAGTAGATCGTAGTGCAGATATTTTACACTACAATAGTCAGAATAATGTTAGAGAATTTAGAAAATGAAATCAGAAAAAGCTCAGAACTCTTCAGAAAGCAAAAGCAAAAAATCTTTTGTGATAAGGATAGATGAGTCTACTTATAAACTCCTCGAAAAGTGGGCCAATGATGACTTCAGAAGTGTGAACGGACAGATAGAATACCTGTTGCATCAAAGCCTGGTTAATGCAGGGAGAAAGAAGAAAGAGTAGTTTGAAAAAGACGAATTGAGGAGTATACATGCTATTTTCAGGGAACATAGCTGTCAATAGATAGAACTTCCTCTCTTTTTGAAATTACAGAAAATATAAAAAAGGATTCTTTTTTTAGCTTTTCAATAAATAAATAACAATTCAATTAACCTTATACCAAAAAGAAAGCAGAGAAATTTTCTCTGCTTTTTTATTTTATACAACTCTGAAGACTATCTGCTCCAACGTAGAATATGACGAGCCAAATCAAGCCTTTAATGGTAAAGAAAGCAAGTCCTGCCCATCCCACACGCTTGAACCACTTCTTAAGCTTTGAGTTATTTTCTTGTGAATTTTCCATTGGTGATTATCAAAATGATTACCCTGCAAAGATAAGCATGTTTATAATTAGTCCAAATAAAAAACACATTAAAAATTAAAGTTTTGAGGTTCACATAATATTTTTATCTTTAGAGAGAACGAAAAGTAAGATTTTATGTCAAAAAAAGTAAAGGATTTCGGAATCGAAAAAACGCTTAAAAATTTAGGTATTAAAGAAGAGAACAAAGGTACCTCAACAGGCGGCAAATATTTCGCTTCAGGAAAGGTGATAGAAAGCATTTCTCCTGTAGACGGAAAGTTGATCGCTAAAGTAAAAACTTCCGGAGAAAGTGATTATGACAAAGTAATTGAAACGGCTCAGAAGGCGTTTCAGGAATTCAGACTGATCCCGGCTCCCAAAAGAGGAGAGATCGTAAGACAGCTGGGCTTAAAATTAAGAGAATATAAAGATGATCTTGGTAAACTTGTTTCTTACGAAATGGGTAAATCATTACAGGAAGGACTTGGAGAAGTTCAGGAAATGATAGACATCTGCGACTTTGCTGTAGGACTTTCAAGACAGCTTCAGGGTTACACCATGCACTCTGAAAGACCTGGACACAGAATGTATGAGCAATACCATCCGCTTGGAGTAGTAGGAATCATTACTGCATTTAACTTCCCGGTAGCCGTTTGGTCCTGGAATACGGCATTGGCTTGGATCTGTGGTAACGTTACCATCTGGAAGCCATCTGAAAAAACACCGCTTTGTGCGATTGCATGTCAGAATATCATGATGGAAGTAATTAAGGAAAACAATCTTCCTGAAGGAGTTTCAAGTGTATTGGTATCAGACCACGAAATCGGGCAGAAATTAGTAGATGATAAAAGAGTAGCCCTTGTTTCTTTCACAGGATCTACAAGAGTAGGAAGAATGGTTTCTTCTAAAGTGGCAGAAAGATTCGGGAAATCTATCCTTGAATTGGGTGGAAACAACGCGATTATCATTACAAAAGAAGCTGATATTGATATGTCTATCATTGGAGCAGTTTTCGGAGCTGTAGGAACTGCAGGCCAGAGATGTACTTCAACAAGAAGACTGATTATCCACGAAAGTGTATACAATGAAGTGAAAACAAGATTAACAAAAGCTTACGGGCAGCTGAAAATCGGAAATCCATTAGATGAAAATAATCACGTAGGTCCTTTGATTGATACTGATGCAGTAAATCAATACGAAGAAGCTATCAAGAAATGTAAAAAAGAAGGTGGGAAATTCGTTGTTGAAGGCGGAGTTTTAACCGGAAAAGAATATGAATCCGGATGCTATGTGAAGCCTTGTGTTGCAGAAGTGAAAAACTCTTATGAGATTGTTCAGCATGAAACTTTTGCACCTATCTTATATCTGATCAAATACAAAACATTGGAAGAAGCTATCGCAATTCAGAATGATGTTCCTCAAGGACTATCTTCTGCGATCATGACCCAGAATTTAAGAGAAGCAGAATTATTCCTTTCTCACGCAGGTTCAGATTGTGGTATTGCCAACGTAAATATCGGAACTTCCGGTGCTGAAATTGGTGGAGCTTTCGGTGGTGAAAAAGAAACCGGTGGAGGAAGAGAGTCTGGATCAGACGCCTGGAAATACTATATGAGAAGACAAACCAATACTATAAATTACACCGCACAACTTCCTTTGGCACAAGGAATTAAATTTGATTTATAAAAGCTTTACTTAAAGCACTCAAAAAACATAAAACTTAATAACCTGAATGATTAAATGCTTCATTCTTTGGATCATTTAATCATTCATTTATTAAATCACACAACAATTTATTATGGAACAGACATTAGATATAAAAGCAAATAAAGTAAAAGAAACAGTAGGAAGACATGTGTTGGCAGACGGTTTCGATTTTGTGATGGATATTGAAAAATCACACGGATCATGGCTTTATGATAAACTTACAGACAAGGAGTACCTGGATATGTTCTCTATGTTTGCATCAGCATCTATCGGATACAATCATCCTTATCTTTTAGAAAGATCAGAATGGCTGGGAAGAATGGCTGTAAATAAACCTACTCTGGCTGACGTTTACTCAGAAGAATATGCTCATTTCCTTGAAGTATTCGAAAGAGTGGTTATCCCCGAAGAATTACAATATGCTTTCTTTATCGAAGGCGGATCTCTGGGCGTTGAAAATGCTATGAAAGCATGCTTCGACTGGAAAACCCGCAAAAACTTTGCAAAGGGATTAGACACTGAAGCTGGAATCTGCATTCACTTCAAACAGGCTTTCCATGGAAGAAGCGGTTATACTTTGAGCTTAACCAATACTTCTGACCCAAGAAAGTACCAATATTTCCCGATGTTCAACTGGCCGAGAATTTTAAACCCGAAATTAAAGTTCCCGATTACAGAAGAAAACCTTGAAGAAACCATCAAAAATGAAAACCTTGCTTTACTTCAGATTGAAGAAGCTATTTTGATGCACCCTGATAAAGTGGCTTGTATCATTATAGAACCTATTCAGGCAGAAGGAGGTGACAATCATTTCAGAGACGAATTCCTTTTGGGATTAAGAAGAATCTGTGATGACAATGAAATCTTACTTATTTTTGATGAAGTTCAGACAGGGATTGCCATTACAGGAAAAATGTGGGCATTTCAGCATTTTACAGCAAAACCGGACATTATTTCTTTTGGTAAAAAAGCACAGGTTTGTGGTGTTTTAGCCAATAAAGAAAAATTTGATGAAGTTCCGAACAATGTTTTCAGAGAAAGCTCAAGAATCAATTCTACATTTGGAGGAAACTTTATTGATATGCTTCGTTTCCAGCTGGTAATGGAAGTGATCGAAAAAGAAAACCTTGTGGAGAATGCAAGAGTAGTCGGAGACTTCTTATTGGAAAGTTTAAAAGCTCTTGCCGAAAAATATCCTGAAAAAATTTCAAATGCAAGAGGAAGAGGCCTGATGTGTGCCGTTGATCTGCCATCTGCAGAACAGAGAAATCACCTGATGAACGAGCTTTTCAAGGATGGATTAATCATTCTTCCATGTGGAGATCAGTCTCTTCGTTTCAGACCTCATTTGAATGTTACTAAAGAAGAAATTCAACTGGCTTTAAATAAAATTGAAAATAATATTAATAAAATTTAAAACACCGGATTTGTAATTTTAAAAAAAACATCGTATATTTAGATACTCAAACAATTAGAATATGGAAAGAAGTACGAGAGTATCAGTTTATGTAAGTGATAACCCTTCAGAAATTCAGTTGGTTAAGTCTAAATTGGATGACGCGCAAATTGCAAATACCGTTGAAAATAACTATCTTACGTTTACCACAACTCCAACAGCAACTTCGCTGAAAGTAATGGTAGATCTGGAAGAAGAAAAAAAAGCATTTGAAATTATTGATGCTTACCTTCAACAAAGTGAAAATCAATAAACAATTTCATAATTTTAAATTTTACTACTTCAAACCGAAAATTAATTAAGATTAATTTTCGGTTTTTTAATTAATTACAAACCATTAAAAAGATGAATATTTCAGAGGTTGAACGAGCAGCTATTCTGATTTTCAATTCTTAAATCATTCTATCTTTTAATTTTTTAAATCTACCAAACAACATGAACCCGGAGATCAAACTAAGACAATCGCAAATTGAAGACAGAAACAGGATTTGGGAAATTATCCAGCAATCTATTGAAAGAAGAAGACAAGATGGAAGTACACAATGGCAGAACGGATACCCTAATCTGGGAACGGTGGAAAGTGATATTGCCAAAGGTTTCGGACATGTTTTGACAGTAGACGGAGAAATTGCAGTATATGGAGCTTTGATTCTGAATGATGAACCTGCTTACAGTACCATTGAAGGAGCATGGCTGAGTGATGGTGAGTTCGTAGTGGTTCACAGAGTGGCTGTAGATGAAAAATTTGCAGGACAGGGAATGGTAAAGAAATTTTTTGATCACATCGAAGAATTCACTAAATCCCATGACATTCAGAGTATTAAAGTAGACACCAACCATGATAATATTGCCATGTTGAAAATCCTTGAAGGCAGAGGATATTCCTATTGTGGAGAGGTTCTTTTGAGAGACGGCATGAGAAAGGCTTTTGAGAAGATTATAATTTAAGCCAAAAGTTAAATCATCTTTCATTGAATTTTTAAACCGGCCTGTATTTATAAACTCTATCAGGTTTGTTCGTTTGGTTCTGAACTAATTTCTACTTTTGTTCAAATTTTTATATATGCACCAGAGTATAGAAATTGATGAGAAAATTTTTCAGGATGCCGTAAGATTTTATGGCACCGTGTTCAGCTTACCCCCTTTAGCATCAAAAATCTATTCCTACCTTCTTTTTGACTATGAGAAAGTAGGAATTACTTTTGACGAATTTGTTGAGGTGCTCTCCGCGAGTAAAAGCTCCGTTTCTACCAGTATTTCCTTATTGTTAAATGCTCAGCTTATTGTTGATCATAACAAAATGGATGAGCGGAAACGGTATTTTTTCATCAATGATGAATACAAAAAAATACGATTCGAGAAAATTGTCCAGAAAATGAAGGACGAAATGAAACTATTAGATGATTTAAACAATTTTAAAAAAAGTAAAGACGATGGATACAATGAAAGAATAGAAGTTTACAAAGCACTCTTAAACAAAAACATAGAAAATATACAGGAATCTCTTAATAAACTATAAAATGAATAATAAGCTAGTTATACTTTCCATTGCAGCGCTTTCACTGACTGCCTGCAAAAAAGAAGCTCCGAAACAGGATGGTGCCAAGCCGTACCCTGTTGTTTCCGTGGAGTCAAAAAATATAGTGGGTTATCAGACGTTTCCGGCTACTATCCAGGGTAGGGTAAACAATGATGTACGTGCAAAAATACAGGGATATATTACCCAGGTATTGGTAGATGAAGGACAATATGTTACAAAAGGACAGCCTTTGTTCCGTCTGGAAACCAATATCCTGAACGAAAATGCAGCCGCTTCCAAAGCAGGAATTGGTGCTGCTGAATCCAGCATTGCTGCAGCTCAGGCTTCTGTAAATGCAGCTCAGGTTGAAGTAAATAAACTAAAACCTTTGGTTCAGAAAAACATCATCAGTAACGTACAGCTGCAGACTGCACAGGCTCAGCTGGCGCAGGCACAGGCACAGTTACAACAGGCCAACGCTTCTAAAAGACAGGCACAAGCCAATTATAAGGGAGTAGAAGCCAATATCGAATATTCTATCATTCGTGCGCCTATTTCAGGGGTGATCGGAAGACTGCCTTTAAAAGTAGGAAGTTTGGTAGGACCGTCTGATCAGACTCCTCTGACAACGATTTCTGATACTTCTGAGATCTATGCTTACTTTGCAATGAATGAAAAAGAGTATTTTGATTTCCTTGAAAAGTCTCCGGGAGCTTCTATGCCTGAAAAAATCAAAAACTTACCGATGGTTGAGCTTCAACTTGCTAACGGAAGTCTTTATCCTGAAAAAGGAAAAATTGAAGCCATTACCGGTCAGATTGATCCTACAACAGGAACTATCCAGTTCAGAGTTGCTTTCTCGAATGCTCAGAAATTATTAAGCAATGGTAACAGTGGAACGATCAGATTCCCTCAGCGATATGATAATGTTCTTGTAGTGCCTGAAAGTGCTACTTACGAGCAACAGGGTATTGTTTACGTTTACAAAGTAGAAAAAGGAGATACTGCGAGAAATGTTGTTGTAAATGTTATTGACAGAATCGACAATTTAGCGCTTATCAAATCTGGAGTTAACAAAGGTGAAACAGTTATTGCAGCTGGTATCGGAGGTTTGAAACCTGGAACAGCAGTAAAACCGAAGCCAATCAAAATGGATAGTCTTGTTCAATCAATAAAACCGAAATTCTAATGATAAAAAACTTTATTAACAGGCCGGTTTTATCTACCGTAATCTCAATCCTGATTGTGATTCTCGGTGTGCTGGGACTGATCTCGTTACCGGTTACACAGTATCCGGATATTGCACCACCTACAGTGAGTGTTTCCGCAAACTATACGGGAGCCAATGCTGAAACGGTGATGAAAAGTGTGGTAGTACCTTTGGAAGAACAGATCAACGGGGTGGAAGGTATGGATTATATCACTTCCAGTGCCGGAAACGATGGTTCTGCTCAAATTCAGGTTTTCTTTAAACAGGGAATTGACCCGGATATTGCAGCGGTAAACGTACAGAACCGTGTGGCCAGAGCAACACCTCTTTTGCCGTCTGAGGTAACGCGTTCGGGGGTTGTAACCCAGAAACAGCAGACCAGTGCCCTGATGTATATGTCTTTCTATTCTGAAAATAAAGATCTGGATGATGTATACCTTCAGAACTTTTTGAACATCAACATTATTCCAAACCTGAAAAGGGTAAATGGTGTAGGGGATGCCAACGTTTTCGGAGGTAAAAACTATTCAATGAGAATCTGGCTGGATCCTGCAAAAATGGCTGCCTACAGCGTAACTCCTACCGATGTTACCAATGCGATCAATGAGCAGAGTAGAGAAGCTGCAGCGGGTTCTATCGGACAAAACAGCGGAAGTTCTTTTGAATATATCATCAAATATGTAGGTAAATTCAACGATAAAGAACAGTACGATAATATTATCATCAAATCTCTTGCAAACGGACAAAACCTGATGCTGAAAGACGTTGCTAAAGTAGAACTGGCAGGTCAGTCTTATACAGGAATCGGGGAGAACGGAAACAATCCTTCCATCAGTATGGGGATCTTCCAGACTCCGGGATCTAACGCACAGGAGATTATTAAAAATATCAAAGCCTATCTGAAATCAGCTGAAGGTACTTTTCCAAAAGGTGTAAAGTATACTTTCAACTTTGATACCAACGAATTCCTGGAAGCCTCTATTGAAAAAGTAGTACATACCCTGATCGAAGCCTTCATCCTGGTATTTATTGTGGTATATATTTTCCTTCAGGACTTCAGATCTACGCTGATTCCGGCCATTGCGGTTCCGGTATCTATCGTGGGGGCTTTCTTCTTCCTGAATCTCTTCGGATATTCATTAAACCTCTTAACCTTATTTGCATTGGTACTGGCGATTGGTATTGTAGTGGATGATGCCATCGTCGTCGTCGAGGCCGTTCATGCCAAGATGGAGCATGGTATTTCAGATGCTAAAAAAGCAACGGTAGAAGCGATGGATGAGATTACAGGGGCTATTATCTCTATTACTTTGGTAATGGCAGCAGTATTTATCCCGGTGACGTTTATTACAGGACCTACAGGGGTATTCTACCAGCAGTTTGGTATCACGCTGATTATAGCCATCATCATTTCTGCTATTAATGCATTAACGCTGAGTCCGGTTTTATGTTCATTATTCTTAAAACCTCACGCAGAGCACCATAAAGAGTATAAAAACTTAAATCTGTTACAGAAGTTTTTCTATAAGTTTAATATTGCTTTTAAAACAACTACTGAACGTTATGGAAGAGGATTTGTATTCCTGTTAAGACATAAATGGGTAACCCTTATTATTTTTGCTGTTACCGGAGGAATTTTATTCTGGGCAAGCAGCAGTATGAAGAAAGGATTTGTACCTACAGAAGACAGAGGGATTATCTTTACAGATGTTCAGCTTCCTCCCGGAGCTTCTATGGAAAGAACTTACAACGCTTTGAAAACGCTTCAGGCTAAGGCACTGAAAGTTCCGGGTGTACAGAACGTAACGATTTCTACCGGGAGAGGATTTTTATCCGGAAATGGAAGTAACAACGGTCTTGCCTTTGTTAAATTAAAACCATTTGAAGAAAGAAAAAAAGACGGACAGACTTCTGAAGATATTACCAAAAAATTATTTGGAATTGTAGGATCTGTTCCTGATGCTAAAGTAGTATTCTTCCAACCGCCAAGTGTACCGGGATTTGGTAACAGTGCAGGTTTTGAAATGGTATTACTTGACAAGTCAGGGGGAGAATATGCAGATCTGGATGCTAAAACCAATGAATTCATTGGCAAGCTGATGCAGAGACCGGAAATTCAGTTTGCACAGACTTCATTCAATACTAAATATCCTCAGTATCAGATGGAAATTAATGTTCCGCTGAGCAAACAGCTTGGAGTTTCTGTCAATGACATTCTGGCAACCATGCAGGGATATATCGGAGGTATTTATACTGCCGACTTTACCAAGTATGGAAAACAGTTCAGGGTAATGGTTCAGGCTCTTCCTGAAAACAGAAAGAACATTGAAAATCTGAATCAGCTCTATGTAAGAACAGGATCAGGGATCATGTCTCCGATCTCACAGTTTGTAACGTTGACAAAAGCCTACGGACCACAATCTGTAAGCCGCTATAACCTCTTTACTTCAGTAAAAGTGACAGGAGCAAACTCTGACGGATACAGTTCCGGGGACGCGATTGCAGCGGTACAGCAGGTAGCTGATGAAACACTGAATCAAAACTATGCCGTAGAATTTACAGGGTTGACCAGAGAAGAATTAAATTCAGGATCTCAGACCCTTCTGATTTTCGGGTTAAGTTTGATCTTTGTTTACTTTATCCTTTCTGCACAGTATGAAAGTTATATCCTTCCGCTGATCGTTATTATTTCTCTTCCTCTTGGGGTAATGGGAGCTTATTTCGGACAGAAAATCATGGGACTGGAAAATAATATTTACTTCCAGATTGCCCTGATCATGCTCGTGGGATTACTGGCGAAAAATGCGATCCTTATTGTCGAATTTGCTGTTCAGAGGAGACATCATGGAGAAACCATTGTAATGTCAGCCATCAATGCAGCGAAAGCAAGGGTAAGACCTATTCTAATGACATCATTCGCCTTTATCTTCGGTTTATTGCCGCTGGTTCTGGCAAGCGGAATCGGAGCAGTAGGTAACAGATCTATTGCTACGGGTGCGGCCATCGGACTATTGATAGGAACTGTTTTGGGATTATTTGTAATTCCGGTTCTGTATGTGATTTTTGAAACACTGCAGGAAAAAATTAAACCTATCAAAAAAGAAGATATCAATTTAGCAGAATAAAATTAATTAGAGAAGCTGGAAGTTAGATCTTAGATAATTACTCTAAAACCATATCTAACTTCCGGTCTCTTACATCTAATTTCTAATTTTTTATAATGAAGAGTTTATTAAACATCATAAAAGGAATCACTTTTTCAGTTTTCATACTCGGAGCCATATCATCCTGTATGGCAAGAAAAGAATATGAAAGACCGAAGAACGTGGTAGACGAAAAGCTGTTCCGTACAGATATGCTTCCTTCAGACAGTACCAGCATTGCGGATATTTCATGGAAAGAAATATTTACAGATCCTATACTGCAGGGACACATTTCAAAAGCTTTGGAAAACAATCTGGATATCAGAATTGCTTTAGAAAGTATTAATTCCGCAGAAGCTTATCTGAAGCAAAGTAAAGCTGCCTATCAGCCGACACTTTCTATCGGACCCAACTATACTTTTCAAACCCAGTCTATCAATACTCAGTTTGGGCAGATCATTGGAGAAAGACGATATGTAAACCAGTTTGACATTACGGCAAGTATCGGATGGGAAGCAGATATCTGGGGGAAATTAAGAGCACAGGAAAAAGCACAGCTTGCCACTTATTTAGGAACTGTTGCAGCCCATAAAGCCGTTAAAAGCAGTCTGGTATCTTCCATCGCTTCTGCGTACTATCAATTGTTAACGTTTGATGCACAGAAGAGGATTATTACAGAAACCATTGCGGTAAGAGAGAAAAACTTAGAAACAACAAAGGCTTTAAAAATTTCAGGAACAGTTACTGAAGTAGCGGTACAGCAGAGTGAGGCTCTTGTGTTCAATGCTAAATCATTACTGATTGATATTGATACACAGATTCAGCTTCTTGAAAACACCATGAGTCTTTTAATGGGAGAACCCTCTCATTCTATTGAAAGATCTACATTAGAAGGACAGAACCTTCCGATTGATTTAAAATTGGGATATCCTACTCAGCTTCTGGCTAACCGTCCGGACGTAATGAGAGCAGAATACAGCTTGATGAATGCTTTCGAACTGACGAATTCTGCCAAAGCTCAGTTTTACCCTACTTTAAAATTGACAGGGAGTGGTGGTCTTCAGTCTGTGGATATTGATCACTTATTCAGTGTAAATTCATTATTTGCGAATGTAGTAGCAGGGCTGGCTCAGCCAATTCTGAACAAAAGACAGATCAAAACAAACTATGATGTAAGTCTTGCCAATCAGGAAACTGCTTATCTGAACTTCAGAAAGACAGTTCTTACTGCTGGTAAAGAAGTTTCAGATGCTATCAGGGTTTTCTCCGTACAGGATTCATTTATTGAATTAAAACAACATGAGCTGGATGCCTACAAAAAATCGGTTGACTATTCTCAGGAACTGGTAAATTATGGTATGGCAAACTATCTTGAAGTGTTGAATGCAAGTGTGAATTCATTGAATGCTGAACTTAACATCTCGAATGCACGATACAGTAAAATGAAAGCTGCCGTAGAGCTTTATCAGGCTTTAGGAGGAGGTTGGAAATAACCGTATTCTTCAATATAAACTATAAAACGTATGTCAGTAATGGCATACGTTTTTTAATTATTGATCATGTTAAAATTATTTAATGGTAAAATCAATTTGGATATATGTATTTAACTACGTAGTTTTATACTTTAAAATTCAGCCACTATGAAATTACAGATACAACCCATAGGAAATTCTTATTCGGAACAGGCGATTGACCTGATTTTGAATATTCAGCAGAAGGAGTTTAATATTCCGATCACCATTAAAGACCAGCCTGATCTTTTACAGATTGAAAGTTTTTATACAGAAGCAGGCGGTAACTTTTGGGGTGCTTTTGTGGGAGACGAATTGGTAGGTTCTATTGCCTTGGTTAAGTTTGACAAAAGGGCAGGAGCGATCAGAAAAATGTTTGTTAAAAAAGAATTCAGAGGCAAAGAATTGAATATTGCTCAGGAATTATTGGAAGTTTTAATTTCTTTCTGCCGCGAAAACGGAATTGATGATTTATATTTGGGAACCATAACGGTATTGAAAGCTGCACAGCGTTTCTACGAAAGGAATCAGTTTGTGAAGGTTGAAAAAGGAAATCTCCCTGTAAAATTTCCTTTAATGAGTGCCGATGATATTTTTTACCATTTAAATATTGACTGAATATGAATGTGATCAACGAAGCAGGAATTCTTGCCATATCAACCAGATTGCACCGTTTGAGTGAACAATTGAGGAAAGATGGAGCGCTTATCTATAAAGCATTCGGAATTGATTTTGAACTGAAATGGTTTCCGGTGATCTTTACCATTTATAAAAAAGAGATAGCAAGCGTTGTCGAAATTGCCAATGAAATAGGGTATACCCATCCATCCACTATCACTTTGCTCAAAGAACTCGAAAAGTTGGAGTTAATACAATGGGAAAAAGACAAACAGGATGAACGGAAAAGGCTTTTTAAATTAACTTCTAAAGGACAGGAACTTATTGAAAAAATGAAACCCGTTTGGGAACTGATGTCACAGATTCTGGGAGAAATTACCGATAACAATAATAATCTGCTGGCAGCTATTGATGAGGCTGAGGAGAAAATTGCAAGCCAGTCTTTTTATCAGAGGGCGTTGCAGGTAAAGAATTCTAAGTAAAATAATGATTGGAAAATTTTATCAGTATAAAAATAATAAACCCGCCAAATCCTGGCGGGTTCTTTGAATTCATTATTGAAATGAAATTATATTAGAATCTCAAAGTCGCTGCAACAGACCAGGTTCTTCCAAAACCAAGGAATCCTGTGTTACCATCAGCAATACCCTGATAAACTCTTCCGGTTTCCTGGTAAGTTTTTCCGGCATTTGGACCGTTGGCAATTTTGTCACCTGCAAAAATATTGGAGCTCAATTCAGAAATATAATATTTGTTGAATAAGTTGTATACATTCGCTCTCAATGTTAAAGACTTTTTCGCGTCAAGTGTGAACTTGTAAGAAGCACCTACGTCAAATAAATTATAACTTGGCAATTTTACAATTCCTTTTTCTCTTGCTGCCTCAGTAAGGAAATTGATTGGGTTAAACTGTGCATATAGCTTGTCATAATATTCCCAGTTGGCATCAATACTGAAAGCTTTGGTAATGCTATAATCAACTCCCAGACTTGCTGTAGTTTGTGCAGCATCTCCAACTTTTAGATCTTTGATGTTGATAACTCCTGTAGCTCCGGCCACTTCCTGATTGTTTTGAACATCAAGAATATTGAAATTTGCATTTCCTTTGTACTTCCAGTTTCCTAATGATAACATCCCTCTCAGTCTAAGGTTGGCAAATGGTCTTGCCTTCGCTTCCAATTCAACACCCTGGTGTATCTGTCCAACGTTCAGAGCGTTGTAGAAATAAGCATTTCCAAGTTGTAATTGAGAGAAGTTAGCTACATCTGCAGCTCCTGCATTAAAGGTTCTTGAAATAAATCTGTCATCCCACTGCGTTCTGTAAGCATTGATATTCACATCTACATAACGGGATTTGAAACCATATCCTAACTCTACAGAGAAGATTCTTTCATTCTTTGCATCGTTGTAAATATTCTGGTTGGAAGGGAACAGCGCGTTAAATAATGGCTGTCTTGAAATAACCCCCGTATTGAAAAATACATTATGATGTTCATCAATATTATAGTTGGCACCTCCTTTTACAATATAACCCGTTTTGTGATACCATTTTGTTTCCTGGTTTCCCGGAGTATACAGCATATAATCTCTTCTTTTGTAGTATTGTTCAGAAACTGATCCCTGAACAGATGCACTTAGTTTTTCAGAGCTGTATTCAACCATTCCATATAAACCTGCCCATTTTACCAGACCTTCATTGTGAATAGATACTTTTTGAGCATCTTTAAGTTTAGTAAGAGGCTCCGGTTTTACCGTATTGTTGATATAGTATCCTTTTGGAGCATTTGCTGTACTGGAAACAAATAGTGCATCAGATCCTAACATATCAGTTACAATGTCATACAATGCACCTTTGTAGGTTTTAAGATCAATACCTCCGTTAAAGGTCCAGTTATTTTTTTTGTAATTAAGATCTGCAATTACTCCATACCAGTCATGAGCATTGATACTCTGTTTTCTTACAATACCACTGGTTCCGTTCAGAGTAGCTACATATTGTCCGTTATAATCACCAGGAGAGCCTGCAGGTGCAGTAAAGGTAGATTTCTGGAAAGAATTTCCGTTATAATCCGTTACCATACCGCCTCTGTTGTAACGATAAATCATATCCCAGTTGATAGTCCCGTCTCCGCCTGCACCGTAATTCATGAAATTCATGGTTTGGCCGCTGCCGTTTTTGATAGAACCGTTAAGTCCGGTACCACCGCCGCCACGTCCCCATGAACCATAAAGAACGGTAGATAACTTCAGGTTATCATTCATTGTCCAGTCCCAGTTCAATGATGCAATAGGCTTATGATAGAAGTTAGGAGCCAAATTGAATTGAGAACCATTCAACATTCCTGTCTGAGGATTGTATCTTCTTCCATACGTATCCAATTGCTGTAGAGTAGCCACATTCGCTCCGGTTGCAGAAGATCTTCTCGTGTCATGTACCTGTGGTGCTCCGGTTGCAATTAAATTGAACGCATGCTTTTCATTAGGCTTAAATCCTGTTGAGAAAAACCAGGAATAACCTTCTCCTTTCGTTCCATTGATATAACCGTCACCTTGCCAACGGGAAAGCAATACAGTTGTTCCCCATTTGTTTTTTAATCCTGAAGAATACATCGCAGATATTCTGGAGTAGTTATCGTTACCTACTTCTCCTTTGATCATTGCTTTCTGCTCAGAATCGGTAGCTTTGGTCACAATATTGATCGTTCCCCCTACAGAAGGAACTACAAATTTGGAAGCTCCCAAACCTCTCTGAATCTGAATGTTGCTTGCAATGTCTGCTAATCCGGTCCAGTTAGACCAGTATACAGTACCTCCCTGCATGTCATTCACCGGCTGTCCGTTGATGATCACTGCAATGTTAGCCCCATCAAAACCTCTCATGTTGATTCTGCTGTCTCCAAAACCTCCGCCCACTTTGGTTACGTACACGGATGGAGTAGACTTCATAATCTCAGGAAACTCTCTGTTTCCTAATTTTTCCTGAATTTCTGCAGCCTTGATAGTGGAAACTGCAACAGGAGTTTTTCTTTCTTTGGCTGTTTGGGAAAGGTTTCTACCTACCAACATCACCTCATCAATAGATTTTGATTTCTCTAAAGAATCCTTCGTACTCTGCCCGTAATAAAGGGCGGCCGTAGGTAATACAAGCGCTATAAATAGTCGCTTTTTAAAAATAATGCTCATGAAATAAACTAGCGTTTTTGAATTTAAGGCTGCAAAGATGGATATTTATTTTTTAATAAAGTATTAAATCTTCATTACGTGATTTCGTACAGCATGCGAATGATCCATTATTACTCGCTTTTTTGTGTGTATTAATTAATTCAGTTCTTTAATTTACAATTTGTTATAAAAGTGAATTATCATAAACAGGAAATATTTTTAAATGAATAAAATAATTATGCACTTCTTTATATTTTTCATTGTGATGATTGTTGTTTATTTAAAATATTCTAATTATTCATCGTTTTGCTGATATAACGTTTGGTAATTGACTAGAGTCATAAACGTTATACTGTTGTTTTGATACCTTGTATTATCATTTATTTAAAACCGAGATTATTATGAAAAAGAATTTTTTTGAAAGGTTTTCAGATCGTGTGGTTTATATTACCGGAAGTCCCGGGGCTTTTATCGGTGCAAGTCTGCTTGTTGTTATCTGGGCTGTTTGCGGGCCTATTTTTAACTATTCCGAAACCTGGCAGCTGGTTATCAATACCGGTACTACTATTATAACTTTCCTGATGGTATTTCTGATTCAAAAGACTCAGAATAAAGATTCAAAAGCAATTCAGATAAAGCTGAATGAGCTTATAGCATCCTATGAAAAAGCCAGCAACGGGCTGGTTGATATTGAAGATTTAACGGAAGAAGAACTGGACCAACTTCATAAGTATTATGAAAAATTAGGTAAGTTTTCCAATGAATCAAAACCCTCCTCAGATTCTGCAGGACAGCAGCACCGATATAAATAATCAGTTGCTTCCAGAATGGGAAATTGTTTAACGTATCAGAGGATATCTGCAAATACTGAATAACTATGAAAAATTTACAACTCAAAGACAAGTCTGTTCTCATTACAGGAGCAGACAGCGGAATTGGTAAGGCAATAGCGCTTTTATTTGCTAAAGAAGGAGCTAATATTGCATTTATACACTATCATGATGCTAAAGATGCCCAAAAAACAAACAAAGAAATTGAAGAGCTGGGAAGAAAGGCTCTTTCGTTTGAAGGAGATATTAATGATAGTAAATTCTGTGAATCCGTTGTTGATGAAGTCGTTTCCGGATTAGGAGGAATAGATATCCTGATTAATAATGCCGGAACTCAGTTTCCCTGTGATGCTATAGAAAATCTTCAGGAAGAAAATATCCGTAAGACCTTTAATTCAAATATTATCGGGATGATACTATTGACAAAGGCCGTATTTCCCCACTTAAAAAAAGGCGATGTCATCATCAATACAACTTCTGCAACCGCTTATCTGGGGCACGAAGAATTACTTGATTATTCTGCAACCAAAGGAGCTATAGTTTCTTTTACCCGTTCACTGGCACTTCAGGCTAAACCCAAAGGGATACGTGTAAATGCTGTAGCACCCGGCCCGGTAGCAACACCGCTTACGGAAAAAACATTCGGAGAAGAAGATGAAGATACGGATAAGCCGCCCCTGGAGCGTAATGCTTCCACAGAAGAAGTGGCTGCAAGCTTTTTATTTCTTGCTACAGATGCTTCAGCGCAGATAACGGGTCAGGTTCTTCATCCAAACGGTGGCTTAATTGTTAACGGTTAAAAAAACTGGATATGAACGGGGTTATTATTCAGTTTTTCCATTGGTATCATCCGGGAAATCTTTGGAATGAATTTATTGAAAAAGCAGAATATCTGAGGAATTTGGGATTTACTGCCGTATGGCTCCCTCCAGCTAACAAATGCAGTCTGAGCATTGAAGGCCGTGGCTATGATGTCTATGATCTTTATGATTTGGGTGAATTTGATCAGAAAGGAAGTATACCCACCCGGTATGGTACAAAAGCAGAATATTTACTGGCAATACAGAAAGCCCATGAAGTGGGAATGGCTGTGTATGCAGATATTGTTTTAAACCACAGGATGGGAGGTGATGAAGAAGAAAAGATTATGGTACACCAGCTGAACGAAGAAAACCGTAATGAGAGAATTGCTGAGAACTTAGAAGTTACAGCATACACAAGGTTTGTTTTTCCGGGAAGAAAAGGGGTTTATTCAGATTTTATCTGGAATCATCAATGCTTCAGCGGTATTGATTATGTCATTAAAGAAGGAGGGAAGCTAAAAGGTGTTTTTAAAATCCATAATGAATATGGTGAAGAGTGGACAGATGCTGTAAGCCATCAGTTGGGTAACTATGACTATCTGATGGGTGCTGATATAGAATACCGTAATCCTTATGTGGTAGAGGAAATGAAAAAGTGGATCAAATGGTATATAGATACCACGAAAGTTGATGGGATTCGGCTGGATGCTTTAAAGCACATCTCTTCAGATTTCCTGAAAGAATGGATCTTTTATATTAAAACAGAATTGAATCCTGATTGCTATATTCTGGGAGAATTCTGGAAAGACGAAGCAGAAAAAATTGAATATTTTTCAGATAAAATGAATGATCTTATCTCTTGTTTTGATGCCCCGCTGCATTATAATTTTTTCAAGGCCTCAAAAGAAGTGAAAGACTATGATCTGAGCCAGATTTTAAAAGGAAGCTTTCTGGAAAAGAAACCCGTGTTTTCAGTTTCTTTTGTAGAAAATCATGATACACAACAGCTCCAGGCACTTGAATCTTCAGTGGAAGATTGGTTTAAGCCTATAGCATATGCAATTATTCTACTTTCTGATGAGGCTTATCCCTGCGTATTCTATCCAGATCTTTTTGGAGCAGAATATATCGATGTAAGAGAAGACCAGGAAGTACATATTATCATATCAAAAGTGGGGGAGCTTCCCAGCCTTCTTGAAGTGAGAAAACGTTTTGCATACGGTAAACAGATCGATTATTTTGATCATCCCAACTGTGTGGCTTTTGTGCGGAACGGAAATGAAAAGCATCCGGGATGTATTGTGATTATGTCTAATAGTGATGAGGGTTTCAAAGAAATAGAATTGGGAAAAGAGCATGCAGATTCAACCTATATTGATTTCTTAAAGAACCGCCATGAAGAAATTCACACTGATGAAAATGGGAAAGCCATATTTTGTGTCAATCCGGGATCTGTAAGCGTGTGGGTAAAGAAATATAAGCCTTAAAATAACTATACTCTTCAAGAATTTTAGATACCACATCTCAGCATTTAAGGCAAAAATGGTCTTATAGTTGCAGATTTATCACCAATCAAACACTAAATTATTATATTATGGAAACTAAAACAGCAGCCAAAAAATCACCGGCTAAAAAAACAACACCCGCGAAAACATCTGCAAAAACTCCGGCTAAAAAAAATGCAGCCAAAAGTTTGGAAGATCTTTTTGAAGATTCACTGAAAGATATTTATTGGGCTGAAAAGGCACTCTTGAAAGCACTGCCAAGAATGATGAAAAATGCGACCAGTGAAAAACTTAAAACAGCTATTGACAAGCATATTACTGAAACAGAAGGTCACGTTGAAAGACTGGAAGAATGTTTTAAAGCTTTAGGAAAAAAAGCCCAGGCAAAGAAATGCGATGCTATGCAGGGATTATTGGATGAAGGAAAAAGTATCCTGGAAGAGACAGAGCCGGGAGCAGTAAGAGATGCAGGAATCATTGCAGCAGCACAAAAAGTTGAACATTACGAAATCGCTACATACGGTACCCTTGCAGCATTTGCAAAAGTATTGAAAGAGAAGGATTGCCTTAAACATCTTTTAAGCACATTGGAAGAAGAGAAAAAATGTGACGAGCTGTTAACAAAAGTTGCGGATACCAATCTCAACAGCAAAGCAATGTAAAAAAGTATGTATTCATTATAAAAAGGAGACCGGATTTATTTTTGGTCTCCTTTTTATTGTGGAAATCTCAGGAGATTTTAAAAAAGCTGTTTTAGCTTTTGATTGATTTTGTATCAATTTTAATATATTTGCAGATATTATTTGTATCAATTTGATTTTCTCCTATAGCATACAATTCAAAGAACAATAAAAATTTATCCGGTAAAAAATCTCAGGAAAACCAAAAGTGAGTAACAGCTGTTATGCTTTAAAGAGAAATATAATTCCAGTATTTAAAAAGTTAAAAAAATATGACCCAGCTTAGTTTGTTCGATTCAGAAGACCTGTATGAATTTCCAAAAGATCTTCTTGAATACAGAGAACATTTTCTGGATCAGGAAGAAGCTGACCGGCTTAAAGCTCATCTGCTTGAAACTGCTCCCTGGAAACAAAGAACCCAAAAAATGTATGATAAGATGGTGCTGACACCGCGCTTAACGGCATGGTATGGAGATCAGGAAAATGCCTATCCTTCGGGTAATGGTGAGCTGGAGACTAATCCGTGGACTCCCGAACTTCTTTCTTTAAGACAAAGAATAGAAAAAACATTTGGCTACCAGTTCAATTCCGTATTGCTTAATCTTTACCGGGATCATAATGATTCTGTTGCCTGGCATCGGGATAAGGAAAGCAGATATGGAAGCCGCCCGGTGATTGCATCAATAAGTTTAGGACAGACCAGAAACTTTGATTTCCGGAAAAAAGACCATCATCAGAGTAAATACAGCCTGCCTCTTCCTCATGGTTCATTACTGATTATGAAAGGAGATCTGCAGGAGAACTGGGAACATCGGATTGCTAAATCTGTAACCTCGATGAAGGAGCGTATCAATCTTACATTTCGGTTGGTTCGTCAATTGTAGAATATTCATTTATAATATTTTATGATTGGTGGAGTGTGTTTGCAATATTTCTTTTGGCAGATAAATTGTTGCATTTATAAAAGAAGTCATTATTGGCTTTATTTATATCACCATTTAAAATTTAATATTATGAAAAATCTCGTAGTAACACTTTTTGCGGTGGCTGCTTTGACGGCCTGCAAAAAAAATGAACCGACATCGTCCAGCCACTCCCCGGAAAGCACAACAATGTCTCCTCCAGCTGAATCCGGCATGACAGTGAGTGATTCCACCAAAATGGCAGAACCAAAAGACCAAACCACCTCTCTCAGTGATCAGGATAAAAAATTTGCAGATGCAGCAGCAAAAGGAGGGCTGATGGAAGTGATGATGGGAGATCTGGCAGCAACCAATGCTGAAAATCCAGCTGTAAAATCTTTAGGAGCGATGATGGTCACAGATCATACCAAAGCGAATGATGAGCTCAAGAAATGGGCTTCGGGAGCAGGCTATACCTTACCTGCAGGTCTGGATGCTGAAAAGCAGAAGATGTATGATGATCTGAAAGCTAAGAAAGGAAAAGACTTTGATAAAAAGTATACCGATCTTATGGTCAGTGATCATAAAGAAGACATAGAAGAATTCAAAAAAGAAGCAGCGGAAGGAAAAGAATCTTCTCTGAAATCCTTTGCAGGTAGGACTCTTCCTACATTGGAGCATCATCTGAAAGAATCAGAAAAAGCTAAAAATGCTGTGAAATAATATGACCTGCATCATAAAAAGGACACAGTATATTTGATAATTTTGAAAAGGATTAAATATTATTTTGTTCTTGATTAATAAGCTCCTCTTTTGTAAGGGGAGTTTTTTATTAATTATTCTTTCTTTTTATATTCTTCAATTTTCTTAAACTGGTTGTAAGAGCTTTTTAGATTGCGAAGCTGTTCGGCCACAATTTTATTACTCTTTTCACTAAGATTACCGCCGCCTAGAGCATTCTGATAAGTTTCTATGGCTGCTTTTTCTCCAAATACTACATTTTCCAATGTAGACTCTACCAGATTTCCCATGGTAAAAGAATTTTTAATGTCAATCCATGTTCTGTGAATAGCTCCTGCGATAGATGGTGAGTCCTCCGGAACACCCTTTCTTTCAGTAATTAGATTAATGAGTTCATTTTTCATAATTTTCGACTGGGAAATCATATGGTCATATTCATCCTTTACATCAGGATACATTTCCCATACTTTTCCTTCAACCTTTTCAAAACCTTCAATTCTGTCATTGGTAATGTGAAGCAAGTCGTTCAGTACCGATATTTCTTGTCGATTGTCCATAATATATACTTTTTAGATTAAACATAATATTGTACTAAATTATCATTTACCCAGCAGCATTTTTATAATCCTGGTCATATAGTCTGGCGGATGATTTTCTTATATGAGCTTATTTATTTTTTAATAAAAAAAATGGGTTAACAGGATAAATAAAATTCCGATATTCTTTCTTTTTACGGAAAAAAAACAGGACCTTTGCCCCCAACAATGGGGTGCTGCTGGTAACAGTGGCTGAGATGATACCCAGGAATGTACTTCCACACCTGATCCGGATAATGCCGGCGTAGGGATTGCTTACTTATCATCTCATCATTTGATTTTTAAATTAATATGATGCAGGAAATTTTAAAACAGATTACCTTGCCTGAATGGTTCGGAGTCTTATTTTCAGTAATTCAGGTCTTACTGGCCCGTAAAAACAATGTCAATAACTATCTTTTCGGAATTGCCGGTATTCTGCTTACATTGTATGTGATGCTTACCTCAAAACTGTATGCTGAATTTACCTTAAACCTTTATTATCTGATCATGAGCATCTACGGATGGCTGTACTGGAAATTCGGGAAACAGAAATCTGAAATGGAGATCTCTGTCACATCTGCTTCTGAAAAGTGGATTGCCGGAGGAATTGTGCTGGGAACTTTTAGCTTATTCTGGTTTTTTCTTACTCATTTTACAGACTCGGATGTACCCGTTTGGGATTCCTTGGTAAGTGCTTTTGCCTGGGCCGGAATGTGGCTCATGGCAAGAAGAAAAATTGAAAACTGGGTGATTCTCAATATCAGTAATATTATATCCATACCCTTGCTGCTGCATAAAGAATTGTATCTCTATGCTGTGTTAACATCATTCTTATTTTTAGTAGCAATCTCCGGGTATATGGAATGGCAAAAAATCATTAAAACCAAAGCTAATGCTCAATATTAAAGACATCAGAAAAGAACTTCAGGGAGTTTCTGTAATTTCTGATAAGGTGATACAGCATATTCATGAAAAAGGATTGCTGAAGATCTGGGTACCGAAAAAATATGGAGGTTTAGGATATCGTTTTGAAGAAGGACTTAAAGCATTATTTGGCTGGGCTGAAACCGATGGAAGCTTTGGCTGGATGCTGACACTCTGTGCCGGAGCCAATTATTTCTCAAGAAACATAAAACCTGAAATTGCTCAATTACTGTTTACCAATTCTGACATTTGTTTTGGAGGAAGCGGAATGGTTGGCGGAACCGCAGAAAAGCAAAATGATAACACCTATATTATTAATGGATTATGGAATTTTGCCACAGGAGCTCCCCATCTGACGCATTTTACACTGAATGCCACAATTACAGAAAAGGGCAAACCTTTATTAGATCACGAAGGCAATGAGATGATTCATTCCTTTATTATTCCGAGAGAGCAGGCTGAAATCATCCCTAACTGGAAATCTATGGGAATGAAAGCCAGCGGTACTTATTCATTTACCATTGAGAATGTTGTGGTCAACGAAGATTACAGCTTTGTGTACGACCATTTCTTCACGGATGATATTCTGGACAGCGTTCCTTTTCGGGTTTTTGCTGATCTGACCCTTTTGGTGAATTACCTTGGAATGGCTTCTCATTTTATTGAAGAGGCAAAACTTATCCGTCCTCAGATCCATTTCAAAAACTTTGCAGAATCTATTGAAAAGCATCTGGAAAAGGTGTTAAATATTGCCCGGAATATTGAAAATATTCTTGCTGATAACAAAGAGATTTCAGCGGATCAGCAAAATGAGATTCATACTTATGGAACAGAATTGACAAGTCAATTATCCCACCAGATACTTACTGTTTATACACAGCTTGGAATCCGGGCAACAGCTACTGATTCTGTAATTTATCAGATATTCTGTGATTATTTTACAGCAGTAATGCATTCTAATTTCAGACCCTCAGCTGATGATTTAGATTTTTCTTTTTGAGGTAATCTAAGCCTGTTAAAAGACAGCCAGTCTTTAGTCATTATGGTCATGAATTTAAACTTAATATGAATTTAATATGATTGACATCCCTTTTAGATACTTTTGCATCATTGAGTTATAAGGTTCAAAGACATTTAAAGGATGGATCATTTTAAAGAAATATATTCCGGTTACAAGCACAGGGTGTATTTTTTTGTGGCAAAATACCTTTCGGAAGAAGAAGATATCGAAGAAATTGTTCAGGATATTTTTATGCATGTCTGGAAGTATTTATCCAAAACCCACCCACCTTCAGAAATTGAAGCTCTTATTTTTAAATCTGCCAAACAGGAAATCTCCAACTTCTATCGTAAAAGAAAAATGATCTTCGTTCCACTGGAAAATTCCCCGGAAAATCAGGATGAAGAAAGTTCTGAAATCGAAAAGCAGCTGCAGCAGGAAGATCAATTAAAAAATATAGAAAGTCTTCTGGAGCAGGTTCCTGAAAGAAGCCGTGAGTTTTTCATCCAAAACAAAATCCAGAATCTCAGTCTTTTTACCATCGCGCAGGAAAATCATATTTCCAAAACAGCTGTTGAAAAACATGTCAACAAGGTTTTGAAATTTCTAAGGACCAACTTGAATTTTTGGTTTTAACCTTTTCCGTTATATTGATAACAAGCTTCATTTCAAGTCTCTTTCCGACGAAGGAAGAATCCCATGTAAAGCCTGGATTCTTCATTTCACTGCGTTACATTCAGAATGACAGAGTCATAATAATAGATAGCAGGATTAATTTAAAATCGTATATAATTACCTTAATTAATTTAAATAAAATCAATTTTAACTTTAACGGAACATCAACCCATATGAACAAATCGTTAAATCAAAAAAATAGAGGTTGACGATTCTACACTTCCTGCGTATTCTCTAATAAAGATCAAAAAAGAGTTTATGGATTTCGACAATCAATGGAAATCAGTTAAAGAAGAAAACCGGAAAATGAAAGATTCGGCAGATCAGCGAATCTGGAATGGGCTTGAGCATAAAATCAGATTCAGAAAGAATACAAAACGGGTTTTATGGGCTGCGGCTGTTCTTTTGCCTTTATTTACACTGATTAATTTGTTTTCTACTGGAAATGAAATGAAATCTCCTGATCATCAGCAAGTAGTTTTCAGAACAGAAAAGGTTCAAAAGGAATTTATACTATCTGACGGAAGTATCATTACATTAGAACCTGAAAGTGAATTGAAACTAACGGATGATTTCGGAAAGAAAACCAGGAATGTCTCTTTTAAAGGAAAAGCATTTTTCAGTGTTGCTAAAAATAAAGCGCTGCCGTTTATCATTGATGCCAATGGATTTAAAGTAAAAGTGTTGGGAACCCAATTTTTGCTTGATCAGAGATCTGCAGATAAAAAAGTCTATCTGAAAGAAGGGAAAGTAAAAATTGATTACAAAGGAAATACAACATTCCTTCTGCCCAAAGAAACCTGGCTTGCTGATAAGGACGGAGCCGAGAAACATTTCTACGATCAGGATGCTGTAAAAACATTTGATTTTAATGAAATGAAATTCGGGGAGGCCATTTCTCAATTGGAGAAGACCTACAATGTTTCCGTAGAATATCCTCAGCATTACAAGGAGAATGTAATAAACGGAAACATCACCGGAGATCTGGATAAAGTTATTAAAACAATAGGATTTCCATTTAATCTTACCGCAGGAAAACAATCAGCAAATCATATCATTTTAGAAAAAT
>Ga0070682_100000204_pt1 | contig 43865 bp, 46 predicted proteins | sample KBSC63LmetaG_FD_64668 | JGI IMG/M metagenome (GOLD analysis project Ga0070682, IMG submission 64668) | Corn rhizosphere microbial communities from Kellogg Biological Station, Michigan, USA - KBS C6-3L metaG | ecosystem: Host-associated > Plants > Roots > Rhizosphere | place: USA: Michigan...
AAAATATGAAGGAAAAGAGGAGAGAAATTTTCTTCTTCTTTCAGATCAGTATCTTAACCAAATGGATGTTGTTATTGAAAATGAAGAAACCATTGCTGCTCTTCGACAAATGAAAAATATCCGATATGTAGAGCCAGCTGACTATCATTATTTTGAATTTGAAGCTCAATATAACGCAGCAGCAAAATCTTCCGGAAGCGGTTCGTCAGGATGTGGTTTTTCATCATCAACATTAAGTACGGCAGATTACACCTCTACAACACCAAGCGCAAAAATTCCTTGGGCTTTCACCAAGCACAGCATTCCTGAAGCATGGAGCTACAGTACAGGAGCTGGCGTTACCATTGGACTTATTGATACAGGAGTTTCTCCGGAACAGACTTTATTGGGAGGAAGCTTTAACAACGGTGCCTCTTCAGGAAGAACAATCAGCAAGTTGGGAGTATATAACTCAGACGGATCCGGAGATCAGTGTGGGCACGGAACAAAAATGGCTTCCGTAATGACAGCTCCGAGAAATAATGCAGGACTGCCTGTAGGAGTTGCGTATAATGCCAATCTGATCGCCTACAGAGCTGCAGAAAACGTTGTTCTGGAAACATCCAGCGAGCAGACTGCTGTAAAAACGGCTTTTACAGAATTAGGCAACAATACCAGCGTGAAGATCATTTCAATGTCAATGGGACATATATTCTCCGTTGGAAAAATTGAAGATGGTGTTAAATATGCTTATTCTAAAGGAAAATTGATTTTCTGTGCAGGAGGAACTTCTACCAGCTTTACCAGTTTTGTGGGGGTGATTTTCCCTGCATCAATGTCGGAAACACAGGCGATAACAGGTGTAAAAGAGAATACATCCAATCAGAAATGCGATGTTTGCCACTCCGGAAGCCAGATCGATTTTACCTTCCAGATGGAGAGAGCTTCAGGAAATACAGTTCCGGTTTTGAGCTATTACAACGGACAGGCAGATTATGTGGGTGGTTCTTCAGTAGCTACAGCGGCTACGGCAGGAATCGCGGCTTTAGTTTGGGCTAAAAATCCATCATGGACAAGAGATCAGGTCCTTAATAAAATGAGACAGTCTGCAACCTATTATCCAAATGTTAATTCAAGCTACGGTTACGGAAACATCAATGTATTAAAAGCAGTACAGTAATAATTATTACCATTAGAAAAAGAAAAGGAAATATCTCTGCTGAGGTATTTCCTTTTTTTATTGTAATATCAGATTATCCAATCCTTACACTTGTCATGCTCAGTGAGCCTCCTATAAGTTCATCATTGAATAAAGTAAGCTCTTCAGACTGATCTTTCAGCCCCAAAGTATATAATAAAGGAAGATAATGATCAGGTGTAGGAACTGCATACTGTAAGAAAGTTCCCTGTTTCTGGTAATCAATAATATTCTGGAAATTTCCGTCCAGAAGCCAGTTGTTGGTTTTCTCTCGGGCCTCTATCGCCCAGTCCCAGCCGGCTCCAACTGTATTGATATTTTTCCAATCGATGAGACGGAGATTGTGAACAATATTTCCACTTCCAATAATCAGAATACCTTTTTCACGAAGCTTATTCAGTCTTTTGGCAAGATCGTAATGGTACTGTGGAGGTTTTGTATGGTCGATACTCAGCTGGATCACAGGAATATCAGCATCAGGATACATATGTTTTATCACAGACCATGCACCATGATCCAGTCCCCAGCTGTGGTCTTCTTCTACATCAACGGGGAGCAAAAGTTCCGCCGTTTCTTTTGCCAGTTCCGGGCTTCCGGGAGCAGGATACTGTACATCAAAAAGGGCTTTTGGAAAACCATAAAAATCGTGGATTGTTTTAGGCATGTCCATAGCTGTTACAAAAGTTCCGTCTGTATACCAGTGGGCAGAAATACAAAGAATTGCATTAGGTTTAGGAATCTCAGAGGCTGCTTTTCGGAAACCCTGTACAAATTGATTTTCTTCAATGGCGTTCATAGGTGAACCATGTCCAAGAAATAAAACGGGCATTCTCTGTGTGCTTTTAAAACTATTGCTTATGTTTTGAAGATCGTTGAGGTTCATAAATTAAATATTGAAGAGTATAAAAAAATAAAAGGTTCAAGGCTTTTAGACAAATCCCTGAACCTTTTATAATATGTGTTATAAATTATGCTTGTTTTACAAACTGTAATTCACCAGCTATCTTTACATCATCACTTACCATTACACCTCCTGCTTCAAGAGCTGCATTCCAGTTTAATCCAAAATCTTTTCTGCTGATTTTTCCTTCAAAAGAGAAACCTGCTTTTGTATTTCCCCATGGGTCTACATTGATTCCTCCGAAGTCTACATCAAGAGTGATAGGTTTTGTAACTCCGTTAACAGTAAGATTTCCAACAATTGAATTATTTAATGCCTGAGATTCAAAAGTGATCGTAGGGTGTGCTTCAGCGTTGAAAAATTCTGCAGACTTCAAGTGATTGTCTCTGTCTGTATTGTTTGTGAATACAGAATCTGTTTGAATAGTAGCTGTAGTTTTTGCGTTTGCAAAAAACTCGTCTTCAGATTCAATTTCAGCAGTGAAAGTTCTGAAGCTTCCTTTTACGTTAGAAATCATCATGTGTTTTACTTTGAAAGTAATTTCACTATGCGTTGGGTCTAAGATCCATTTTGTTGCCATTGTATTTTGTATTTTTTGTTTGTTATTAATGATGCAAATTTAGGATAGAGTACCTATACAAGTCATTGATATAGGATAAGAAATTCATTTTTTTACATCAATCGTCAATTTTGCTTCGCAAGTGAATGGTGAATGATTGTGGCTATTCAAAATGAAAATTGACAAGCAAAGCGAATTGACAATTCACAATTGACTTATTTAATAATCAATGGTCAATTTTGCCTCATAAGTGAATGGTGAATGATTAAAGCTGTTCAAAAATTTAAAATTGACAAGCGGAGCGGATTGACCATTCACGATTGACTTATTCTAATCCCTATAAAAATCCAACTATTAAGTTAAGAAATAATTTCTTTGAAAGCATGAATTCCATTTTATGAATGTTTTAATTTAACATTTCTTAACGGATGGTTTTTATTTCTTATTTTTGAAGGATTCAATTTTATACAATGAAATTACATAAATTTTCTTTATTAATGCTGGTTTTGGGCAGTTCAGCATTTGCCCAGACCCAGAAATTTACCATGGCGGAGGCTGTAAATGGAATGAGAACCAACCTTGCCGTAAAAAATATTTCCCAGTTTTCATGGGCTGCAGACGGAAAATCGTATATCCAGGCTGTGAAAGGCGGTTATCTGATTACAGATTTGAAAACCAATAAACAGGATACCCTGATCTCGTTAAGCCAACTGAATAGAAACTTATCCAATGATAAGCTGAAGGCTGTTCCTGCTATCAAATTTACAGGGAATTCCAATGGATATTTTACTACAGGTGGTAAAATGTCGTGGATTGAAAAATCAGGAAATGACTGGAAAGTAAAAAATACAGATGTTGTAGATCAGGATGCTGCAAATGTGAAAATGTTTGGTGACGGCCAGACTTTTGCGTTTACAGCAAAGAATAATTTATTTGTAAACAAGGGTGGAAAGACCATTGCGGTAACCAATGAGTCTAATGAAAATATCATCAGTGGGCAGGCTGTTCACAGAAATGAATTCGGAATTGATACGGGAATTTTCCCTGCACCCAACTCCGAGAGTGTAGCTTTCTATAAAATGGATCAGAGTATGGTAGCGGATTACCCAATCATTGACTGGTCTGTAACGCCTGCTGTAAATCATAATATCAAATATCCGATGGCTGGTCAGACTTCTCATCAGGTAACATTAGGGGTTTTCAATATTAAAACTCAGGCTACAACTTTCTTAAAAGTTGAAGGAGAAAAAGATCAATATTTAACAGCCGTTACATGGAGCCCGAATTCTAAGTATATTTTTGTGGGAGTTCTGAACAGAGGTCAGAATCATATGAAAATGAACCAATATGATGCTGCAACCGGAGAACTGGTAAAAACATTATTTGAAGAAACAGACAGTAAATATGTAGAGCCTCAGCATCCGCTTACTTTCTTCCCGAATTCCAATATAGACTTTATCTGGCAGAGTCAGAGAACAGGATACAATCACCTGTTCCATTATAGTTTAGAAAAAGGACTAGTGGCACAAATCACAAAAGGAGACTGGCTGGTAACAGATATTTTAGGATTCAATGAAAAGAAAAAGGAAATCTATTTCACTTCAACAAAAGAAACTCCTTTAGAAAGACATTTATATAGAATCAACTGGACCAATTTCAAAATGCAGAGACTGGACAGTGCAGAAGGTATGCATGCCGGAGCTTTGAGCAGTGATGGAAACTATCTTTATGATGCTTACAGCAACGCCAATTCACCTAGAGTTGCTAATATTATTAATACAATCAATTTAAAATCTACAAATATTCTTACTTCTGAAAATCCATTAAAGAATTATCAGAGACCGGAAATTAAAAACGTAGAACTAAAGGCAGATGACGGTACTCCTTTGTATGGAAAAATTATCCTTCCAACAAATTTTGATCCGAATAAAAAATATCCAACTATTGTTTATCTGTACAACGGACCGCACTTACAGCTAATCACAAACAGCTTCCCGGCTTCCGGAAACCTTTGGTATGAATATATGGCTCAGAACGGGTACATCATCTTCACAATGGATGGAAGAGGTTCTTCTAACCGTGGAATGAAATTCGAGCAGGCTGTATTCAGAAATCTGGGAACAACAGAAATGAACGACCAGATGAAAGGGGTAGAGTACTTAAAATCTCTTCCTTATGTAAACGGAGACAAAATGGGAATCCATGGATGGAGCTTCGGAGGATTTATGACGACAAGCTTCATGCTTCGTAAACCAGATGTATTCAAAGTAGGAGTAGCAGGAGGACCGGTAATCGACTGGAGTATGTATGAAATCATGTATGGAGAAAGATATATGGATACTCCACAGGAAAATCCACAAGGATATGCCGCTGCTAATCTTTTGGATAAAGTTCAGAATCTGAAAGGGAAATTACTGATGATTCACGGGGCGCAGGATGATGTAGTAGTATGGCAGCATTCTATAAAATTCATCAAATCCGCTGTGGATAACGGAGTTCAGTTGGATTACTTTACGTATCCGGGACATCCGCATAACGTGATAGGGAAAGACAGAGTTCACCTGATGCAGAAAATTACAGATTATTTTGATTTATATCTGAAGAAATAATAATAGAATCCAGCCTAAAACCAGGCTGGATTTTTTCTTGAATATTCTTTTAATATTATTATATAACTGTATTGAGATTGCTTCGCTTTGCTTGCAATGACAATTCGTGTTATTAGTGATAAATTAGTGTTATTAGTGTTTAAAAATACCTGTCGATCTTACCAAACATCAATGTTTTTGATTTTTCGTAGTGGTAAATTTGTATCACTAAAATCAACAATATGGAATTAGGAATAGGAATGTTCGGTGATCTGGCTTTTGACCAGTCAACCGGAAAATATAGAGATGCAGGAATTAAGATCCGTGAAATACTGGATCAGGTAAAATTGATGGATGAGGTAGGGATTGATGTGTTTGCTATGGGAGAGCATCATCGTCCGGATTATGCTGTTTCCTCTCCGGAAATAGTATTGGCTGCGGCTGCAAGCATTACAAAAAATATAAAACTAGCCAGTGGAGTTACTGTTTTAAGTTCCTCGGAGCCTGTAAAAGTATATGAAGATTTTTCAACACTGGATCTGATTTCAGACGGAAGAGCAGAAATATTCGTGGGCCGTGGAAGCTTCATTGAATCATTTCCGTTATATGGTTATTCATTGAATGATTATGAACAGTTATTTGATGAAAAATTAGAATTACTATTGAAAATTAATTCTGAGGAAAATGTAAGCTGGTCAGGAAAACTTCGTGCCCCGATGCAGAATCAAACGGTATATCCAAGAGCAAAAAATGACGGAAAACTTTCCATCTGGAGAGCTGTTGGAGGGACTCCGCAGTCTGTTTTAAGCGCAGCACAATTGGGAATGCCTTTAGTGGTAGCCATCATTGGAGGAATGCCAATTCAGTTTAGAAATCTGATTGAATTCTATAAACAGGAATACCAAAAAGCAGGACATGATGTGTCGAAGATGCAGATTGCCGTTCATTCGCATACTTTTGTGAGTGACGATCAAAAATCAGTAGATGGGTATTTCCATAATTATAAATCCCAGATGGATAGGATTGGGGCTTCCAGAGGATGGGCTCCTTACACAAAAGCGCAGTATGATGGTGGAAGAAGCAAAGACGGTGCTTTATTTATCGGAAGTCCGGCAGAAGTAGCAGACAAAATTGCTTATATGAAAGAGATTTTCGGAATTACCAGATTTATCGGGCATATGGATGTGGGAGATCCTGCTCATGAAGTGATGATGAAGTCTATTGAGCTATTTGGAAAAGAAGTGAAACCAGTCATTAAAGACTTATAAAACAAAACCGCTGTTGAACATTCAACAGCGATTTTTTTATAGAAATCACAAAAATTATATTTCCTGATAATAGGCAATTGCCACCTGAGGATGAAATGGAAGCATGAATGTTTCCCATCCATTTTCCTGATTCACTTCTTTGCTGAGTAAATATTTGTTATCTATAATATCAAGCAGCAACAATTCAGGTGAAAAAAAGGTAAGTCCTATTTTATGTTTAGAAGAATCTTCCAGATGGGAAGAAATAAGATCCAGCTTAAAATTGTCAAAGGGGAAGAATGTATTTCCCAAGACATCAGGTAAGCTTCTGATCACTCCACCCAGCTGTGAAACATAATTACTGGCTGCACCACCCAATAAAAAAGGAATTTGTTTCGCATTTGGATTTCTCTGAAGGAGCTCCCAATAATTCTTTACTGGATTTTCTTTCTCATCAAAAGCCTGATGCTGAATTTTATATTCGAAATAGGTATCATCAAAAACATACCGATCCCAAATCATTTCAGAACTTTGATCAATAACAATACGAAAAGCAAGTTTTATTTTTTTCATCGGTCATCGTTTGAGGTATAAAGGATGTTTAAATTTCCATAAAAAGGATCAATGCATTTTCACTTAATGCTTCAAACTCCAATTCTTCAAGATCCCGGAGAAGGATCGCATCCCGGTTTTCCATCAACCTGTTTTGAAACTCAAATGCACCATTGATAACCATTCCGAAAATAGATTTGTTTGACTCTTTCAATGCATAATATCCTTCAGCACGGCCATTGTATAGACCAATGAAATTGGGGTGTTGTACTGTTTTTGAAATTTGAAAAATATTGTTTTTAAGAGTGAAATCCAATTCGTTTTTAGAAAACTGCTGGGTATATTCATCTTTTTTAAATTCAAAAATTAAAAAGTCTGATCTGTCATGATGCACCAGATTTTTGATGACAATATCTTTTCCTGATGGAGTATTGAGGGTAAGAGACATTCCTGCTGAAACAGGTTCATAAAAATCAGAGATGATAATTTCTCCATACAAAGGAAGAATGAGAAGAGTTCTTTCATCATCAAAATTGAATCTCACTTCTCCTTCAATGTCCAGAACCACTTCCTTTAGACTAAGTAAAGTATGGATCTGCTCTTCATCTTTCAGAATTTCTGTCATTGTACTTTTCTCGTTTTCCTGCCAGATTCTGAAATCCTTTTTGAAAATTTTTGATGGGGTCTGAACTAACATATCTGTATGATTTAATATTTCCACTCTGCACAGACTGATGCATTGCTTTTGAGGATAGGTAACACTAGAATAATTCACATCTTTACCAGGCCTGTGCTTTGTGGAAATGGGGTAATAACTAATATTAAAGAACTTTTCGGAATTTATGCCGAAACTTTTATGGTATGAGTCAGTGCAAAACCTCCACTGACACTTCCGGAAATACTGGACATCTCGTTAGACGTCCCGTCACCAAATACATTATCATTGGCATTGTAGGTATATCCGCTCATTCCTTTATAACCGGTACTTGCTGCTACCTGTACTACTGCGCTGTCGCTTCCTTCAGGAAATGCAATCTGGGTAACCAATAGGGATTGTCCGGCAGAATTATAAACATGAACATGGATATGGGTAGCTCTTCCGTTGTACCAGCCAGGGAAAATAGAAGTAAAGCTGACCTGTCCATTGGCGTCTGTAGTCTGCCTTCCTCTTAAAAAATGAACAGAAGTATAATTGGCAGACTGCATTCCTGTTCCTCCATATTCAGAGTAATTTCCATCTTTATCACAATGCCAGATGTCTACAAGAGCACCTTGAAGAATTGCACAGCTGGCATTTACGTTCTGAACAGTAATGGCAATGATAAAAGGAACTCCTGTTCTGTCGCTTACAATATTATTTTGAACCAGAGTAGACGGAGATTTTGTAGGAAACGGACCTTCTGTTTCTGTGTTTGTGACAGAGCATCCTGTAGAACCGGATTCAGTAGAAGTACCGGATGAGGAACTTATTACATCATCGTCACTTCCGCAGTGGATTAAAAGGGGAGCGGCAACGGCTGTTACTCCTGCTAAGCCCAGACTTTTCAGAAAGCCTTTTCTATTCATTGTTTTCATAATACAGGTTTTTTTAAGATTATACTTTAAGGCTGGAAGAAGGAGGCTGGGAGTGGGAAGTTATTAAGAACTATAAAACATATATAGTTCGAGTTTAAACTATCTGAAGAACAAAATCATTAATCATTTGCTCAATAGTAACTTCTATCTTCTTTCTCACAACTTTTAACCTTTTCTTATTCCAAAAGTATTTTCAAAAAACAATGCAGGAAAATTTATGAGGTAAACAAATAAAATGTGTCGGTAAATCTGTGTTTTTTAAGAATTATTAAGAATTTTGATGAGAGTTGGAGGATGAAACTTGAAATAGAGCAAAGTATGGTAAAGATATTCATTACTTCTATCTCCATCTTCCTGCCTCCATCAGAATTTACCCAATTACTTATTCACAATCTTCATGACAAGATCTTTATACGTTTCACCAATAGGAATGATGAATTCTCCGATATGGATGCTGCGATTGACAATCGTTTTAATGTTTTGTACAGGAACAATATAGGAGCGGTGAACTCTCACAAAATCCTTTTCTGATAGTTTTTCCAGAATGTTTTTCATGGAGGAGCGTGCGGTAATGGTAGAATGATCGGTTAAATGAATCTGGATGTAATCATCCAGCCCTTCAATCAGAAGAATATCGTTAAAGTTGATTTTATGAAGTTTGTAATCGGCGCGTATGGAAAGGTATTTTATTTCATCGGTATCAGCATTGGTTTTTACTTTTTCAACAGCTGTTTTGAATCTTTCGAAAGAAAATGGTTTTAACAGGTAATCTACAGCATTAATACTGAACGCGTCTACTGCGTATTCTGAATAAGCTGTGGTAAAAATAACTTTGGTGTTCTGGGAGATGTTTTTATAAAAATCCATGCCATTTTTGGAAGGCATTTCTATATCCAGAAAGATGAGGTCAACAGGGAATTTGTTGAGGTACTTTTGTGCATCACTTTGAGTATTGAAGATCTTTTCCAGAGACAGATTTTCAATTTTTCCGGCGTAATTCTCAATGATTTTCAAGGCGAGAATTTCATCGTCAAGGGCGATGGCTTTTATCATAGTTTACAGTAAATTAATTTTTAAATCAACTTTATAGGTCCTTCCGTCATTCATCGTATTTAAAGTATGTTTTCCCGGATAAACCTGTTGTAAATGCTCAAGGGTATTTTTCAATCCGACTTTTAAGCTTTCTTCATCCGTAATAGCATGGTTTACAATATTATTAAAAACATTCAAATGCACAGATTCTTCCTGGATAATTATTGTGACAGATATTTTTGAATTTTCCTCTGCATTAAAACCGTATTTAAAGGCATTTTCAATAAAGTTAACCAAAATAAACGGAGCTATCTGAAGGCTTTTTGTTTCTCCTGTTTCAGTATAGGAAAAATCAAGGCTGCTGTCTGTTCGGAGCAATTGTAAAGCTATATAATCCTTTATATATTCAATTTCTTTGCTGAGCGTTACCAGATCTTTGCTGCTTTCCTGTACCACATAACGCATGACATTGGAAAGTTTCAGAATTCCATTGGGAGTATCATCAGATTTAAGCAAGGCCAATGAGTAAATAGAATTTAGAATATTGAATAAAAAGTGGGGCTGCAGCTGGTATTTTAAGCTTAATAATTCAGCCTTGGCTTTGGAGCGTTCCAGTTCTTTTTTCTCAATATTTTTAAAGATAAAAAGAGAAGACAGGAATGAAAAAAGGAAAGGAAGAAGAGATGAAAAGATCATCTGTCCATATGAAGCCTTATTTCTTTGCTGAAAATTTTCATGAGAAAATCTTCCTTCCATTGGCGGCGGCGGTATATTTCCGTTTGGGCTTACGGGAGGCGGAAGCATCTGCGAGGGAAAACCTGGGGTAGAAATATTATTTTCTGCCGTAAGGTAATTCGGAACAAAAACCATGAGTCCGAAACATAGCAAGAGACAGATTGTAAACAGAACATACTTCTTCTTGCTGTAAAGCTTTGGGAGAAACAGGTTGAGGTTGACATAGAAAAAAATCACCACAAGCACAAAACGGATGAACTCTCTCTGGAATGGAGAAACCTTAAATACAGATAATGTCCCGTCAAAATCCGGTGAAGAAACGATCGGAATTGTTAAGAGTAGCAGGATAAGGATAATATGTTGACCAATTTTTTTCACGCAGTATAATGAATTAAAATGCAGTTCTTTTCTGAATTCAAATGTAATGAAATGACCTATATAAAAATAGACCTGAGATCAAAATGAAAATCTCAGGTGTACTTTTTATAAGATGAAACTTACAGTTTTAGAACTTAAAATGTAGTTGTAATGGTATGTTTACACTATCTCAATCAGGCTTCCTCTTTCTTCGTCCTTGATAATATTCAGAGCTGTAGGAATCTTTTCCTTCAGTTCTTCAACGTGCGAAATAATCCCCACAATCCTGTTTTCTTTCATCAGATTGGTGAGCGTTTCAAATACAATGTTTACAGATTCCGTATCCTGAGTTCCAAAACCTTCATCAATAAAGAAGAAATTTTTATCTGCCTGTGCATTGGCCTGAACGCTTTCCGCAAGTGCCAGAGCAAGACTTAAAGATACCTGGAATGCCTGTCCTCCGGAAAGGGTTTTTACACTTCTGCTTTTTCCTTCGTTGAGGTAGTCGATGATCTCGAAATCATTATTTTCATTAAGCTGCAGACTCAGCTGATTTCTGGTCATACGGTGAAAACGCACATTGGCATGATCGCAAAGCTGTCTCAGATAAATCGAAGAAACATATTGTACAAAACCTGCTCCTTTAAACAGATTCATCATTACCTTTAAATTCTCAGAACGTTTCTGAAGCTTTGCCAGCTCTTTCAGAAGATCTCCTTTTTTCACGAATTCTTTTTCCAGACGATCTATTTCAGCCGTTTTTGTTACGACAGAATCACTGATTTTTTTCTGCTCAATTTGGGCTTCATTGAACTGTTGCTCAGCCAAAGAAAACTGTTCATTATCGAATGAAAGTCCTTTCAGCTTTAATTCCAACTCATTGATGAATTTCTTCAACGCTTCAAATTCAACTTTGAAATTCTGGATTTTAGTTCTTACAAGTTGAATATTGATATCCTGAAGTAAGATATTTTCAACCTCTTTGAACTCAATGAAATTCTGATCTGCCAAAGCTTTCGTAATAGCTTCTTTATTACCGGAAATTTCCTTCTCAAACTCTGCTATCTGTTTTTCAGATTGGCTGACAATAGCTTTTTGCTCTGCCAGTTTTGGAGAAAGAATTTTTTCCTGTTGTAATGCCTTTTGATAGTTTTCCTCAGTTTCTTTATTAGATCTTACCAGCTTTTGATACGCATAATCAACCTCTTTTATTTCCTTTTGAGCATACAGATTCCACTCCAGAATTTTAAGCCCTGAACGACTGATATTGATCTGTTCCTGCTTTGAAACTTCTTCCATCCGGAAAGCTTCCAAAGCACTTTTATATTTTTCCAGTGTTTTGCTTTCTTTTTCTAAAGATTCTCTTTCCAAAGCAATGTTTCGCTCCTGTTCTTCAATCTTTTTTTCCAAAGCAAATGAATCAGAGCGTTTTTTCTCAAATTCCTCTTCCTGATCCGGAGAGAATGGTTTCCATGTGAAATTCAGAAGATGATTTTCAAGATCCTTCTGAATCTGAAGAATAATTTTCTGTTCCGAAAGAAGCTGTTCCTCAAAGATTTTTTTGCGGTCCAGAACTTTATCAATTTCAGTTTCCTGCTTTTGAAGGTTATTTACTTCCTGCTCAACAGTCGTAATGTTCTCCTGACTTTCCTGCAGTTCAGTATTGACATCATGAAATTCCACAATATGCGGATGTTCCTTAGAACCACAAAGAGGACAGTTTTCTCCCTCATGAAGCTCGCTGGCAAAACGGGAAAGCTCTTTTTGTATTTTAAGATGATCCAGTTTCTGAGAAAGCTCTTTTTTCTTTACTTCTAATGTTTCTTTTCTGTTTTTGAAATCTTCTTTATAATTTTCATTAAAAGCAAAAGGTTTTAATTCCTCAGCAATTTCTTCAATCTGTTTTTGATGTTTCTCTATCTTTTCAGTCTGTTCCTGCTGTAACTTTTTTAAATTCTTTTGTTGAATAAACCATTTTCCCACCTCAGAAAGTAAAGCGGAATCCAGTTTTTGTTCTTTCAATATTTTAACCTGTGAAGAAAGTTCATCAATCTTCTTTTGAATCTTCTCTTTATTGAGATCTACCTCCTTTACCTTTTCGGAACCTTTCTGAGTTCTTTCATTCAGGGTTTTGATCTCTTCGGAAAACTTCAGGATCTGAATAATAAGATTCATATCATTTTCCTGAATTCTAGAATGGTCTAAAGCATTAAATTGTGGTTCAAGTGCAGCGAGTTGTTCTTTTATGATATTAAAAGCTTTTTCAGTTTCCTGCCATGCTTTCACTTGTTCTTCTCTCTCGTTCCGCTTCTCTGCAATTTCCTTTGAAAGCTTATTTTTCTCAATAATCAGTGGATTGAAGAGCCTGAAAACGCGGTCATATAATTCTGTCTGTACTTCCAACGCATCCATCTGAGGTTTCTCTTCAGAAAGCTTACTGAATTTTTCCTTATTCTGCTGTAAACTGTCAAAATCACTTTTTAAGTTTTTCAACTGTTGATAAGTGTTGAAAATCTTTTCCAGTTTTGCATTCGTTTCCGAGAGTATCTTCTGCTCCCCGGCCAGCTGCTCTTTCTGTATCTGGATTTTTTCCTCATTGATTTCTTCAAAACCTTTTAACTGTCCTTCAAGCTGGTCCAGTTCAGATCTGTTTTTTACATTGAGTACAGAAACATTGTTCTGAAGATCAAATTTCTGAAGATTAAAGATTTCCTTCATCATATTCGTTCGTTCTGCAGCACCCAATTCAAGGAATTCTTTGAACTGACCTTGGGGAATGATGATGGTTCTTTTAAAATTGGAATAGCTTAAACCGATGATAGTCTCAGCATTCGAGTGGTCCAAAGGAACCCATTTGCCATCGATATTTTCATAGAAAGTAACCGCATTGGGCTTTACCTCCTCAAATTTTTTTGAATTTCTTTTAAAGTCGCGGGTAGCACGGAAGAGTTTATTCTCATAATTCACAAAATCAAATTCAATATAAGAACTGTTTGATTTTAAATTCATCATGTTATAAGCTCTTTTGTCACGCATGTTCAGACGTTCCGTTTCTCCATATAGAGCAAACGAAATGGCTTCCAGCACTGATGATTTTCCGGAACCTACCGCACCGAAAATACCGAACAATCCGGCTTCGGTAAGATTTCTGAAATCAATGGTCTGGCGTTCCTGATAAGAGTAAAGTCCTTCGATAGTTAATTGAACAGGAATCATGGCTTATGCATTTAAAATTTCGTTAAACAAATTCATCAGTTCTTCATTGGCTTCCTGTCCGCCGTTTTTAGATTTAAAATAATCTTTAAATAATATATCAATATTCTGATTTAAATTGATTTCATGGCCTTGCTCTTCAGCAAGCTCCCTGTTTTTTACTTTTGGAATAAGGTGAACAATTCCGTTATGAGACTGATAAATTAACCTTCTTTCATCAGCTGTTAAAAAAGTCTCACTTTCCAGTGTAAGTTCTATAAATGTGTTGGGATTTTCACCTAACCATTGAACTGTATCTTCTACAGAGGAAAATGTTTTTCTCACCAAATTTCGTCCCTTTTTCAATGCTTTTTTTTCGTAGGTAACTGCCTTTCCCGGTTCCGCATCAATAATCGAAACGTACTTTGTCTGCCCTGCCTCACTGAAACTGTAGCAAAGGGGAGAAGATGAGTAAACAACGGGCTTTTCTTTCGTTCCGATATTCTGAAAGCTATGAAGGTGACCCAATGCCGTATATTGAATCTGTCCAGGAATAGTGTCGGAAAATATCAGATCTGCATTTCCGATTTTAATAGGTTTTTCTCCTTCCGGTTCTTCCAGAATTTCCGCACCTCTTTTATTCATATACAAATGGGCGGTCAGAAGATTAACTCCGCAATCATCGCAGAACTGATCTGCAAGACTTTTCCATGTCTCTGAAAGCACCTTATTGATTTCTTCCTCTTTATTTTCACCAAAATATTCCTTTAAACGGATTTCATTTGCGAAAGGGGTATGAAGGATTCTTACTGGAAAATTTATACCCTCAATTTTTAGTTCTATAAAACCTGCTTTTGAGTTTGAAATGTTGAAATATTCTGTTCCGAAAGGCTTGATCTCTGCTTTGGGATGGCCAATTAAAATAATTCCGCATTCCCGGGCCAGTGGATCAGGAGCGTTGATTAAGCTTGGAGAATCATGATTCCCGGAAATAGCAATCACAGGACGTTTCCCATTCAGGGATAAACGTTTCAGGGTTTTATAAAAAAGCTCAACGGCTTCTACTCCGGGATTAAAATTATCAAAAAGATCACCGGCAACAAGAATAAGATCTGCATGTTCCTCATCGGCAATGCCTATGATCTCTTCCATTACCAGAATTTGCTCTTCCATACGTGAAAAGCGGTCCAGTCTTTTTCCCAAATGCCAGTCGGCAGTATGCAGAATTTTCATAAAATTTATTATTGTTTACAGTAAATAAGTTGAATAATGACCAGACTCTAGGGCTGATCATCGGGTTCTTCTTTTACTTTGAAATCTTCCAGAATTTGTTTTAAACGAGCTTTCCTTTCTGCTTCTGCATTCTGTATTTTTCGTTTTTTCTGATCAATTTGCTTTTTATTTTTCTTTCTGTTTGCTTCGTTGTTTTTACTCATATTTGTTGCTAACGAATAATTTTTACAGCTACGAAATAGCTTCATCAAAAATAAGAAACAAAAAGGGAAGAAGGGGTGTGGATTTCCGTATAAACTTATAATAAATTAATTTTGCAAAAAAAAAGATGGAACAACAGTCCAAAGATCCTCTACATGGAAAAAGGCTTGATGCTATCCTTGAAGAATTGGTAGAATACTATCAGGGCTTTGAAGAGTTAGGTGAGCAGATCAATATAAAATGCTTTACAGATAATCCGAGCATCAGTTCTTCTCTGAAATTTTTGCGAAAAACACCTTGGGCAAGAACAAAAGTAGAAAGTTTGTATCTCTTTGTCCTGAGACAGAAAAAAAGAGAGGAGGGCAGAAAAAAATAAAAGCTGTAAAAAGAAGATCTATTTTTCTTTATGCCTTTCATAGCTTCCTTCTTCCATCTCCTAACTTCCAAGCTTACCGAATCATTTCAAAAATAGTATATTTGTAACATTAATCGTGAAACGCAATCACGAAAAAAAGAAAAAATATGACAATCGAAAACAATCACGTTGTAGCTGTACGTTACATTCTTCACACTATCGAAGCGGACGGAACTAAAGTTCTTGTAGAAGAAACAACAGCAGAAAATCCACTTACATTTTTGTACGGTGTAGGAATGATGATTCCAAAGTTTGAACAAAATATCTTAGGTTTAAAAGCTGGTGATAAAGCTGCTTTTGTAATTCAGCCTGAAGAAGCTTATGGTGAAAGACAGCCTGACGCTATCGCTCAATTGCCAATTGAGATGTTTAAAGAATCAGGAACTCCACCTCTCGGAGCTATCTTACCTTTATCTGATAACCAGGGGAACAATTTCCAGGCATTTGTGGTAGAAGTAACACCAGAAGTTGTAGTTGCAGATCTTAACCACCCAATGGCAGGAAAAGTGTTAGATTTCGATGTAGAAGTTTTAAGCACTCGTCCGGCAACTGAAGAAGAATTGGCACATGGTCACGCTCACGGAATTGACGGGACAGATGCTCACTAAAAAATATTAATCCAATCATTTTTGGATAAAAGATAAAAAATCCCCACAGAACTGTCTGTGGGGATTTTTATGTATCAATGTACAATATTTACTGAGGCATTCCCCTCTTCCGGAGGGGTGGCGAAAATTCAAAGAATTTTTGACGGGGTGGTCTATAACAGAAAAGTATAAAGTTCTTTGTCGTTGTATTAATCCAAAAACTCCCCTGAAACATAATACCAGCGCTCATGCATTTTCTGAAAAAAGGAAAACTCATGATGAAGCTGTTGATGACCGTCCTGATCTGTGTAATAAGCTTTAAACTCTACCTGATTTAAAGCAGGAGTCCTGATAATTTCCAGCTTTGTCCATTGGTTGACTTCTCCCCATTCCTGAAGATCTCTTTTATTGTGGTATTTTCTTTTTCCCGGCAGGGTAGTTTCCATCAGATATTCGCCATTCGGAATGGCAAAAGCAGAGAACCTTGAACGCATCAGTGCTTCAGCAGTAGGAGCATGTTTTTCTCCGGTGTGATAAGGCTTGCAGCATTCTTCGTATGATTTTCCTGAACAGCAGGGGCAATCCATATATTGTATTTTAAATGTTGAATTGCAAAAATAATAAATATCAATAGAACAGGGTTTTGATTCACGAGTTTTATCATTTTAATACTTTGCCCAAATATTATCATAAAGTATTTCAAATTCAATAGAAACGGGCTTTAGCCCGTTAAAAAATAGACAAACAAAATCCAACGGCTTTAGCCAAAACTTGAGACATGAAAATTTCTATTGAATAAATTCTATACTTTTCTCGGATTTAAAAGGTCATGTCAATTTAAATCTAAAAAAAGAAGCACTCTATTTAAAGAATGCTTCCCGTTATTTTTTACTGATTGTCTTCATCAATTTTAGTATCAATAAAGCTATAATTAGCATTTGCCATATCCAACGCCTGTTCTTTTGAATTGAATTTGACATGTGATGGATCTATAACCGTATAAGTATAGATGTCTGTTTTTCCTGAATTAAAGTGGAGTTCATGAAATTCTCCTTTCTCAATCCACCATTGACCTCTCTCGATGACTTGATCGATGTTGCAATCCTGGATAGCTGTGAAAATAAGCATAAAAGTACCGTCTGCTTTTCTTTCCATTACCCAACGTTTTTCCATACCAACGATCTGCTGATCTTTTTCACTTCCTTTCCATAGACCTACAAGCTTGTTGTCTATTTTGTTGGCCTGTGGTTTTGCTTGCCCTTTTTGTGCATATATTGCTCCAAAGGCTAATAATAATGTTGCTGTAATAATTTTTTTCATGGTTATTTAAAAAAGAATGTTAGGGGAACTCTGCTGTTTACTATAACTCCCATAGTTTTGGCGGGAACCCATTTTGTTTTTTTTATAAAGTTTTTAGTTTCGTTGATAAAGTAGGATGAGTACTTATAATTTTTTTTATTCTGGAAGGTAAGATCAATATCTATATCTGAGACCGTCCCATTTTTATGCAGGGTAAATTTCGCTGAAATAGAAGAATAAAAGTCTTTGTCTTTCCGGTATTCAAATTCATCCGGATACTTTATATTTTTCCAAAAGTTTTTTTCATAATCTTTGAAAAAATCTCCGTAAGATTTGCTGCCCGGATACCTTGAAATGGTATCGCATTCTTCAAAATCATAGATCTTGTCTATGTTTTTTTTAATATACTGCAAATCTGCGATGTGTCTCAAAGAGTCAATAAACTTTGGCCCAAATTTTCTCTTGATTTCCTTTGACATTACACCTTCATAACAATTTTGCAGTTCCAGTGGAACAGTGCAGTAATAAAGAGCAGTTCCTGCTTCGATATTATTTTGTTTCAAAAGAACATCCATTTCATCATTGCTTCTGTAACTTTTTACCATTCCAAAGTAATGAAAATAGACAAGCTTGCCTTTTTTAATATCTGCTTCAGCTCTTGCCTTTTCAGCAATACATTGGGAATCCAGATATTTTCTCTCTTCTTTAATATATTCTTCTAATTCCTTATTGGTAATGGTATCGGTATGTTTTTTTAATAAAGATTCTGACCTGTTTTCCAATCTTTTATTTTTAATTGAAAAGCAAGTCAGAATGATTAATGAGGACAATACTTTTATACCTGTATTGATGATCATATGATTATTTAATAAAACCTCGGTTTCTCAATAAAGGTTTGATATCCGGATCATGTCCTGTAAAGTCTCTGAATGCCTGGTTAAGATCAACAGAATTTCCTACAGAAAGAATGTATTTTCTGAAACGGTCACCATTTTCTCTGGTTAATCCACCGTTTTTACTGATCCATTCCCATGCATCATTATCTAAAGTTTCAGACCATAAATAAGCGTAATATCCCGCTGAATATCCACCTCCCCAGATGTGTGCAAAATAAGGAGTATGGTATCTTGGCGGTACCGTTGCCAAATTGAATCCATGGCTGGCCAAAGACTGCTTTTCAAAATCTAAAACAGGAATAAACTGACTGTCATTGCTTACGGTGTGCCAATCCATATCAAGTTCAGCAGCAGAAACCAATTCGGTAGTCATATATCCCTGATTGAAAGTAGATGCTTTTTTGATTTTATCTACCAAAGCCTGTGGAATAGGCTGTTTTGTTTCATAATGTACAGCATAGTTCTTCAGAACTACAGGATCTAAAGCCCAGTGCTCATTGATCTGAGACGGGAATTCCACGAAGTCTCTTGGTACATTCGTTCCTGAAAGGGAAGGATATTTCTGGCTGGCAAACATTCCGTGAATAGAGTGACCAAATTCATGGAAAATAGTAGAAACATCATCATAGCTGATTAATGAAGGTTTTCCTGGAGCCGGTTTCTGATAGTTATAACAGTTAACGATTACAGGTTTTGTTCCTAATAAATAAGACTGCTCAACGAAATTGCTCATCCATGCTCCTCCGTTTTTAGAATCTCTTGTATAGAAATCCAGATAGTAGATGGCGATAGATTTTCCATCATGATCGAAAACTTCATAGGTTACTACATCGGGGTGGTAAACCGGAAGATCTGTTCTCTTTTTGAAAGTCAGTCCATAGAATTTTTCAGCAGCGAAGAAAACACCTTTTTCAAGAACTGTTGTAATTTCAAAGTAAGGTTTTATTTCACTTTCATCAAGATCAAATTTAGCTTTTCTTACCTGCTCAGCATAGAAATTCCAGTCCCAAGGCTCTACTTTGAAACCACCTTTTTGCTGATCAATAAGATCCTGAATATCTTTTGCCTCACGTCTGGCTGTTTCCACTGCCGGAGTTGCAATTTGGTTCATCAGATTAGTAGCCGCTTCAGGTGTTTTTGCCATCTGGTCCTGAAGTTTCCATTCAGCAAAGTTTTTCTTTCCTAAAATCTGAGCTTTTTTCAATCTCAGTTTAGCCAGTTTTTCAATAGTTGATCTCGTATCGTTAGCATCTCCTTTTTCAGCTCTTGTCCATGAAGCTTTGAATAGCTTTTCTCTGGTAGCTCTGTTTTTTAAATTTTGTAAAAGAGGCTGCTGTGTTGTATTTTGTAAAGCCAGAAGATATTTTCCAGGTTGACCTGCTGTTTTAGCATCAGCTGCTGCTGCTGCAATTTCATCAGCAGAAAGTCCGTCCAGTTCTTTTGCATCAGCAAAAAATACACCTCCCTGCTTTCTTGCTTCCAATAATTTATTAGAATATTGTGTAGAAAGGGAAGCCAGTTCCTGATTGATCTGCTTTAATTTTTCTTTATCAGCTGCGGAAAGATTAGCTCCTGCAATTTCAAAATTCTGCTTATAATATTGTACAAGTCTTTTGCTTTCTGAATCCAGACCATCTTCTTTGATAGACTGTATTCTTTTATAAAGATTTTCATTCAGGTACAGTTTATCAGAATGGGCAGCAAAAATAGGTGCATATTCTTCGTCTAATGCCTGCAATGTAGGGTTTGTATTTGCACTTGTAAGATTAGAAAATACAATTTGTGCTCTTCTTAAGACTTCACCGCTTTTTTCCAATGCAACGATTGTATTTTCAAAAGTAGGGGCAGCCGGATTGTTGGCAATTTTTACAATTTCGGCTTCATGCTGCTTCAAACCATATTCAAAAGCAGGTTTGAAGTGCTCATTTTTGATTTTGTCAAACTCCGGAGCTTCGTATTGAAGCTTGCTCTTCTTCATAAAAGGATTTGAAGATAAAGAGGGATCAGGTGCAGGTAGCTCCTGTTGAATATCGGTCTGTTTCATTGTAGTACAAGATTGATTGAACGCCAAGGCAGAAATTAATAATACCGATGAAATATTCTTCATAAATATAGTTGTTATTAAAGCATAAAGATATTAAAAACTTGTCTCATAGAATCTATTTTGACAGACGTATTTACCCAAACCGTTTTGTGAGTGGTTTTAAAATGAATAAGTTAGGTATTACAGAGTACATCAGTTTCATTCTGAAAAAACTGTATTGCAGACAATTGCAGTATTTTCATAGGTAATGTAATATTTTTTATAAATTAGTTGTTATTTAATTAAAGAAATCAACAAAAATAATTAACAAAAGAAATAAGCATGAAAACAAGGACTTTATTTATTTTTTCAGCCTTAGCGGCATTAGCCTCATGTAATGATAAACATGAGAACAGAAACAGAGATAGAGACGGAGACAAGAGTAACTGGGTAGAAAAAGTAGTGAGCAAAGAAAGCGGCCCGATACAGCATAAAGAATTTAACGGAGATTTTGATGAAATTCAGGTTTCCCAGGCAATAGAAGCTGAAATCATAAAATCTGAAACAGAAAAGGTAGAAATCTCAGCACCTCAGAATATTATCGATGAAATTCTTGTAGATAATGATGGCGGAAAACTGCATATTCATTATAAACCAGGCATCAGAGTGATGAACATCAGCAAAGTGACGGCTAAAATTTATACAAAAGATTTTAATAAACTTCTGGCCGATTCTGCCGCGAGAATTATCATAAAAGATAAATTTACTCAGGAAAAAACAGATGTAGAAGCATCAAGTGCAGGCAGTATTTCCGGGGATCTGGAAGCTAATGATATGGATATCAATATAAGCAGCAGTAGTAGCTTCGATGGTAAAATATGGGCCGTAAACCTTGATATTGAATCTTCATCAGGTTCTACTCTTGATATTTCCGGAAAAGCGAAAAAAGCAGATATCAGTGCATCTTCAGGCAGTAGTGTTTCTGCTAAAGGGGTTATCGCTGATAATGTAGAAGCAGATGCTTCCAGTGGTGCAAGTATCCATATCAGTGCTGTTTCCAGTGTGAAAGCAGGTGCTTCATCCGGCGGAAGCGTAGATATCTCGAAAAAAGGAGATCTGAAGAATGTGATCAAAGATGAAAGCAGCGGCGGAAGCGTAAGCATTCAATAAACTAATCCTGGGATTCATCCTCATCTTCTTCATCAGCGGATGAGGATCCTTCCCAATTTTTATTATCAAAATTAAGATTATCGTAAGCTAATAATTCCTCCTCACGCTGGAGGATTTCTTTTGTGGTAAACAACGTAATATCATCATCATTTTCCTTCATTTTTGCCAGCTTTCTGATAGAGGCTTTATCAATAGCCATAAACCTTTGCCCGAGACGTCTCGCTGCATATTTTCTCATTCCTGTTTCATGAAGTACATCCACAGCCATATCTACAGCTGTTCCTAATGTCTCACGGTAGATATGATTGACGCCGCTGTTCAGATAATCATAAGCATCAATCCTGTTTTTGGCTCTCACAAAAATTTTCACCTCAGGGTAATGTTCACGCACAAGTTCTGCAATGAACTTATTGTCATCCGGATCATCCAGACACAAAACCAAAATTTCAGCATCTTCAATTCCGGCAGCCCTTAAAATAGGAATTCTGGTAGCATCACCGTAATATACTTTAAATCCATAGCTTCTTAGCAGTTTTACCCGGTCAGAATCACGATCCAGAACTGTTGCTGGTATTTTATTGGCTTTTAAAAGACGCCCCACCGTACTTCCGAAATGCCCAAAACCTACAATAATAATTTTCTTTTGACTGACATCACTTCCGAGAATATTAAAATCATGCTCTTCTTCCGGAATTTCTTTAATGAATTTCGGAGTAATAAACTTCTCATTAATGATTAGAAGAATTGGAGTGATACACATCGTAATTGCAGTGACTGCCATCATCTGTGCATTCATTTCAGGACCTAAAAGATAAAGATCCGATGCATAATTGAGCAGTACAAATGCAAATTCTCCTACCTGAGAAAGCGCAAACGCATAAAAAAGACTTTGCGGAGTATCTATCCTGAAAAACTTTCCGATGGTATATAAAACAACAAATTTTACGGCCAGTACAGCAAAAACAGTACTGAAGATAAACAATGGATCTTTCTGAATAATATTAAAATTGATAGTTGATCCCACACTAACGAAGAAAACGGCTAACAGCAGTCCTTTAAAAGGATCGATCTGTGCTTCCAGTTCATGACGGAACTCACTGTTGGCAAGCATTACCCCGGCAAGGAAAGCTCCCAATGCAGGTGAAAGGCCGATAACAACCATAAGCTCTGAAACACCTATGACCAGGAATAGGGAAGAGGCGGTCAACAGCTCAGTCATTCCTGATTTTGAAACATAGCGCAGAAATGGAACAAAGACATATCTTCCCAATAAAATAAGTAATGCTACTCCGAAAATTACCGTTCCTGCCTGAAGCCATTCCGGCAGCTTTTGGATGAGAATCTGAATATCATTATCATGATGCTTGGCTTTATAGTTTGCTACAATAGGCAGTATTGCCAAAATAGGAATCACAGAAATATCCTGAAACAACAAGGTAGAGAACGAAGCTTCTCCTGCTGTGGTTTTGAGATTATTCTTTTCCTGTAATGTCTGCAGAACAATTGCTGTGGAAGATAAGGCAAAACACATGGCAACAGCAATTGCTTTGTCTACTCTCCAGCCGACACTGATGAATACCAAGAAAAGTAAGAGAATAGTGAGTGCCATCTGAGAAAGTCCCAGACCCATTATTTTCTTTCGCATTTCCCAGAATTTCCGGGGTTCAAGTTCCAGGCCTACAAGAAATAAAAGCATGATAACCCCAAATTCACTGGCATGCATGATGTCATTCACATTGTTTCCCGTAAGTTTAAGGGCATAAGGACCTATAATGATTCCTCCTAAAATATAGCCGATTACAGAACTCAACCCGAATTTCCTGGCTAATGGAACCATAATAATGGCTACACCCAGGAAAATTAATGTGTTCATCGCTAAGCTGGATTCCATATGCTATTGATTGAGAAGTTCTGTAAATTCTTTTTTATGCAGGATAATTTCTTTTTTAGACAGCTTATTAGCTTCGTATACGATCTTGATGTGCTTAATATCTGCTTTGAAAACTTTTAAAGAAACAATCAGCCCGCTGATCAGCTCATCGATTGTATATTGATAAGTGCCGGTTTTACTGAAAGATCTTTCTTTTCCGCCGGTGGTTACCAGAATATAGACTTCTTTTCCTTCCAGAGGATTATGCTCATTTTCTTTCAGCCAGTCTCTGTCGAAAACTTCATCAATCCATAGTCTGAGAAGAGGTGGCATTCCAAACCATATCAGAGGAAACTGAAAGACAAAGCGTTCATAATTTTTAAGACGTTTTCTTTCTCTGAAGGCTGCAATATGAAAATCGGGATATTCTTCGTAAAGATCTCTTAGGGTATAGTGCTGGTGTCGAACGTAGAAATTGATGAGCTCTACATTCGAATTGGAGTGCTCCAGATAAGGGTGTGCAAATACTACCAGCGTCTTCTTCATAATCCTGTTTTCAGTAAATTTAAGAAAAAAATATTGAATAAAAGATGGTTTTTATGGGTTTTTATTAATTTTTTAATATGAAAAAATCAATTTAACATTAAGAAAAGTTAAAAAATCTATGCTATTTTAGGTTTTTAAATAAAAAATCAGGTCGTGATGACCTGATCTGTTGATATATTTTGAAAATGATTGACTGATTTTACCATCCGCCGGATGCACCACCGCCTCCGAAACTTCCGCCTCCGCCGAAACCTCCGAATCCGCCGCCGCCTCCGCCGGAACTTCCACCTCCAAAGCCACCGCCAAAACTGCCAGGGAATGGGAAGAAACCTCCGGGATAATTTCTGCGTCCTTTTCTTGTAATGATTACATCATCATCGTCGTCATTATTTCCACCGCGTCCACCTCCTCTGTTACCGAAAAGTATGGCTATAATGATGAAAATAACGAAAGCAATAATCAGAACCTTAAAAGCGCTTCCATTACCTGAAGGAGCCGTTGTTGCCACAGGTTTGAATTTCCCCTGAACAGCTTCCATAATGGCTGAGGTTCCACCATTGATCCCATCATACCAAAGTCCCTTCTTGAAGTTTGGGGTTACAATATAATCTAAGATCTGTCCTGCTACTGAAGCAGTAAGATATTGTTCTACGGCGCGTCCCTGCTGGATAGACATTGTTCTGTCATCTGTCGCGATAAGGAAAACAACACCGTTATCTACTCCTTTTTTTCCGATTTTCCATTTTTGCCCGAACATGGTCGCCAGAAAGTTGACATCCTCTCCTTTGGTAGAACGGATAATCACTACTTCAATTTCCGTTGAGGTAGTATCTGCAAATTTGATCAGTTTACTATTCAGGGCATCTTTTTCTTGCTGAGAAAGCAGATTGGCTTCATCAAAAACAGGATAAAGAACGGCCGGTTTTTCAGGAATAGTATATTGTGCTGATACAAAAGTGTAAAAGCAAAGCAATAAAAATGAAAATACTATTTTAAGAGAACGTAATTTCATTTGAGAGTTGGTTTGGATTTTCTCCTTCCACAGGAAAATGTTTTTTGAGTTCAAGTCCTGTTTCCAGGATGGCACTTTTCAGAGCCTGGTAATAATGTCCTTTGGCAAATTCAGCAGTAATATAGTCATGAAGATGATCCCAGTAAATCTGTTTTACCTTTTCATGGATTCCGATATCTCCAATGATAGTCAGATATTTCTGTTCAAAATTGACATGGAAAAGAACAGCATTTCTTTCGGCAGTTTTGTCCATATTGAGTTTTTTGAAAACCTCAAATGCTGTCTTTGCATCACGGCTATCCGTATTGGAATCAATATGTACCCTGATCTCTCCCGTAGAATGATCTTCCGCAGACTGAATCGCTTCCACAAGGGAAGCGATCTGTTGATTTGTAAGGAAATTACCCATTATTATTTGAATGCTTCAGGGGCTTTTTCAGCACCTGCCTCAGCTTTGAAATAAGGCTTTTCTTTAAAGTTGGTGAAATTCGCCAGAATATTATTCGGGAAAGTCTTGATAGAAGTGTTGTAATCCTGTGCAGCTTCGTTGTAATAAACAGTTTCTGTTCTGATGCTGTTTTCGATAGCGGTATATTCTCTCTGGAAGTTGATATACTGCTGGTCTGCTTTTAAGTTTGGATAAGATTCCACTACAGCCATCAATCGGCTCAATGCTCCGGATAGTTCACCCTGTGCTGCCTGGAATTTAGCAATATCAGCGTCCGTCATATTCGTAGGATCGATATTGATAGAAGTAGCTTTAGAACGTGCTTCTACAACCTTCGTTAAAGTTTCCTGCTCAAATTTTGAATACGATTTTACAGTTCTTTCCAGGTTAGGAATAAGGTTCGCTCTTTTCTGATACACCGTTTCTACGTTTGACCATTTTGTGTTGACCGTCTGTTCTTTGGTTACGAAATTATTATATCCGCTTTTTCCCCAGAAGAATAGAACAGCAACAATGATAAGCAGGGCAATACCAATTGTTCCGGCGCCCAAACATCCTTTATTTTTCATAGTTTATTTTTTTAAATTTTTTGTGCTAACCAAATATACAAATTATGTGCTAATTTTGTAAAAAATTATTTGAATGACAACAATAGTGGTGGCAATGGGAGAGAAAAATGAGATTGGTTTTGATAATCAGTTGCTTTGGCATCTTCCTAAAGATTTAAAACATTTTAAAGATATTACTTCAGGGCATCCGATTATCATGGGAAGAAAAACATATGAAAGTATTGGGAAACCTCTTCCGAACCGTACCAATATTGTTGTGTCAAGAAAGAAAGACTGGTTTGAAGAAGGAATCCTTATTGTAGGAAGTATCAAGGAAGCATTGAAGTTTGCTAAAAAGATAGATGAAGAAGTTTTCGTTATCGGCGGAGGAAATATCTACGAACAGACTATGGAGGTTGTAGATAAGCTTGAAGTTACTTTGGTGAAGGCAGACCTTGAAGCTGATACATTCTTTCCGAAAATAGATCCGAAAATCTGGAAAAAAACAAACGAAATCTGCCACGAAAAAGATGAAAAGAATGGGTATGATTTCTGTTTCCAGACGTTTGAAAAAATAAAAAAAGAAGCATAGAGATCAATAGTGAATTTTTGCTTCGCAAAGTGAATCGTGAATTTCTTACAGGTACAAAATTAACAACCGCAGCGAATTGACCATTCACAATTGACTTTTTGAACTTTAAGCCTTAAATTTATTATCTTTGCACTTCTAAAATTTAATAATGAATAAATACATAAAAATTGCAATAGCAGCAGTTCTTATCCTTGCAGGACTTTATCTGATGATTTTCACAAGAAATCTTGGATGGGGTATTGTTGTTTTTCTTTTAGCTTCATCCCCAATCTTACTATTCTTTAAAAATGAATATATCCTGTTGGCATTCTGGCAACTGAGAAAACAGAATATGGAAAAAGCCGGCGAGTGGTTGTCAAAAATAACTGACTATAAAGGACAGCTTCATAAAACTCAATATGGATATTTTCACTATTTATTAGGGTTGACACAAGCTCAGGACCATCCTGCAAAAGTAGAACCTTTCATGAAGAAAGCTTTGGAATATGGTTTGAATATGAAACATGACAGAGCGATGGCTACTTTAAATCTTGCAGCAGCGGCTATTTCTAAAGGAAGAAAACAGGAAGGACAGAAATTACTGGAAGAAGCGAAAAGATTAGACAGCGCAGGAATGATGACAGATCAAATCAAAATGATGAAAGATCAGCTGAAAATGCCGACGATGCAGAAACATATGCACAATCCTAATATGAGAAATAGAGGAAAATTCTTCTAATCAATACATACAATATAAAAGTCCTGATTTTTCAGGACTTTTTGTTTTTTATGTGTGGTGTTGTAAAAGTGTCTTTCAGGCAAAAACCTTTATTAAGTTACATTTCCGAATTGTTGTGATCATACCCATAAAATTTAGGCATCTGCCAATGGTATTTTACGGCAAGCGTTCGTATAGCAACAATAAGAAGTATGGTGAGAATCTGTACAAAGGTGTAGGAAAGAAGAGAGTATTTTGTCATCAATAAGAATACTGCTCCTCCCACGATACATGCTGTGGCATAAATTTCCTTTCTGAAAATCAAAGGAATTCTGTTGAGCAATATATCCCGGATAATTCCTCCGAAACAACCCGTTATAGTTCCTAATGCAATACAGATCATAGGATGTATACCTGCATTTAAGCCTTTCTGAACTCCGATAATGGTAAATAATCCAAGCCCGAAGCTGTCGAAGATAAATAAAGTTACTTTAAAGTTTTTCTCAAGAGATTTGAATACCATTGAAAAAATACTGGTCACCAGAATCAGGGTACACATCAGAATATCATGCATCCAGAATACGGGAATATCAAGCAGCAGGTCTCTTACAGTTCCGCCTCCCACAGAGGTTACAAAAGCAATAATCAATACACCGAACGGATCAAGCCGTTTCTGCATAGCCGCAAAACTTCCCGACATGGAAAAGGCAATGGTCCCCAGGACTTCTATGGCAAAATTGAACTGTTCGTGCATATCTGTTATAAATGGTAAATGATAATTGATGAATGATTTTTTGCTTAAGCAAATTCTTGGCCATTGTATCAATTATCATTTATCGCTTATCAAATATTGTTTTGTCTATCTCTCCACTCTCACCGAATCCGGAACCATCAGTTCATATTCGCCGCCGTGGGTGATGATTTCCCTTACGATGCTGCTACTGATGAAAGATTTTCCTGAAGAGGTCAGTAAGAATACGGTTTCCAGTTTTTTGTGGGCTAACGTTCTGTTGGTGTGGGCAATTGCTTTTTCAAATTCAAAATCGGCCGGGTTTCTTAATCCTCTGATAATGTATTGAGCGTTTTTTTCAAAACAGTAGTCTACTGTTAAGCCTTCAAACGAATCTACTTCCACATTGGGAAATTCTGCTACGGAATTCTGGATAAATTCCATTCTTTTCTCCAAAGGGAACATGTATTTCTTCTGAGAATTCTGTCCGATAGCGATGATTAATTTATCAAATAGCGGTGCCGCTCTTTCTATAATGTCGTAATGTCCTAGTGTAATCGGGTCAAATGACCCAGGGAAAACAGCAATTTTCATGTTGTACGAGTTATGATTTTGGTTAGTGAATTATCTATTATCAATTTTGAATCAATTTCTAACAGATAATTTCTAACTTCTATATTATTTATTTAAAGCTTTTTCAACCTCATTTCCACAAAGATCCATAATGGAAATTCCATAGTGTCTTGCCTGTTGTGGAAGAATACTTGCAGGAGAGAATCCCGGATTGGTATTCATTTCAAGCATATAGGGAATTCCGTCCATCAGGATGAATTCACTTCTTGAAAAGCCGCTCATTCCTAGTGAATTGTACGCTCTTTTAGCGATTTCTTCCACTCTTTTTGTGGTTGCTTCATCAATTCTTGCGGGTGTAATTTCTTCAGAAGCCCCTTCATATTTTGCTTCATAATCAAAAAACTCATTGGTAGGAACAATTTCTGTAATTCCCAGAACGATGGTTTCTCCTTTAAAATCGATAACACCTACAGAAACTTCCATTCCGTCCAGGAAACTTTCGATCAGGATTTCATTATCTTCTTTGAATGCAATTTCAGTAGCGGCAATCAGTTCAGATTTTTCTTTTACTTTAGAGATTCCCAGAGAAGATCCGGATTGGTTGGGTTTTACAAATAGCGGAAGATTTAATTCTGATACAATCTCATCTACATTGATGTCTTCGCCTTTTCTTAAATAGATGCTTTTTGCGGAAGGAATCCCATATTTTGATAATACGGCAAGAGTATCTTTCTTATTGAATGTAAGAGCGCTCTGGTAAAAATCACATCCTGTATATTTTTGACCTATTGCATCCCAGTATGCCTGAAGAATTCCGTTTTCTCCCGGAGTTCCATGGATAATATTGAAGCAGGCATCAAATTTTAAGGTTTCTCCATTATCTAAAGTTACAGAAAAATCACCCCTGTTGATCTCGTATTTTTTATCATTTTCCCCTAAAAAATACCACTCATCTTTAAGGACTACTACTTTATATACATCATAGAGATTTCTGTCTAAAGAATCATAAATCAATTGTCCGCTTTTTAAGGAAACGACATATTCATCAGAATAGCCTCCCATTACTACGGCAACACTTTTTTTGTTCATAACCATATAGTATCAATTAAGGCAAATTTAAACATTTTATGTAATGCAATATGGGAAATCGGCAAATTTTAAGATCAAAAATGAATTGTGTTAAATAAAAAGACCATTCTAAAATTATTAGCTATATTTGCGGTTATAATTAAAGTATTTTTAAGTATGCTTAAATCACTTTTCAATTGGAAAGTTTTACTGAATTTAGTAATAGCCATCGGTGTTTTTGCAGGGTTGGTATGGCTCACATTTCGCTGGTTGGAACACCATACAAATCATGGTCAGGAAATACCTGTTCCTAATATTGTTAATAAATCTATACATGACGCTGTTAAAATTTTAGATGATACAGGACTGGAATATGAAGTAGACAGTGCCAACTATAATCCTAAGTTCAGACCATTTCAGGTTCTTCAGGTTTATCCTGCACCGGGTTCCCGTGTAAAGGACGGAAGAACAGTACACCTTACAGTAAACCCGAGAACATGGGCACCAATTGCCGTTCCGGATGTTATCAATAAATATTCAGGACTGGCATTCCAGAGACTGGATCAGGTGGGTCTTAAAATTGGAGATACCATTTATGAACCGAGTATTCAGAAGGATGCCCTTTTAAGAATTTTATATAAAGGAAATGCAGTAAATCCGGGAGCTCGTCTACCTAGATTCTCAGTAATCGATGTAGTTGTAGGATCTGGTCCTATGAGAAATATTTCGATTCCAAATGTAGTAGGGCTTACGGTAAAAGAAGCAAGAGCTGTTATTACCAAAAGTATGTTTGAAGTTGGGTTGGTAGAACATGAAGATGGAAGCAAAGACGAATCCGATATTATTTATTATCAGGATCCTGCTTCAGGAGATGTGCGTGACCAGGGAATGCAGATTGACCTTTGGGCCAGTAAGAAAACTCCGGCAGAATTAAGAGCAAAAATAGAGCAGCTGAATTCTATCTACCGTATGAAAGTAGATACTTCACTACCTCCGGTACGATATGAAGAAGTACAGCATAACGAACCAAGTTATAGCGCTCCTGTAGTACCTGCTCCGGTACCTAGAAGAGAAACTCCAAAGCCTGAAGTGCCAAAAACTGAGACCCCTAAGACTCAGACAACGACTTCTAAACCTGCAGCTTCATCAACAGATAAGCCTAAAACTTCTAATACTACTCCTGCTACAGCTAAACCAGCTGCTTCAACAACGACACAGCAGCCTGCTCAAAAGCCAAAAGCTAAGAAGGTAGTCGTAGAATAAGATCAGATTAATATCAAAAATACAGGCTTCAACTGCAAAATGTTGAGGCCTTTTGTGTAAAAAATATAAAACAATGTCAGAAGATAACGAAGATTTTTTAGATGAAGAATTATTAGATTCCAACAGTATTGAAAACATCGATATTGACGAGGAAAATAAGGGATTGTATGAACATCTTAATATCACTGTTGACAGTAAACAGGAGCCATTAAGAATTGATAAGTTCCTTTTGATCTACAGACAGAATTCTTCAAGGAATAAAATTTCACAAACCTGCAGAGCCGGAAACGTTGTAGTAAACGGAACTCCGGTGAAACAGAATTACCGCGTGAAACCGGGAGATCAGATTTCGGTACTGCTTACCCATCCTCCAAGAGAGAATGTCATTATTCCGCAGGATATCCCTGTAAATATCATTTATGAAGATGATGACCTTGTAGTGGTAGATAAGGAAGCCGGAATGGTAGTACACCCGGGATTCGGGAACTGGGACGGTACATTGGTGAATGCGTTGGCTTTCCATTTTGAAAAGAATGGAGCAAAGTCTGATCTTGACAGGGTAGGGCTTGTTCACAGGATTGATAAAGATACATCCGGACTGCTGGTAATTGCCAAGAACGAATATGCATTGAGCTTTCTGGCGAAACAATTCTTCAACAGAACAACCAAGAGGCTGTACTGGGCTTTTGTATGGGGGAACCCTCAGGAAGATGAAGGTACAATCAGAGGTCATATCGGAAGACATCCTAAAAACAGAATGCAGATGTCTGTTTATGAAGACGGCAGCCAGGGAAAACATGCAGTAACCCACTATAAAGTCTTAGAAAGATTCAAATATATGACATGGGTAGAATGTAAACTTGAAACGGGAAGAACCCATCAGATCAGGGCGCATTTCAGACATATCGGCCACACTTTGTTTAATGATGAAAGATATGAGGGACATACTCCTTTAAGAGGGGTAAATCTTCCGAAATACAAACAATTTATTAAAAATGTTTTCGAAATTTTACCAAGACATGCCCTTCATGCCCATACCCTCGGATTTATACACCCAACGACAAAAAAGGAATTATATTTTGAGAGCCCAATGCCCAAAGATATGGCGGATGCCGTAAAAAAATGGAGAAATTATTTAGAAAACTAAAAATATATTGAGAATTTTTTTATATTTGTTGAATTGAAATCAAGATTTGTTATGAGAAAACTATATGCTATCGTATGTTTAGCTCTTTTGTCAAATGCATACAAAGCACAAGAATCACTACCATACTATCAGCAATATCTTTTGGATGGTGAGTTCCTGTTCAACCCAGCTCAATACGGAAAAACAGATTACGTACAGCTCAACGCCAATTATCAACAACAATTTTCAAAGTTCAACAATTCTCCGAATGTTCAGTCAATCGGGATTAATGCGAATATCTTTGATAGAGTAGGTGCTGGTATTTCCGTGTTCAGAGACAGTAACGGACCTATCTCTGCGGGCGGTATCACGGCTGGTGCTTCATATTTTATTCCTCTAAGTAGTGAAGGAGATAGAAAAGACCAGTTCTCTTTCGGTACAAGTGTTAACTTCTATAACATGAACTTTGATTATTCTAAAATTAATACTGAAGAAGGAGGTGACCCGTTATTGAGAGGTGAAGAAAGTAACATCTTCATGGTGTATGCTAACTTCGGTTTGGCTGCTACTTATAGAGGGTTATTCGGGGGTGTTTCCGTAAATGATATCGCATTAAGTAATGATGCTTCTATCGTAAACAACTACGAGCCTTCTCCAATTAAATTCTTCTTAAACTTAGGATATAACTGGAACATTGCTGATAATATTACAATTGCACCTTCAGCATTGATTAATCTTAATACAAACTCAACGAGAATGATCGACTGGAACTTAATGGCGACTTTCTCTAACGATATCAACGCATTCTCTTTCGGGGTAAGCTACAGAACGGTTCAGAACAGATTTGACAATCAGAACCTGAGTATCTCTCCAATTGTAAAAGTGAGATTCAACAAATTCATGATCGGAGCAACTTATAACCTTGGAATATCTGATATTCAGAGCTATGGTGGAAACAGCTTCATGATTGGTCTTGGTTATAACTTTGACAACTTTATTAATGCTAGAGGATTTAGATACTAATTAATTTAATTTAAATAAATTTGAGCTCTGAAAAATTTCAGAGCTTTTTTTATGATATATATTCACATTCCGTTCTGTAAACAAAAATGCAGTTATTGTAACTTTCATTTTTCAACATCCCTGAATTTCAAGGATGATATGCTTCGTGCTATGAAAACTGAACTGTTGCTCAGAAAAGATGAATTACAGAACAGAACTCTGAAATCCCTGTATTTTGGTGGGGGTACCCCCTCTATTCTTTCCGTGGATGAAATCAATTCTTTAATTGATGAAACATTACGGTACTTCAGTTTTGAAAAAGATATTGAAATCACACTGGAAGCCAATCCTGATGACCTGGACAAAAGTTTTTTAAAGCAGCTAGCCGGAACACCAGTGAACAGACTGTCTATTGGTACCCAAAGTTTTTTTGAAGAAGATTTAAAATTAATGAACAGAGCCCACACTGCTTCCGAAGCAGAAGGTTCTATCAAACGGGCACAGGATTTTGGTTTTGAAAATCTTAGTATTGATCTGATCTATGGGTCACCAACCTCTAATCTTGAGATCTGGAAAGAAAACCTGAATAAAACAATAGCATTGGAAGTTCCTCATATTTCGTCCTATGCTCTGACTGTAGAACCCAAAACAGCTTTGGAAAAGTGGATTTCAAAAGGAAAAGTGAAAAGTCCGAAAGAAGAAGAACAGAACAGAGAATTCTATTACCTATCTGACTTTTTAAAAGATAATGGCTTTGAACATTATGAAGTTTCCAATTTTGCCAAACCGGGATTCTACTCCCGCCATAATTCTTCCTATTGGAAATACCAGGAATATCTGGGAATAGGACCTTCAGCACATTCTTATAACGGCTTTGATGTCAGAAGCTGGAATGTGGCTAATAATCAGCAATACATTAAAAAGCTTAATGATAAATTGCTGGCCAAAGAAGAAGAAATTCTTTCTAAGGAAGATCAGTTCAATGAAATGATAATGATTGGCTTGCGTACCATATGGGGCGTGGATCTTACGAGCTTAAAAAATAAATTTTCGGATAGATTACTGGAACATTTTCAGACAGAAATCAAAACAAAGCTGGAAGAAGGTATTTTAATCATTGAAAATGACCATTTAAAAATTCCTGAAAAGCATTGGTTTATGGCAGACGGAATTGCTTCAGATTTGTTTATCGTATAATGTTTGCATGTATATAGATATGCCATAAAATTCACTATTTTTGTATAAAATTTCAGTTCATTTGAAAACTAAAAAACAAGATTATTCACATCTTTCACCAAGCCAGCCTATCGGAATTTTCGACAGTGGGGTGGGAGGCCTTACCGTTGCCAAAGAAATCAAAAGACTTCTTCCTCACGAAGATCTTATTTACTTTGGGGATACAAAACATCTTCCTTACGGAGAAAAGTCCAAGGAAGCCATCATTGAATATTCTACAAAGATCACCAATTTTCTGCTGGAGCAGAACTGCAAAGCGATTGTAATTGCCTGTAATACGGCAACAGCTAATGCTTTGAACGAAGTGATGCAGTCTGTTGCAGGAAAAGTTCCGGTCATAGACGTTATTAATCCTGTCGCTGAAAAAGTATCTTACGAAATCCACAATAATGTAGGAGTTATTGCGACCAAAGCTACTGTAAATTCCGGACTCTATAAAAAGAGTATCCGAAAGCATAATAAATGGATCAAAGTGGATGAATTGGCAACGCCATTGTTGGTTCCTGCCATTGAAGAAGGATTTAAAAACCATCCGATTACCCATGCCATTATTTATAATTATTTAAGTAATAGTAAATTAAAGAATATCGAAACTCTCATTTTGGGCTGTACCCATTATCCTCTTTTAATAGATGAAATCAAACAGTATTACGGAAACAGAGTCCGTGTCATTGACTCTCCGAATATTGTAGCCAACCATCTGAAGATTATTCTGGATAAGTACAACCTTTTAAATGATAACAATCCCAAACCGAATTATCATTTCTACCTTTCTGATCTTACCAAGAATTTTGAAAAGATCTCTAAGAAGTTCTTCGGAAAAACAATTGATTTAGAATTAAAAGTATTATAAATAAAAAGTCTGCCTCATAGTGAAGCAGACTTTTTTATTTGTTACATGTTGTCGTTACAAAATCATGTTTTTAAGGCACAAAGATTTATTTTTGATAAAGTTTTATGCTTCATTGAGTTCCCACGGATTTCACAAATCCCACAGATGATAACGCTTTTAGAATTAAAGGGTACCTAGAAATCTGTGTCCTCTGTGAAATTCGTGTTTAAATTACGCTTCCACAATTACTTTTTCAGCTTTCAGTCTGGTTTTCGGATTGAATTGAGGCTGGTTGGCATCTGTTTCATCTCTTTCTCCGATAGCTACTGCAAATAAGGTCTCATATTTTTCATTATTCAGAACAGCATCATAGCCTTCAGGCTCAATTCCTTCCATCGGTGTGGAATCTATTCCCATAGCTGCACAGGCAGAAAGCAGTACACCTAATGATAAGTAAACCTGATGTCCAAGCCAAGATTTTATCGCAGTTTCTCCTTTAGGTTTTACCATAGTCCGATAATAATTGACAGATCCTTCTGGAAGGTTTTCTTCAATTTGCTTCTCAAAGTTTCCTATGTTTTTGATCACCTGAAAGACAATGACATGGCTGCTGTCCAAAACTTTTGCTTTATTAAAATAAGATTTGTCACCCAATTGTTTTTTCAGTTCCGGATCATTAACAAAGATAAAGTTCCATGGCTGGCTGTTGATGGATGATGGACTCAGATTCAGGATCTCTTTAAGTTCTTCAATCTGTTCTTCACTGATTTTTCCCTGTGGGTTATACTTTTTTACAGTATACCTATTTTTCATTTTGTTTAAAAAGTTCATAATTTTATACTATCATTTTTATAGTTACAAAATTAATTTAAGTTTCCTAACTTTGCAATAACGGTAAAAAATGATAGTATAAAAATGTATACAATAGATAATAAATCTTATCCCTGCTGTACCAGCGTTACTATGAAATTTATAGGCGGTAAATGGAAGGCAGTTATTTTGCACCACCTTATTGATGGAGCTAAAAGATATAATGAATTAAGAAAATCAATTCCTACTATTACAGAAAGAACATTAAGCTTGCAGCTAAAACAGCTGGAAGAAGATGGAATCGTTAATCGAAAAGTTTTTACGGAAAAACCTCCCTTAGTGGTTGAATATGAATTGACAGACTTTGGAAGAACTTTATTGCCTGTTTTGGAAGCGATAACAAAATGGGGTAAAGAAGCACCTGTAATCTCAAAAAAAATAATCAGGAATTAAAGTTCCTGATTATCTTCTTTATTTGGTTCAAAAAAACTGAAACTCACGTTTCCGTATTTTCGGGTATCTATTAGGTTAGGATGTTCCAACTTCATACGGCTTTGGTGTTCCACGATAAGAGCTCCGTTTTCTTTCAGGTATTTATTATTTAATACCAGAGAGATCAGCTCGTAATACTTTTTCTCTTCCATTTCAAAAGGAGCATCAGAGAAAACAATCTCAAATGACTTTTTATTTCTGAATTTTTTAAGCCAGTCAAATACATCACCTCTCTGCACGTTGATCTGAAGTGCCATATCAAGCTCAGAAGCGGTAGAGTTGATAAACGCGGTATGCTTTGGATTCATTTCCACAGAAGTCACATTCTGACATCCTCTGGAAGCAAATTCAAAGGTAATAGAGCCAATTCCTGCAAAAAGATCAAGCACGGAAATCGACTGCATATCGTATTTGTTTTCCAGAATGCTGAATAAAGCCTCTTTCGCAAAATCGGTGGTAGGCCTTACATCAAAGTTTTTAGGGGCGGCAATTTTCTTGGCTTTCCATTTGCCTGATATTATTCTGAACATATTTTTCTTAGGGTTTAGAATAGATTATAGGTGGTGGGTAATTATCCGGGATCTAATCCCTATTACCTGCGGCCTTCAACCTAATTAAGTATAAAATTCTTGTTTGGAATATTGTCAAAAACGATTTTCAGATTTTTAACAAATTTCTGAAGCTCGGAAATGAATGTTTCATTTTCCGTAGTTTCTCCATAAGCATAAAAGCTGGTTTCATTGATTCCAAAGCCTATCTTGCTCAATGTAAACATAATGAAGTAAAGGAAATCTACTTCTGAGTTGACATCAAGGTTATTATAAAGGATGATTTTTTTATTGTCAATCGCAAAGAACTCACATTGATTATGATAAAGATTGATGTGAATTTCCTTGTTGGTTTTATTATTAATTGAACTTAAAAACTTTTCTCCGGAGAAATTAAAATGAACCGGTATTGCCAGCTCCTTTATTTTCTTATAATAGTTCTTCGGGAAAGTATAATAAAACTGAATATTGAATTTTTTGTTGATAGAAAGCATCAGTTCTTCCTTCTCTCTATCGGTGGGTGCATTAAAGGCGATCAGATCAAATCCTGCTTCATGCTCAGAAAAACCTTCAGGCATCAGGGTAAAATGATTAAATGCTGAAATCACCTGGATCTCATCATAGCGCTGCTTAATAAGAACTTCGTCCAGCTTTTGCTCAATAAGATTGGCCGGGGTTTCTTCAGTAACGAAATAAGATTTTTCCTCCAGAATGTTTTTGTTCTTAACAATCTGGTAGATCAATCCGTCTTTGGTAAAAAGTAAATTAAGTACGTTCATATTTCAATTGCTGCAAATTTAGTGAAATTCTACCATTACCGCACCCGATTGATGGTGAAGTATTTCCTTATTATAAAAATCAATATTAACCTGGCTTTCCAATACATCCCGAACCATCCTCTGCAGAGTACCATCACCAATACCATGAACAATTTCCAGTCTTTTAAGGTTATTTTTCCTGCAAAACTCAATCACTTCAATGAGTTTCTCCTTTTGAATAAACAATCTTTCAAAGCTTTCATAGTCATTGGGATTCTTCACCAAATTATGAAAATGCAGATCCAAAACCAAATGATTTTTCTGATGTTTCTTAGAAATAATCTTTTTAGGCTCCGCTTTCCTTACCACTCTGATATTTTCATAAAGATCCGAATCCTTAGGAACCAGTTTTTCTTTTGCATATTGGTGAGTAAAGCCATATTCATCTTTAAAAACGACAATATTTCCCTTCACGGAAGTTACCACTCCGCTTAAATCTTCATCTACTACCGAAACCTTATCGCCGATTTTCATATTCTTTAGACTTGTCTGAACCCATTATTGGTGCAAAGGTAGAAAGTAAAATGTATTGAAGGCAAGCTCATTTACTCTCAAATTCTCAAACCCTCCAACGCTCAAACCCTCATGTTATCATTCATCAAACTCTTGGTCCCAATTCAATGACCTCCAGATCTTTAATTTCTTCACCGTCTACAACAAAGCGCATCATGGTTCTTACTTTATGCCAGCCCTGTTTTCCACAGGCACCGGGATTAAGGTGCAAGAGGTTATTTTTCTCATCATACATTGCTTTCAAAATGTGTGAATGTCCTGAGATAAATAATTTCGGAGCTTTCTCTGCTATTTCTTTTTTTGTGAGTGGACTATATTTTCCGGGATAACCTCCGATATGAATCATTAAAACCTCCAGCTTTTCGCAGAAAAAACGATTGACCTCCGGAAACTCAGCCTGGATTTTAGCATCATCAATGTTTCCATATACTCCTTTCAGAGGTTTTATCTTTTCCAGTTGTTCAATGACGTCAAGATTTCCAAAATCTCCACAATGCCATATTTCGTCAGCCTGAGAAGCATATTCCAGGATCCGGTCATCAATATAAGAATGAGAGTCGGAAAGGAGAAGGATCTTTGTCATTATCTAAGGGTTCTTTCTGTAATATTTTCGTGGTATTTATCTTTGAATATCGCTACACGGTCAGGATTCAGTTCTCCGTCATGATTGATTACTCTTTCTTTTAATAACCATTTTACCAGCTTTTCCATTCCTTTTTTGGAATTCATAAAATTGGCAATTTTGGCTATATCGGTTGATTCTACTTTTGTTTTTTGAGGCAGGAAATTCAGGATAAAATAATCATCACTTACATAGCTTGGAGTTTCATTGTCCATATATCGGTAAAGAAGAATTTCCTCATCATCCTTCATAGAGAAAAATGAATACTGGGCTACATTGATTTTTTCAGTCTTCAGGATTTGTTTTCCATCCAATAAAACTTTATCGTCTTTGATGGTAACGTTCTGGGAAAAATATAAATTACAGCTTGTCATCAGTAAGAAGAAAGCCAATAATCTGTTTACTGCCATTTTTGATTTTTTAAGATTGCAAATATAAGAAGCTTTAATCAACTTATCAGATCGGTTTACTTTCAGAGAATAATTTAAGAATATCAGTCAGTAATATTTTTTGTTTTCCTGATAGAATCCAGCTTCTTTTCTATATCAGCACTGAAAACTTTTTTTAGTTTCAGTTGATTCTCCGTAAGTTTTGAAATAACAAAAGTACCGGTCATATTCGTATTAGAAGGAAATACCAAAGTCACTGTAGAATCTGAAGCTTTTTTCCAGTTCCCGATATAACGGTCTGGTTTTTCACTTTTAGTAACCGGTTCTTCCAAAGTATCATATCTTAATGTAGATTTAATCAGGTTTCCTGTGATTTTTCCATTTTTCTGAAATCTGATTCCTTCCCTTCTTGCCTCAAAACCATCCTTCTTTTCGTAGGTATAAATATAAGTATCCATTTTACTGAGATTCCAGGTTTGTAAAAGTAAAGGATTGGCAGTTCTGTCCTGGGCTTTGATACCACTGGCTGCGAAAAGAGAGAAAATACAGATACAAATAGGCTTTTTCATGAATACAACGGGTTTATCAGTAAAATAAGTAAACTTTTAATCATGCTAAAATTAGCATCACTTAATATTTAGTAAATTTGGGAAAATTAAAATAAACAATGAAACAGAAACTTTCTTTTTTCATTTTTCTTTTGACCGTAGGATTAGCCAATGCACAGGTTGAAGAAAAAAAGCTGGATGAACTGATCCAAAATACTCTGAAAACTTTTGATGTACCTGGAATGTCCGTAGGGATTGTAAAAGATGGGAAAATGATTTATTCCAAAGGTTTTGGAGTACGTTCTCTTACAACCAAGCAGCCTATGGATGATAATACATTGGTGGGGATTGCTTCAAACTCTAAAGGTTTCACATGTACAGCGTTAGCAATTTTAGCAGATGAAGGAAAACTGAACTGGGATGATAAAGTTTCAAAATATATTCCTGAGTTTCAAATGTACGATCCGTATGTTTCGCAAAATGTAACAATAAAGGATCTTATCACTCACAGAGCTGGATTAGGACTTGGACAGGGAGATCTTATGTTTTTTCCGGAAGGGGGTAACTTAACGGTGAATGACATTGTTCATAATGTGAGATATCTGAAACCTGAAAATCCTTTCAGAACAAAATTAGATTACAATAACATCATGTTTATTGTTGCCGGGGAAGTGATTCACAGAGTTTCCGGATTAAGCTGGGCAGACTTTATTGAACAGAGAATCATGAAGCCTGTAGGAATGACTTCAAGCTTTGGAAGCTATAACAGAGCAAAAGCAACGGCCAACAAAATTGATGCACATGCTCCTGTAGACGGAAAAGCAATTGCTGTTCCTCACGACTGGAACGAAACAGCCAATGCTGCAGGGGGAATTATGAGTAACATCAAAGACATGACAACATGGGCAGAATGCCTGCTAAATAATTTCACCACTAAAGACGGGAAAAAATTAGTTTCAGATAAAAATGTTCAACAGCTTTGGAATCTTCAGATCCCAGACAGAGTAGCGGCAAAGAATCCATACGATACAAGTTTCTACGGATATGGTTTAGGATGGTTCCTGAGTGATGTTAAAGGACATAAACAGGTGCAGCATACCGGTGGGCTGATCGGAACGGTTACTCAGTTTACTTTGATTCCGGATATGAAGCTGGGAATTGTCGTATTGACCAACCAACAGTCTGGAGCTGCTTTCAATACCATTACCAATACGGTGAAGGATTCTTATCTTGGCGTAGCAGACAGAAACTGGCTGAAAACATATGGTGACAGAATGTCTAAGATGGAAGCAGCTTTTAATAAACAAAAGAAAGATGCCTTTGCAAAATCAGAAGCATTTAAAAAAGAAAAATCTCTTCAGCCAAAAGAAGAACAGTTTACAGGAACATATAATGATGCATGGTTTGGTGATGTAGAAATTTCTCAGCAGGGAAATACTTACAGAATTTCATGCAAAAACTCTCCAAGATTAAAAGGGGAATTACTTCCTTATTCCAATAGTTCTTTCATTATCAAATGGGATGACAGAAGCTATGACGCGGATGCCTATATTATTTTCAGCTATGACGAAAACGGAAAGGCAGAATCTGCAAAATTGAAGGCGATTTCCGATGTGACCGATTTCAGTTTTGATTTTGATGATCTGGACTTGAAGAGGAAATAAAAAATGAGCATAAAAATATTCTATGAAGAACGGGCATTGGTCCGTTCTTTTTTGTTTCTATGAAAAAAATACTTCCTCGCGGAATTATAAATAATGACTTTTGATATTAAATAGGAACGGGCTTTAGCCGAAACTTAACCACCCCGTCAAAAAATAAATTTTTTGCCACCCCTCCGGAGGAGAGGAATGTATAGTTGGTAAAAGAAATATTGTTTATTGCAACAGGTTTAGATCTTGTTCTGCTAAAGAAAGTTCTGTATTGAGATGCTGCTTTCCAAAGAAGCTTTTTAATTCAAAAAGTCTTTTCTTATTATTATAATGTATACTGGCATTCAGCTTTCTCTGGCATAGTGAACATGCTCTTGCGAGGTGATAATCTGTTTCTGAAAGTGAATTGGTTCCATTCATCACACAGTTAGCATTCAGACAATGGCTGATTCCGAACATATGCCCGATCTCGTGAGAACTGATCTTTATTAATCTCAGAAAGCTCTCATTGAAATTGGAATCAGTTAAATGACCGTTTGCAAATCTATACATGGACGTTACCCCTACACCTTCTTCATAAGAAGCCAATCCGAAAATGTAGTTCCATTCCGGTTGAGGAAAAAGATCTTTTTCTGTAATTCCCATCAATACTACAGCATCTTTAGGCTTCCTTTTGATCAGAATGCTGTCCAGAACATAACTTGCCAGAATCTGCTCCTGTCCTTCCTTTGAAATTCTTTTGATTTTTTCAGGAAAGATTGTGTTGGGTAAAGCGGGAAGAACCTTTGTTTCCAGCTGGAAATATATTTTTAAATATTCTTTGGTGAGTACTATTTGTCTTTTCTGAAGTTCATCAAATTTTCCGATCGGCTGGAGGTAAATAATGTTTTTTCCAGGTTTGGGCTTTATCTTTTTTGATTGCTGAAAATCTTCAAACTGCTGAAATTTTTCATCATGATTGTTCCGCCAGCTTCCGGGCTTAGGGGAAGAAAGCTTTATATCATTCAGCGCAATCGATTCAAAATAGGTTTTCTTCTGTTTCTGACATGAAAAAAGAAGGATGAATAGGACTGCATAAGAAAAGAGAAAAGTAATGTTATATTTTCCCGGGTTCATAAAAGAACAGTAATTTCTTTTTAGCACCATCAAATTCGGACCATGATTCACAGTCTACTTCAAAACCCGCGACTCCGCATGTGGGAAAATGAAAAATATCTTCAGAAATAGAATTGGCAAAATTGGAAATTCCATTATTATGAGAGAAAAAAGCAACTGAATTCAAGGTGTCATCCAGGTTATAAATTACAGATTCAAAGCTTCTTTCCGAAGGATTATATAATTTTTCATCTGTAGCACAGTTAAGCTGATACGCCTGATTAAAAATCTTACACGTATTCAGTGCACGCACCGCAGGGCTTGATACAAAGTGATCGATGGAAATATTATTACTTTTAAGGAATCTGGACATGTGCATAGCGTCTGTCAAACCCTTGTCTGCCAATGGTCTGTCAAAGTCCTCCGTTTCCTCCGGCCAGTCGCTTTTTGCATGTCTTACGAGGATGAGTTTCTTCATATAATTGTTTTTTGGAAGATTAAAATTATAAAAAAAATAATGGAATAAAACATGATTTATATAAAAAAACTGCGTTATGAATAAAATCAGTAAATTTTACTAAATTTGCAGACTTATGGGACAAATCCTTGCAATAGACTACGGAAAGGCTCGTTGTGGTATCGCTGCAACAGATGATATGCAGATTATAGCCAGTGGGCTGGAGACTGTGGAGAACCGTTTTTTACTGGAATTTTTGAAAAAATATTTCAATGAAAATAAGGTAGATGAAGTAGTAATTGGGCTTCCCATAGATTTGAAAGGAAATGTTTCGGAAGTGGAAACCGATATTTTAAAATTCATTGAAGAATTTAAAAAAGAATTTTCGGATATTGCGGTTCATCGTTTTGATGAAAGATTTACTTCCAAAATGGCTTCATTTTTTATTTCCCAAAGTGGAAAAAACAAAAAAAAGAGGCAGGAGAAAGGATTAATAGATAAAGTAAGTGCAACCATCATATTGCAGAATTTTTTAGAACAAAGATTAAGATGATATTACCGATAAGAGCTTTTGGGGATCCTGTTTTGAGAAAAGTGGGAAAAGATATAGACAAAGATTATCCCGAATTACAGGAACTG
>Ga0070682_100000205_pt1 | contig 43581 bp, 71 predicted proteins | sample KBSC63LmetaG_FD_64668 | JGI IMG/M metagenome (GOLD analysis project Ga0070682, IMG submission 64668) | Corn rhizosphere microbial communities from Kellogg Biological Station, Michigan, USA - KBS C6-3L metaG | ecosystem: Host-associated > Plants > Roots > Rhizosphere | place: USA: Michigan...
TTTGCAGGAAGGCGATGCCGAACGCTTCAAGCGTGACTCGGCTGCGTTCAAGCAAAACATGGACGCGACGGTAGCGAAGAATCAACTCGCGCATCAGGAGTACACCGACGCGTGGACCAAGAACAAGAACAACATGGGCAACCTGATGCAGGAATGGCAGCTCATCGCCACGAAGTACAACGATACGGTCGGCCTCGCTACCCTTCAAATGAAAGACGCGTCCGAAATGATCCGCCACGTCGAGAACATGGCGAAGATGGATCAGGCTGCGCGGAAGGCGGATCAGCAGTTCGCTATTACGATGGCGAAGATGGATCAGCAGGAGCGCCAGTTTCAGCAGCGTTTGGGTGCGCAGGCTGGCGGTACTGGCTTGAGTGAGGCAGCAGTTGAAAATCTAGCGCGAGAAGCCTTGAAGAATAAGGACGCGCTGGTAAATATTGGTCGCGGTCGGCAAGGTGCCGAGGACTTGCGCAAGATTCAGAACCGCATGGCTGAAATTCTTGGTGCGGAGGGTGGCCCCGGCATGACGCAACGTCGAGCGGAGATTCGCGCCGATTCGAATTCTCTGAACAAACTGACCCAGAGCTACGATGCCGTGACGGCGTTCGAACAGACCGCTGTACGAAACGGTGAAATGCTCAAGCAACTCGCGAACAAGGTTGATGCTACCGGCGTGCCCGTCATTGAAAAATGGATTCGTGCCGGTCGGCAGGCTACCGGCGATCCGGACGTGGCGAAGTTCAATGCTCAGTTGCAGATTTACCGCACGGAAGCGGCGCGTATCCTCACGAACCCGAATCTGAGCGGCCAACTGACAGACAGTGCGCGCAAAGAGGTTGAGCACTTCCTGGCTCCGGGCGCGTCTGCGCAGCAGATTGTCGGCACGGTTGACCTCCTGAAAAACGACTTCGACAACCGGAAAATTACGCTTGAGCAGCAAATGGATTTGATCCGTGATCGGATGAACAAAGGATATGGCGCTGGCACTACGCCGAATCCGGGGCGCCGTGCCACGGATCAAGTCCCGACGTTTGCCAACGAAGCAGAGGCTACCGCCGCTGGCATCAAACCCGGCACGAAAGTCATCATCAATGGCGTTTCGGGGACTTGGCAGTAAATGGCATTCGTTCCTGACGCCCCCGCCGCGCCGTCTGGTGGCCGGTTTGTACCGGATGCCGGACCCGGCTCGCCATCGCCTACGCCAATCCCGCCCGTCAAACCGCCAGAATCCGGCTTAGCAGCCGCCGCCAAGAACACGGTAGGGGCTTATATCGAACCTGGCTGGTCAATGGTTTCTGGGGCCGTTGCCGCGCCTTTGGGCGGTATTTCTGGGCTGGCTGGCTCCGTGCTGCCGGGACCGCCCGGACAGGGCGCAGACTGGTCTGAACGTGTCAGCGAGGCGCTAACTTACAAACCGCGCACCGAGGGCGGTAAAAAGACGCTGGACATTGCAACCAAGCCGCTGCAATCCTTGGCTGCGGACGCAGACCGGCGCGGCGGGAAGGTCACGGACTACACCGGCTCGCCAATTCTCGGGACAGCAACCACGACCGGCATCAATGCGCTTCCGATGATGATTGGCGGGGGTGCCAGCCGTGTAGCCAAGCCAATTGCTGCGGCGCAACAAGCGGAACGTGCTTCACCGGCTGGCGTGCGCAAGATTGCCGAAGCCGAAAAAGTGAATGAGGGTCTGACCGCCGCTAGGGATGCTGGCTACGTGGTTGCGCCAAATGAGGCCGGAACTGCTGCGGGAGGAATCACGCGCGCTATCGAAGGACTGGCAGGCGAGCCGAAAACCTCGAAGCTGGCGAGCAAAAAAAACCAGCCGACGACCAATGACCTAATTCGGCAGGATGTCGGTCTACCAGAGGACGTGCCGCTGTCGCGCGAAGCATTGGCACGTGTCCGCTCGGAGGCCGGAAAAGCTTACGAGAATGTGAAGGGCGCAGGTCAGATTCGCGCTGATGCGCAGTATTTAGCCGATTTGGCCGAAATCACGAAAAATTACGATACGGCGGCGAAGTCGTTTAGCCATCGCTCGGAGAACCCGTTCGCCAAGACGCTGGAAGGACTGCGCACGCCGCAAATGGATGCTGCCGCACTGGTTGAAGAAGTGAAATTGCTCCGTGCCGATGCGGACAAAGCCTACGCCGCACGCGATCCAGGTTTGGGGAAGGCGTTCAAATCCGCCGCTCAAGCGCTTGATGATCAGCTTGGTCGTCATCTAGATGTAATGGCTAAAGACCCGTCCTTGCTGCCGGATCAGGCTGCGGCAGTCCAGGCGATGCGTGAGAAATATCAGCAAGCGCGTACCCAGATTGCCAAGACCTACGCCGCTGACAAGGCTTTGAATGACACGACGGGGAATATCAATGCTGACGTGTACCGCAAGGCGTTCGAGGCGGGCAAGCCGCTGTCTGGCGAAGGACTGGCAGTCGGTAAATTCGCGGCTCAGTTTCCGAAGTCGGCCCAACGTGCCGAGAAAATGGGTTCGACTGGCGCTACCGGATTTGACGCGCTCATGGCGACTATCGGCGGTCCGTCTGCTCTGAAAGAGGCGCTTGTTCTCGGTGCTCGTCCTGCTGCGCGTAACATCCTAACTTCGCAAATCTATCAAAACATGGCAATGAAGCCGAAAAACCCGAACGCACCGACTCTGGCGATGGAATTGCAGCAGCCAGGAATGAAGCGTGCGCTGGAATTGGCTGGTGTGGCAAGCTCTGCGGAGGCTACAAATGGCCGGTAATGGCGGAAAGGTCGATCCAAAGCTAATCAAGGTGGTTGATGACCTTATAAAAGAGGTCACTTTAAAAGCCACCGAACCAATGCTAGACTCCGATGGAAAGCCGAAGCTTGATGAAAACGGCAAGGTTCGCAGGAAGCAGAAATATAGCGTTACCGATGTTTTTAAGGCTGTAGACAGAAAAATCAAAGTTGAAAGCATTCGCCTGAACGTGGAAGATCACGGTTACGGCGCCGGATTCAACAATGATGCCGACGATGATGAACGCGAACCTCCACCCCCAGACCCGGAGCAAGAATGAAACCCGAAGAAATTGCAGCACTCGTAAGATTTGGACAAATCGGATTGCGCGTTTTAAGTCAGCGCATTCTTACAGTAATCGGCATGTTGGCCTGCATCGGGCTATTTGCCTACGCGCTATGGTTGCCGACATGGGAGCGCGCCGCTATTGCCAGCCTGTTTGCAGTCTTGGTATATTGGCCGTTAATCCGCATCGAACTTCGCAAGTCCACGCAACAGGAGGTTCAAAATGAGTGAGTTTCTTAGCAAACAGCGCAAGGCTGCTACGAAGGTTCCGCTGACCAAACAGCAAACTTGCTGGTATGGCGCATTCCCGAAGCCCGGCACCGAATGCACGCCCGCGAAAGCGCTCCGCAACACCATCTACACGTACCCCCTCGGGAAAGGTCGAGGGATCAGCAAGCCGGAATAACCACTCTGGGGAGGGTGAGAAATGACTACGCCGCGTCCGCAAGACGATGACCAGTCACTAAAAGTCAAGTCTCGCTGGTTCTCTGTGGATTTCAGGGGAAGTACAGGCGCGCTGGTAGCGTGCTTGTTTTGCGCCTTTGTTTGTGTGGTTGCGTGGAAAAGCGAAGCGTGGTCGCAGGATCGTGAGGCAAATGCCAAAGCACGGCATTCCGAGTTGATGCAGGCCATTCGAGAGAGCAACGAGACGACAGCGTACATGCTCAGTTTGCCGATGGAGGAACGCGAGAAATTGCGTCTCACCATGCCCGCCAGTTTGCGTTCGATGCAAATCAAAAAATGACCGGATTCTATACCGCCTTTGACCGCCTGATAGGACATGAGGGCGGTTACGTCAATCATCCAGCCGATCCGGGCGGCGAGACGAATTGGGGTATCAGCAAGCGTTCGTATCCGAACGTGGATATCAAAGCACTGACCCGCGAAGATGCTCGCCAGATTTACTATAAGGACTTCTGGACTGCTGGACAGATGGCGCAGTTTCATTTCGCCATCGCGTTTCAGTTATTCGATCAGGCAGTCAATCACGGCATTCGGAATTCCAAGCGCATGCTACAGCGGGCCGTACGTGTACAGGATGACGGGATCATCGGCGCCAAGACGGTTGAGGCTGTACGCTCCCGCGAGTTAAGCGATGTTCTCATGCTGGTAATTGCCCAACGCCTGCGATTCTGGGCGGCGATTCCCGGCGATGTGTTTGATGATGGCTGGATGGTTCGCGGCGCAACCAATCTTGAATACGCCGCAGAAGATAACTAAGGAGATTTTATGAACTTCCTCGCATTGCTGATGCAATACCTGCCGACCGTACTTGGTGTCGTGCAAACTGTCGAAACCATCTCGAACACGATGGCGAAGAAGCCGTCCGGCAAGGAAAAACTTGCAGCGGCTGTCGGCATGATTTCTGCTGTGGCTCCGGCGCTGAATGAATCGCTGTCGAATCAGGCGCCGAACGCCACGCACACCGAAAACGTCGTCAATGGAGTCGTTGCCATGGTCAATGCGCTTGGTGGCTTTGCGGATCAGCAGGATGCAGGAAGCGGCGCCTAAGTCGCATGCCAACCGGAGTCAAACGTACCGGTTGACTCCCTGAACCACCGCACGCGCTCCTCGTCCGTAGACAGCGCGTGCCCCCAGCCTTTCACGCGCGAGCATATTTCGGCGTCCTGCTGAAACACCATATGGTTGAACGTACGCGCCTCCTCGTAGAACCATTTCATGTTTGGCGCATCGTGGCGCTGGCTGCCTGTGTACAGCCTGGACGTGAACGAAGTCCAGCCGCCAGACGGCAGGTAATGTTGTAGCGAGTACGTGAATCCGCCCAGCGATGACAGGCACGCGTAGGGGCTCAGGTACAGGTGGAAATATTCGTTCGGCTTGACGTTGCTGAATGACTTCGACAGCCGGTCCGTAAGCTCCAGCGTGCGCTTGTCCGTGATTTCGTATAGCGCGATGGAATGAGGCCCTTCACGCTGCATGTCGATGCGCTTGAGATTAACCTTGCCGAACGTATCGCGGTGCACCGTGGGAATGTGCATGTCCTCCAGCGTGTTCTCGATAGCCACGCGCCAGTCGCACGACATGGGAAACGCATCGACCGAATGCCGCTTGTTGATCTTGATGGATTCCAGTATCGAACGGATGTTTCCCTCTGGCACCGGATAGCCGAGTTCGCCAGTTGACGCGAACAGCCAGTCACCGACCCAGCATGTCATGTACTGATGGAACTTGGCTTTTTCTAGTTCGGCTTCGCTATAGTTCTCGCGGCATGGTACATTGGTCTGCCCATTGCGGAATGACCAGCCGTGATAGGGACACGTCATTGGCGCGTTGCCGTGGTTGTCTTTGAAAATCTGTGTGCCGCGATGAGGGCACAGACCGTCAGTTACGACGATATTTCCACCGTCTTTGTAGGCAACCATTTCGCTGCCGTCTATCGGGATGCGGATGTAATCGCCTGGATTTGCGAAATCTGAGCGGTGCCCGATTAGAAGCCAGTTATTCATCTTCATTGTCCTTATCAATAAAACACATCAAAACCATCATGCCGAATATCGCGAACAGAAGTCCTACGATAATCCAGCCGGAACTCATAATCGTTTTGCAGCCGGTGCGTACATCGTTGCGCCTGCGGGTACGTCTTTCACGATGACCGCGCCCGCTCCTATTCGTGCCCATGAGCCAATCTTCACGCCCGGCAAAACGCGCGCACCCGAACCGAAGAAAACGCCTTCTCCGACCTCGACGTTGCCGCAGATATCGACGTGCGAGGAGAGAGTGCAGTAGTCGCCCATCTTCACGTCATGGCCTACGGTAGCGTGCAGGTTTAGGTGGCAGAACTTGCCGACTTGCGCGTTGCTCGATATGACGGAGTACGGGCAGGTAATCGAGCCGATGCCGATTTTTCCGGTGGGTGGGCCGATGTTGAAAAGCATCGAATGGAATGTAGCGCCTCGCTTCGCTAGCCGAATGGCAACATTTTTGCGTCCGCTCGGATCGGCAATTGCAACCAGAACTTGCTCTCCCATCCTGTGTTCGTGCATGTCGATGGGTTCGCAATGAATATCCTCATCTGCTAAGAATTGATTCACCGTGACGCCGCGAGTGCCAAGCCATGCAGCGATTTCCTTTGCGAAACCACCATGCCCTGCAATGATTACTTTGATTGGATTATTGAGCACTATATGCACCATCCACGGTAAGGATTGACCCGGTTGACCAGTCATTTTCGAGCAGGAACCGGATGGCCTGCACGATATGCTGCGGTTCGCCCATGCCGAGAGGATGTTTTGCGGCGTACTTCTCCGCGCCAGCCGCACCGATCTTCGCGGCGATCCTATCATTCATCGCGCCGGAGAATCCGCCTGCGCGGATGGCGTTAACACGGATTTTCTTCGGCGCAAGTTCGATAGCGGCAGAGCGCACCATCGCTTCTGTTGCGCCCTTGGCCGCTGAATAGAGCGACATGCCGGGCACGCCGCAGACCGCAGCTACAGACGACATGGCGATGATTGAGCCATCTTCGCGGACCTTGCCGATGGAGGCTCGCGCAAGAATCTGCATCAACATTGTCACAGAACGAAAGGACATATCGAAGCGCTCTGGCGATGCTAGTCCGAGTGGTGCAAGTATCTCCTTACCAGCCAAATGAATGACAGCATCGAACTCACCATCCGGCATTATCGGGTCTTCGTGCAGCCACCCCACAATCTCATGCTCTTTGTGCAGTGCCGCATAAATATGCATTCCGAGAGAGCCGCTTAGACCGGTTACGAGATATTTCATGCGCCCTCCACAACTTTGCAAACCTTGAGCGGCCCGATGCCCATAACCGTAGCGCCCCATGACCATCCGGCACCAAATCCGACGAGACAGCATGCGACATGCCGCTTCAGCAATTCCGGCGTGATGCTCGAATCGCACATGAGTAGTGGGATCGACGCGCTGGAAGTATTTCCGTACTTCGCAATGTTCATCGGCATTTGATCGAGCGGAATGCTGCATTTTTTTGCCAAGTGCTTCAGTATCATTTCGTTTGCCTGATGAAATAGGAATGCTTCTACGTAGCGATCAGCGGTCGTAAATTCAACCAGAGGCGGCACTGTGCGCAGTGCGAACGTCATGACCTCAGCGCCGTTCATGCGAATCTTCGGATCGGCGATCAGTTTGTCGTGACCGCTGCCGTCCGTGCCTAGTGCGAAATCATCGCGGTGCTTGGAGACGATGCCAGTGGCGGTCACGCAGTCACCGAACAGCATACCGGTCGGTTTGTCCCATAGCTCGACCATCTTGCTAACGGTATCACCGACGATCAGCAGGACATTTCCTTGTCCGGCGAATTTGTCCGCAATCGCCATACCGTATACGTACCCGCTGCATGCCATGTTCACGTCGAATGCCGGACACTTGCAGCCGATCATGTCTGCGATGATGGCCGCGTTTCCTGGCATCGCGTTAGCTGGCGTTTGCGTAACGACGATGATTGCTGTGATGGAAGATGGCAGCCAGTGGAGTTCGCGCATCAACTCAATGGCAGCCATGTATCCGAGGTCTACGCTGTCCTGATCGATAGTTGCGACGCGGCGTTCTTTGATTCCAGTTGCCTTGACGAATGTTTCGTCCTCGTTGACAACGCGATTTGCTGGTACTGCGGCGACGATTCCGGCAATCATAGAGCCGCCAGCCGTAGCACGTCACTAACCGTCTTGCACTCGGATACAGCGCTCCCGTTAACCACCTTGCCAGTCAGTTCATCGATGACGGCGATGGTGGCGATGTGGCAGAGCGAGTCCCACGGATCGAGGATTGTTTCCTCCGTGATCCCGTCGATTGGCTTGTCTAGCACGTCCGTTGCCAGCGTGTGCATCAGTAGTTCACGACTGCTCATTCAGTTTCTCCTCGTACAGTTGCTCGAAGGCCGCTAGAAATTTTCCTTGGACTGCGGGCCATCCTTCACCGAAAAACTCATAATCCGTTGACATAATAGGGATGAAATTGAAATCACCGGATTTAATAATTTCTACGGCCCCGTTAATAAATGACTTCACGTTTTGATGAATCAATCCCCCGCGTAAAAACTTCATCCGCCGAATCATCGAAGCATCCGACCTCTGGTGAATCTCATCCCCTTCCAGGGTAACAACCGGCACGCCATACAAAAAGCAGTCGATGATGCTATTCGTGCCACCGAACGGGAACGTAGACAGCGCGAGTTTGCACGAAGCCAGATTGTCGATGTACTCCTGATATGAGGAGCGAGGATGGACTACGCAATCTGGGAACCAGCGATGCAAGTCCTTTGCGCAGACGTAGTGCGCCAAGCTTACTTGATTTGGGAAGAAATGGTATTCCACATTCTGGCAAGCCGACTTGATTTCCTTGAGAGCGGATAAAAATGGCGGAATGATTTTGACGGCCATTGCCGGGATAGCGACACGGAGAACGGATCGAGCATCCGCGCCCATCGGTACAGGTACGGTGACGCCTTCGCGCGGAATATACCTTGCCGCCCCGACCGGAAGGCCAACGAGTCGTTCAGAATAGCGGTCTTGAACTCCGAACAAGTCTTCTTCACACGCCATGTAATCCATGACGTTCGAGAATGTCGAGGCAGGGTGCCCAGGGCAGCAAACCTGTATCGGCGCCATCCTGATATTGGAAAGCGCGACGTACCAAGCGGCCATCCCAACACTCGGGTAGAACATAATATCCGGTTCTTCCGCATGAATTACCTCCATAATCGTTGAAATAGCTACCGCATCGCCGGGCAGCTTCACGCACTTATCGAATACCGCCATGCCGCCTTCATCTATCTCGGTATCACGGTAGATGCAGACGAGCCGAAAGCGTTCCTTGAGTTGTCGCATGCTAGGCGCATAGCAGCGAAACATGGCGTGATGCGAGCCGAACCACTCGACAGGGACAACGATGGTAGGACGCTCCTTCCGAACGAGTTTGCGCGTGCATTCCCGCACTTCGGTACGCGAAAACGCCAAGTCGCGCATCCATGTATTCACTATTTTTTTTGCTTCGTGCTTGTCTGGCGCATCCGTATACGTGCAGTGCATGTACAAGTCGCCAGCGCACAGCAGGAGCGCGTCAGGCAGCGGATGCGCGCACAGGATATGCCGTAGTGACATAAGATGCAGACGCCGCTTGTAGGCGCGCTCCGTATGAGTGACGCCGATTGCCAGCATGCCGATGATTGCGGCGTGAGTCGCTTCCGGTGCTGCTGCGTAGAGTACGTCGAAATCAACCTCGACTTCGGATTCTAGCGACCAGCAAAGGAGCAATTGCGCGATGGTATTTGCCGCGAACTGCATTTGTAATGGCTCATCTGCCGGTCGCGTGCCGATGGTGCTTAGAACATGATCCATCGTCTCGTAGGAGGATGCGCGGAATATCGAATGCAGCGTGGTGTGTTCGGCGCACAGCCTCACGAATCCGTCAGCGCTGATGAAAAACTTCGGATCGGTGAACAGTGACGTGACCGCGCCAGCCAATCGCGTGTGCAGGATGCGCAATTGATCCTCGGTGCAGCCGAAGAATCCGGAGCCTTTGCGGATTCGCTGTAGGATGCCGTAAAGCTCTCTGGCGCATGCCTCGAAACTCTCCGGCGATCCGTCGCGCAGGTAGACTACGCGCTCGAATGGTTCGAGGTTCAGGGATTCTACGGGGGTGCCTGCGGGTTCAGTCATTTTTTGTCCAGTTGTTCCTGCAATTCTTTGAGCCTTGAAGTCCGCGAGCGGATGAACATGTTAGCGCGTTGCTCATCCTGAATATGATCGTTCGTTTTCCAAGTTCCGCGCATCAACTTTTTCCCGCTCGGATCGTCGGCAGGCTGGTAGATGATGTCGGTAAGAACGCGGTCTGGACCTTCTGTGTGCGCGTATGAACCGTGCCAGCATGCGGAGTGCATGAGCAGAACATCACCAGGATGCATGTCGATGGCATTGAGCCATTGGTTAGGGCCAAGCACCTCAGGATTCAATTCGCCAGCATCCCCGAGATACCCCCATACATGGGTGGCACGGCGCAAATATAAACCTCCGTTTTCCATCTTTGATTCACTGAGTGCCACGAATGCCGACAGTTTGCGGGGCCAGCCAATGTGATACGGCGTGTCCTGATGCAAAAACACGGCATCACGCGACTTCGCATCCTTGACCACGAACCGCTGATTGTAGAGCGCGATGTTCGGTCCGAATACCTCCTCCACGGCATCGAGAATGGACGGATGACGCGCGATCAGGGACAGTAGCGGCTGCATGCGATCATCGTTTATTGCGATAGGATTGAACTCTGGAACACGATTCGGATCGGCTAACGATGCGTAGAGTGCCGCCCATGCGCTGACGGTATCGGAGTCGATCAGGCGACGGTGCAGCAAGTAGCCGTTTTGTTCGAATTCGTTGTTCATTTGATAATCCCGGTAAGAGGATGCGGATGCTTCTTTCCATAGAAAGTGAGACCAATGCAAAGCACCGGAATAATGAACAGATGAATCTCCCATTTCCAGTTCAACCATCCGTCCTTAAACGATTGATACCCAAAAAACCAAGTTGGGCATATCCACAGCGAAACATAGCGGGTACGAAATATCTTGATCACACGATCCACCTAAATGTAGAAGTAACCTCATCGTCGGTTACATTTTTTTCTTTGTTGCAGTGCGCAATCCAAGAATAGTGTATGGGACACAAAAACCGATCCGACTCCAATATGTCAATCTGCAAGTCATCCCAATCGCGCATCAGCACTTTTATTCCATGCTCGGTGAATCGCCAGCAGTCGTTCGCGGGACCGTGGATACGTGCGTTGAATGGCGTCGATGCTACGAGCATCCCGCCCGGCTTCAGAACGCGTCGAATCTCTTTGATCGCGGCAAACGGATCGAGTGCATGTTCGAGGACTTCGAGACACAGAACGGCATCGTAGAAACTGTTCGACAGCGGAGTTCGCTTCGTAATGTCGTATTGATACGTGCAACCAGGAACAATGTCGAGCGTGTGCCATGTCGTATCGCCCTTGCGCATATGTGATTGCGGACCGATTTCTAGAACAGTAGCGCTCGCGGGTAAATGGAATAACTTGGCGCGCGCGTTTTCGATATGTTCGCGTGCCATTTTCATGTAACGGTCGTCTATTGCGCTAACTTTTTTCATTCCCTCATCCCCGGCAGTTCCTCGCAAAACGCGAGTAAGTCCAAAATGTCTGCGATTAGTGCGCGGATCACGGTTTCTCTCCCGTAGGTGTGGAGCGGGCGCGGATGACTTCTTGTGCGGCTTGTTCGGCAGCGTCTAGGCCGGCGTTGAAATTCTGCGTCTCGTAGTCGGCGTGATCGGAAGGCTCTTTTACTAGCAGCGCCATCGTCGCGAGGATTGCAAACCCGATAGCCTCCCTCTCCTTCATCACCTCGGCGGCTAGCTGGGCGGCGGTGTAGAGAGGTTCGGGGACAATTCCCCGCTTGGCATCGGCCCAGGACATTCCATCCCTGCGATTGACCAGTACCCACTGTGCCGAGCCTTCCGGCTGATAGCGCCACGCCACCGGCTCAACCCCCTCCACCTTGGCAGGGGAGAGGGCAGACAAAGCAGCCTGCACTAACTGTTGCAATTCCGGGTGGGCAGACGGCGGCAACAGGCCGCGCAACACCTGGAAGCGAATCTCTATCTGCTCTCTATTCAACTCCACGGCTTAACCCTCCTTGGGTTTGGTGAGGGCTATTTCCAGACCGGCTCGAAGCCAAGACTGCGCACGATCTGTTCGCAAATGTCGTACTGATGCCCATTGCTGGTGTAACGATAGTCGTACCCAACAGTGATAAATTGGAACGGCTCGCAGCCTTCATGTTGAAGGAATATTTTCTTGTCGCCGGTAAAGCTTTTCTCGATCCAGCACTTTGTTGGCGCGACCGAAATTAGAGTTCCGGTCTGAATTGCTTCGCTCATGTTCTATCCTTCCGTAGGCTCAGAGGGGTGGTTAGTCCGGCAATTCTCCGGGGCGCTCACCAATAGAAGTCTTAAAACGGACCTCGTTAGCCGTCCCTGGCTCGAAGTCCACGCGGCAAACAAGATCGCAGATACAACAACAAAATTCGATGCGGTCTTTCGGATAACAGCGGAGCCATGAATGCCCCATAGCCGCACAATAGAGGCGCTTTAACAGATTAAGCATCCCTCACCCCTTCTTCCCGTCTCGCTCGGCAACAGCGGACTTTGCTATGGCTGCGTCGATATGCGTGTCAACTTCTTCGATGGTGCGGTTTATGCAGCCGTTTCCAAAGAAGCCAGTTAGCAGAAGAACCTCGCGATCCTTACGCAGCCACCGATACCGCGCCGCATCTTTGGCATCCTCCCCCGCCCCGCCACTCTCAGCGCTGGCAGGATGAGGGGCGGCGTCTAATGCGGCTTTCCAAACGTCTTCCCAGAACATCTTGTTGTTTGTGGAAAACGGGAATTGCTCGGCGTCGTTCATGGCGTTGCCCATCTCCAGCGTCAACTCCACCGGCACAAGTTTCCACCCCGCTGCTTGTGCGGTGCCGGTACTCTCAGCGGAGGGGCGAGAGCGGATCGCGTCATTGGCCGCCCGCAATGCGCTATTCCAGCCGAGCGTATACCCATCGGCAAGCAATCCGTCCGGACAACTTATGTTTGCCACTGCTCTTGCGCACCGATCCGTTTCCGCTTGCACGGCACCGGTTATTTGCCCTGCTACGGGCGCGGTGGGAGAGGCGGCACGGATCAAGCGCAATGCCCCGATGGCCAATGCTGAAGGCCAAAATCCGTTGCTGTGGTCTGCTGCCATTGCCTCAAGGTCAGCAATGATCTTGGCGTCGTGTTCGGACGCCTCCCCCTGCCCGCCATTGTTGCCTGCTTTGGCGAGGGTGGCGCGGAGTTTTTGCAGCGAGCCCTGGATTGATCGATGCTGGCCGAACATCTGCTCTATGATGTCGTCAGCCACATCGCCCGTCACTCCCTTGGCCGCACAAAAAGATACCGACCAAGCGTTCTTGACCTGATTGATAAACTCGTCAAGCGCTGTATGCGCCTCAATCTGCTCTTTGTTCACGGCTATCCTTTCAATGCGCAAAGGGCGCGCAGGACGGCGACCCGGAAGGCGAGCATGGGGTTTGATTCATTAGACGATCTGCCGATTATTCGGCAGTCGGCGAGATGGGCGATGTACTGTTTTCCGTCTAGTTTCCACATCGAAAGATCGCTAGGAAGTGCGCGTATCATAATTTCTGCACAGGCTTCAGTAGATTCGTGAAGCCATATTTTTGCGCAGTAAATATCCATTTTGTCAGCCGTCACTGCATCAATGCCGTCTAACCAGTGATAACCATGCAACCAAGCGGACCTTCCAAATAAAGGCCCATCAGCAACCAATGATGGAAGAAATCCCGCCGCCTTCCTCGACAACTCCTGCAATTCTTGCTCGGTCATGATTGGCCCTCCTGCGGTTTGGCGAGGCGGTAGGCGATGATGCAGCCGGATTCCATTTTTCCGCCATATTCCCAAAACACAGAACCTGCGGATATTGGACGCTTTTCTTCGTGACCGCTTCCCCAACGGATCAACACCTTGGCGTCGCGCGGAATCGGACACTCCCCACCTTTCCACTCGATCCACCCATCCCCATCCGCCACCGGCCCGGCGTGCTGGGCGGTCAGGGCGTCGTATTCGGCTTGCTCGGTGGGGTTGAGGGAGCGAAACGGGAAACGCTCCATGTGCATGACGTTGTCGTTACGGCATTCGTACATGCGGGCTAGCTCTACATCGAAATATGACCAGCCTTTCCCTTTGAAATAGGAATAGCGCGGGCCGAAGTCGGTTTCGATCACGTACATGCGGCCTACTTCGGGTACTTCCTCTTTCAACTCCGGCGCTGCGGGGGATTGCGGGGCGTCTGGCTGATGCGCCATTTCCTCGGTAGCCTGTTCGATTGCACGGGTAAGAATCTTGTCGGCTTCATCAACGGGCAGCCACTCTCCCCTCTCAAAGTCCGGCTTCTTCTCCTTTTCCTCCTTCGCCACCTTAACGAAAGTCAGGCACATCGGGTCTTGGATTTTCAAGTAGTTCATCGCATGCTCTCCATAAAGTAAATAAGAAGGCCGAAGCCGCCGAGAATAGCAATTGTTGCCGCAATCTCCCACGCCACGCCGACCATCTGCCGGCGCTGAATGTCATCCATCCAAGTTTCGTTTAAATGGCGTAGATGGCCGTAATAAAGCGCCTCTGCCTCCCGATCCTCCTGCTTCCAGCCTTCCAGGACTTCGCGGCAGATTTCGTTTAGGGTGTCGAGGATCATATTGGCGTCTCGGCAGCGCGGCGAATATAAGAGGCCATTGCCTCGACAATCTCAATCCGTATCTCCTCATCAACATCGGAAAGCGCATGCTTAATGCCCTTCCTATCGCTGAAATCGTATAGGATAGCCCTCGCCGCCTTGTGCGCCCAATCAACATCACCCTTATATGTATCGTCGTATGGGTATTCCATGCCCCGTTTCAATGCATGCGCCACCGGATCAAATTCGCTCATCCCGCCACCCTCCAAACTAGACTTCGGTTGATTGTGCTGCCGTCAGCGCGATCTTGCGCGAGTCCTTCAATCCTGCGAGTGCTGTTTTCGCCTTACTTGCCGGGATTCTCTCCCACAGTTCGCCAAGCTCTTTAACCGTCTGCACAGCCTCGATAGCAGCCTTCCAATCCGTTTCCGCCTCAACTACCAGGGGCAGCACTCGGAACGGCTTACGCGAGCCTTTGGTGGCTGTCAGGGCCATTGTGAGAGGCTCGGGGATGTCGGACATGTGCGATATACGAATCCCCCCCACATCTTGACCGCCCCACTTGACGGACGGATCACGGTAAAGCGTCAAACTCCGATCCTTGTACAGAGACGCATCCGGCCCCCACGCGAACACCAACACTCGCGACATGCTTTTGCATGGCTTGTACGGCTTTCCGTTGTCGCCTACATAGTGCAGACTTACCGGCTGCTCTTGTCCGGCGCGGATGGTGACTTCTGAAATGCGGATGGTGATAGGCCCGGAAATAAGATCATCACTGTTCAATTGATCTGATTTTGGAACAATCGCTGCTGACATATCGTTCATTGTTGCTCTCCTAGATACATTTCCTGTTCGATGCGGCGCTCCGTGGGTATCAGCCCCTTGCTAGCGTCCTTATATTTGCTCAGTGCCAGTGCTATTTTTTTTTCGAAGTTCGTTGCAGCGGTAACGATTGCTTCCTGTACTTCGGGCATCGGCAGGCAGCGAACAACAAACATGGGCAGCCCGCCAGAATAGCTGACAAAATCCAGCCACTTGCGCTCGGTTACGAGCAAGCCGGTTTGGCACTGGATTAGAAAATCAGACGGCACGCTACCGTCCACGATGGTCTGTACTTGGAATTTCTGCCGCCTGCTTTTGCATTCGATCAAACCTTCCGGGCCGATCAGCGAATCTGGCGAATAGCCGATGGTGAATCCCCAGCGGTCATTGGTCACAAAGCCGACGCGGCGGACCTCCATTCCTTTGGCATAATTCCGCTCGTAAACGTCGACCGCCTCTACCTCATCGACTTCCCCGCGCAACATGTCGTCGCTAACGTACTGAGGCTCCACGTACCCGGTAATGCGCTGCGCGAGTATTTCCCACTCATGCGCGCGTGACTTGTCGTTGTCGGCGATCTTGAGAGTCGGCGTAATGATGAGTTTCATTTCCGAGGCGGTCAGCAGACCGCACCGAGCCGCATGCCACTCATCGGACCCCTGTATCAGTTCTTCGTGATATACGATTGTCATTTGAGAGTTTTCACTGTAGTTGTGCAAGCCAGGAAGAATGGAATCCAGGCCCATCCGTAATGTTCAGTAAGAACAAGCATAAGACCGATTGCGTACATGGCAACGTCATACAGAACTTGCGCCAAGAGAGTCATCATTCCTCCAATCGTTCTTTCGGGGCGGTTTTCTTGCGCTTCGGTTGGGCCAGCGTTTCCTTGCCGCACTTAGGCTTGCCGTTCTCATCCAGCAGAAACCATGTCGGAGCGTTCGCCAGTGCAGTCCATTGAGACCCCAAATCCATGTTTGACATGAACTCCATTTCAAAGCGAGAAAACAAACGGAAATCGGAGCCAGCAAGCACCATTTCCTTAAACAGCGCAAGGTTAGAAGTAATTACACTTCCGATTTGCGCTGCTACAATTTCCTTCATCTTGTAGCTCATCTTCTCTCCAATCTACCCGCCGAACTCGGATGGGGTTAGGGCTTTCTGTGCTACGTTACGCATGTAGTCACGCTCGCCATTGCTGCCATACGCAGCGGCATAAGACAGTGGCGTACCATCGCGCCATTTCTGGCCGGTTTCAGGGAACGAATTCCATTCTGAGATTACCTTCAAAGCCTCCCGTAGCCTCGCGTTCTCTCTTTCCAGATCGCACGCCAAATTCTGAATCGTCACATACTCAAACAATTGGCCGTGACCCTCCGCCAGCTTGTGCGCTGCCATGACTCTCGGCGTATCGCTATTGTGTAATTCCTTGCTCATTGCTGGCTCCTTAGTAGCGGTTGTAATCATCTTCCCGCGCACGTTCTTCGCGTTCGTCTTGCTGCTCGCGATAGGCGTTCCGCTCTTCGCGCACGCACTCAGGCAGACCGCAGCACTCAATGTCGCCCGGCCATGAGCGGTACTGACCGAGCGGCGCACCGCAATTGAAGCAATACTGCATCTTCATACCGAACTCCTTAGATATTGCGCGTGGTGGGAGGGTTAGGCTTTGTTCTCGATGGACAGCATGGACTGAATGCGTTCCTCGATAGCCGTGATCTTCGCTTCTGCCTCGGCGCGAATCTTCGTCTTTTCATCGCGCAGATTCTTGATGATGCCAGGACTCATATCGAAGTTATCCGGCAGATCGAATTCCAGCGTATGCGGGCAGATGGTGACGTACTGATGCCGAGAATCAGACGCGCCATCCATTTTGGTCGTATGGAAGCCGTAATCAGGCTTGTCCTCGAAATGCCACTGGCACGCCACGATGAAACCTTCAATCTTTACTTGCATTTCCGTTCTCCTCTAAATTTTCCGAAGCGCAGACGAGGTGCGCAGGGATAAAACAAAAAGTTACTAATTGTGTGACAGGAATCGAACCTGCTACCCCACGTCCGTACGTGGCGCTTATAAACGGGACATGACCCCCATTTGCGGCCTACCACTCAAACCGTTTCGGCATCCACGTTCTAGACCGCTTCAACCGGCGCATTCAGTAGTTGACACCCGCCCATTCAGCTTCACACAATCACTAACTTCTCAAATATTCCGCGCCGCACTGGATTGGCGGGCGGCTTGCACTTCGTATGCTTCTTCCTGCTCTTGCTCGATCCGCTCGATGCCCCGCGCCTCTGTTTGCAGGGTTTCTAAGCACTTTTGCAGGATGTGGGCGCTGCCGCCATCCGCCGCATCAAACAGCGCTTGCAGGCGGCTTATAACCTCCCAGATAGGCAGTTTCTTCGCGCGCTCCTCGGCTTCGATTGCGTTCATGTTCGCCAGTACGACTCCGAAATCATGCTTGGGCATGGCGTCGAACTCCCGCAAATAGTGCGCGGACAGTTCTTCTTTGGTGGGGGCGTTCATGCGGCACCTGTGGCTTTTGCGATGGCGGCATTGACTGCATCCCACATTGCGACTGAATCGGTCGCCGCATAGCCCTGCACCCATTGCAAAGCTGCCAACAGGTCAGGCGCAGCGCAAATCATGGCAGCATTGGCATTCGAGCATTCCTTGTCACGCATGTCACCGTGTTCAACAATACCGAATACCGCGCAGACTGGCTGAACCTTGCCGTCTTCACGAACTCCGACCACGATGCGGCCATCGTCCATTTTCCACGGTCCCTGCGTATGCTTGCTCATATTTTCCTCTCTGGGCGGGCGTTAGGCTACTGATACCGTTGACATGGCGAGCCGCAGCAAGTCATCGTAACTCGGTTGTTTAAGCGCAGCTTCCGAAAACTCTTTGGCAGCTTCTTTGTGGTTGGCGCGCTTGAGAGCCATCGAGACTGCGCCAATGATCGCAAACGCATTGCCATCGCCCCCAGTCAACTGCACATGCACGTCCGGAAATTTCGTATCCATCTCACTCTCCTAAAATCCGCCCTGTGTCGGCGGGGGTTGTTGGTGCGATGGAGAGATATTGCGCCTAGCCGGAAATAAATGCAAGCACTTTCTTGAAAAAGATTGCAATTAAATTGCTTGCACTTTCAAAATAGGTTTGGTATAAGTAGCGGATGAATACTCAAACCATTATCCGAAAACTGCGCGCCTCTCCTCTGCCAAAGGAGAAAATAGCCGTTCAGGCTGGTGTGTCCTATAGCTGGCTAACAAAGTTTCTTCTAGACAAGATGAAGCACCCGCGTGAATCATCGCTAGAGAAGCTACGGGCTTATTTGAGGGAGGCGAGCAAATGATTTATCACGTAATTATTCCAGTCGAAGAAGTCAGGGGCGACCAGACGATTGCTATCGAGGCTGACAGTGAGGCTGAGGCCATTGCCAAGGTTGAGAGCGGCGAAGGTGAATTCGTAGAGGACAATCTTGAGGTAATGGGATTGAATTGGGCTTGCGCTACGGCTCATCCGCAATGAAACCCTCTCGCGGACGCAAACCCCTGCGCGAAACCATCGCAGCCAACCAAGCCGCGCTAGCCATGTACGCACGCGCTGCCGGTAAGCCGCCGATAGACCTCGATGTACCGCCCGCTCCCACCAAGCGCGACAGGGCGGTGAGTGATAGGCCGCGCGAGACTCCGATTAAGTACGCGATTCTTAAGGCCGTGAAGAAGCATCCAAAGGTGGCATGGGCGGGGATATTCAATCGTGGCGTCGGCATATTCGGCAAACAGCATGTGCAGTTCAACACGGTCAAAGGATTGTCTGACATTGGTGGGCAGATGAAGGACGGGCGCGCACTCTGGCTGGAGGCCAAGAGGGATGCAGATGCGCCGATGGCCGAAGACCAGATGCAATTCCTGAATACCGTGACCGTGTACAGGGGCGTTTGCGGAGTTGTTTGGTCGGTTGAAATGGCGCTTGAGATATTGGACCGAGCATGATTATTACCTCCGTAAAATGCGCGCGCTGTGAGAAAAAGTATCTCTCTACCCAGAGCAAATGCCCGCACTGCGCCAATATTTCAGACGAGCAATTAGCTAATACCGATGACAAGGAATTGCTACTGGCTCCTCTCGGTTCGCGGCGTTGCGAAAATCCAGGTTGCGGAGTAATCCTGAATACGCGCTATGCAAAGTCTCGCTGCCCGGCATGCCACCACAAAGCCAATATGGTGAAGCTTGTACAAGAGTCGAATGACTACCACTGCGGCAACATCAACCATAACGTAAGCCTCGGAGATAGAGAATGAAGCGCGTACGTATCACCTATTATCCATCGGATGCGGAAACATCAGCTTTCCACAATGTTTGCATGCGCGAGAATATGACGGTTGAATCGCGCGATCAGGCATGGTTATCGGCATTGATTACCGGTCGATCAGCGTTCAACATATACCGCTATCTCGACTCATCCACTCAAGAGCGGGAGGCGGTGTGAAAACTACGATGTACTTAGCTGATGGTCGAGTGATCGAGCGAGAGCCTCCCGAGACTATCGAGCAGTTTTTCGAGCAGTCAGCGGCTTGGCTGAAGCGCTACCCAAGCGGCAAACCACCCGATCCGGACAGCGATAGGCGATTCCTTGAGGTCATGCAGCGGGAGCCTTGGAAGTCGTTTAGGAAGGCTCAGAATGTCGGTTGAAGCGCTGCTATCCAGGCTAGAGCACGTCAGACCGAACGGTAAGGGACGCTGGCGATCCTGTTGCCCGGCTCATGGTGGCAAGAACCGTAGCGCGCTGTCTATTTACGAGACTCCGGACGGCGCAGTGTTATTGCATTGCCATGTGATGGGCTGCGCTGTAGGCGATATAGCGGGCGCTGTGGGCGTAGACCTATCCGAGCTATTCCCGCCACGCGCGGACGCTGCAACAGGCTCCAAACCGATTGCTAGACCGTGGCCTTCGCGCGTGGTATTGGAGGCGCTACACATGGACATCCGCGTTGCATTTTCACTGTTCGATAATCTTGCAAAGAGCAAGCCTACCGAAATTACAGCAGAGCGCGCGAAGGAATACAAGACGCGCATGCTGCATTTGATTAACGAGCTTGACCGCTCATACTAACCTTTTGGACAACATTGGAGAGAAGAAATGAGCGATCCGATAACTGAGTTTTTGCGAGATGTATTCGGTACGCGTCGAGAGGAAAGGCCATCGATAGTGCCGGACAATGGCAGGCTGGACTTTGCCATTGACTCTATCATCGGTATTACTAGCAATGGCGCGGCAAGCGATCCGCGTCCTGGCATCAGCCCGCATGAGGTTCGCTGCTGGTTACGAGAACTCAAGGAATTGCGCGCGGCAGAACGTGCGCGCCAAGCTAACTAACCTCCCCACCGCGCGGGAGAAAGGATTGAGGATGGACATTCGAGACATTCCACGCAAGGCCGAGATATACGTCGATGTGCTGGACGCTGACCGAGATAATCAGCACATCACGCCGGAAATGCTTGAAGCCTTCGCGCGTCTAGTTGCGTCAGAATGCGCAAATTTAGACGCTCAACTTAAGCACAATCCGAATCTTGAAAAGTTTCCCTTCTATCGCGCTCAAATGGCTGGCATAGATATACTCGCTCAGGCCATTCGCTCCAAGTTTGGGGTGGGAGCGTGAAAGTACTTGATGCATGCTGCGGCAGTCGGATGTTCTACTTTGATAAGACCAATCCTGATGTTTTGTTTGCGGACATTCGCGCGGAGAGCCACACGCTTTGCGACGGCCGAGGGCTGGAGATTCAACCAGACATCCAAATGGATTTTCGCGCAATGCCGTTTGCGGATGGCTCGTTCAAGGTGGTGGTATTCGATCCCCCGCACCTTGTAAATCTTGGCCCCGCAAGCTGGATGGCCAAGAAGTACGGCATTCTAGGAAAAGACTGGCGCGATGATATTCGCGCGGGATTCTCGGAATGCTTCCGCGTACTTGAAACTGGCGGCATGCTGATTTTCAAGTGGGCGGAAGTGCAGATCAAAACAAACGAGCTATTGAAGCTTACAGACCGAAAGCCGCTGATTGGCCATCGCTCTGGCAAAGCCGCCGCCACGCACTGGGTATGCTTCGTCAAAGACTAACCTAGCTCCGTCCGGGCGGGGAGGGCATTGTGCGTACGTGAGTGTGTACTAACGGCAATCAGCAGTATTGTTTCACTCTTACCCAGAACCGGAACAACCAATAAATGTCCGCTGTACTCAGGGAGACTCCGCAAGAGCTATTGGGCGCCGATGCACTGCGCGCCAATCCCAATGCTCCTGTCATGGTGTGCGCCGATCTGCGCGCGCTGCAATACGCCGACAAGTTAGCAGGCAATATTTACGCCTGTGTGACATGGCATGGTGATTGGCGAAACTACGATTGGTTAGCGCTCACTGATAGAAAAATCTTAGTCTGGTGCGAGGTCTGGCCGCTAGCCGTGCATCTGGCGAGCAATACGGACAACACGACGAAGATACTGCCGACCGATGTAACGCCCGAGGATTTCGAGGATTACGAGGCGTTCAAGGCTTGGGCTAGGGAGAATGTACGGGAGTTGACGCGGGAGAATGCCATCAGCGAGCAAGCCAGGATGGATTCAATGCCGCCAGAACCGCCAATAGAGGCTTACGAGGAGGTCCGTGAGATAGCCGAGACCAAACCCACGGCCACTTACCAAGAGCGCCTTCCAGCCCTCGATTTCGCGGATTACGTCAATTCTTTCGAGTCGCCTGACTACCTGATCGATGGGCTGCTGATTTCCAGTCGGGTTTACGCGCTGACAGCACTGACTGGACACTGCAAGACTGCCATCGCTACCTACATGGGATTGGCTGTCGCATGCGGTCAGAAGTTCTCCGGCAGGGATACCGTTGCCAAGCGCGTCCTGTATTTATCCGGGGAAAATGACGAGGATCAGAAGGCCAGAACCATCGCCACATCAACCGAGTTCGGATTGCTGCCTGGAATAGGCCAATTTCGCGTCAGAGCCGGTGCGCAAGGCATCGGCAGCCTCATCCCTGAGCTAGACATAGAGTTCGAGGAAAACGGCCCATACGGGCTTGTGGTGGTTGATACGAGCGCCGCATTCTTCGGTGGATCGGACGAAATTGACAATGTAGAAGCCAAGCACCACGCCCAGTTCTTCCGCGACATAAGCCGGATGCCTGGAAATCCTACCGTTTTGGTGCTTTGCCACCCAACCAAGGCAGCAGGCAAGGATTCCCTATTGCCACGCGGTGGCGGCGCCTTCCTAAACGATATTGACGGCAACCTGACTGCCTTTCTGCAAGGCGAGCGCGTCACCATGCACCGCTTGGGCAAGTTCCGTGGCCCACCTTTCGAGCCGATGGACTTTGCAGTAAAGCCCGTTATCCTCAAGAATTACAAGGATGCCAAGGGTCGTCCCGTCGAGTCCGTAGTCGTTACGCCCATGACAGATTATGACGTTGTCAAGGCCGAGCATGCTGAGTGGACCGACGAGAACAAACTGATGTACGAAATGCTCCACCATCCGAACAGCAGTTTCACGGACTGGGCAGAAGCGTGTGGATGGCGTGACAAGAACGGCAACGCGCTCAAGTCAAAGGTTTCCAGGCTGATTGCCGACCTCCATGCCGACAAGCTGGTGGAGAAGGAGCGCAAGAAGTGGATTTTGACCAACGCTGGCCGGAAGGCTGCTGCCAGCATTACCTAAGGAGCAACACATGACCAAGCCTGAATACCTCGATGCTGCGGCGCTTGCAGCCTTAACCGGCATCCTAGCTCGTGAAAGCAACGAGGAGTCAACCATCGGCGCAAGCGGGAGGCTGAATCGCCATCAGATGATAGCCAAGGAAGCCTATGACATTGCGCAGTACATGCTGATCGAGAGAGACAAGCGCCATCCGTAATAAAGCACCAAATCAGTGCGAAACGCCTGCTTAGTTCTGTCGTTCCCCCCCGTACCCCCCTTAAATACGGAAATCGTTCCAGGTCACTATCGTTCCTGGACGATTCCGCTTTGGAACGGTGCATGTATATGATTATATTAAGTTAATTGGAAAATCGTTCCAAATCGTTCCACCGGAACGGCTGGAACGTTCCTTGGAACGGAGGGGTGTTTCTGGAACGACTTTTGGAACGATTTGTTACTACATTTAAACTGAGTTTTATCCGGGTAATAATGTGGAATATTGAACGTGTTCATTTATGCAGCGGGGATCGGTGTTGCATGCCTCCTAGCGCTCTCATTTCACATTGTGAAATGTCGTCCAAGCGACAATTGGATGGCGCGCTCGGATCGTGGTCCAAGTAGTCCGTGTTGCCTTGCATCCGAACCTCGCCACGCTCGGCAGTTATTCCAGGCACCATTAGGCACTAGCGGTAGTGTGGTGTGCAGGCGATAATGCGCACTTTAGTGTGCCATGCTCGCAAGTGCCTGATTACAATGGGTTGTTGCAATGCGGCGAATTTAACATAATGGGTATTATCGTTCATTCAGTTCGTAAGTGCTTACTAACTATGTGGTTGTCATAAACGAATCGGACGGCCTCGCGCGTGCAACCGGTTGGGTCGGAATCGAAATGGGTCCGGCCCCCGCCTCGGTCGAGGCACCCAACTCTCCCCTCCCCCACCAAAAAAAAGAAAAGTCGCGCGCGCCGAAAAAATTTGATATTCTGCGGGAATTCCTTGCAGGGAGTTGACCATGCCGAATTCAGGATGGGTTCCAGATGAGCGCAAGCGTTCTCCGTTCGAGACTGATGCGCAATACGACAAGCGCATGAAGGAATTGGACGAACGGGAGAAGCTGTGGCGCGGGTTCTATGAAAGTCTGCCGGTTCGCCGTACCGGTTTTCTAGGGAAGGTAGATTAGCCATGCCGCCAATCGCCCAAGTTACCGGCCCGCTCTCCTCCGAAATCCCCAATGGAAATGGAGTACATTACTATTTCTGGCGGCATTGCTATTCTGGATGCCGAGGCCGGTCCAGGCGTGGCCGCGTATCACGATATTTTTCGTAGCCGATCCTGCTGTTGAATGTTTCAACACGCGTCCGACTTACCCGGCGAACGGTTGCTACGTGAACGGCGGCGATAAGGGATTTCTGATATACATCCGCGATGACATGAGCCTGCCGAAAACGCTGTGCGTGATTAGCCACGAACTAAAGCACGTCGAGCGCGGGAATTTTCACGAAGGGCCGGATGATTCGTGTTAGTGATTGCACACTGACCTGCAGGTGTGAGAGGATGTGGGTGTTGGCGTGGCGAAAGCTGCGACCGTACGCGCAGATGACGAGCCAAAAATACGGGTGACATTGGAGTCTGCCGCCAACAGTTTCACCAAGACGCATGCGGATTGTTCCTCCTGGCAGAGTATGAGCGCGTAGCCTACCCGCGCGTCATAACAGTCCGCAGCCGTGTTGGTGAATGCGCAGGCTGATGCGCACTCACGGATTAAGCGGTGCTGGCCGCCAGGAATGGCACCAAATGTTGACCGTGCTAGGGTGATGCCCCCAAGCCGACGCCGCATGCAGGAGATCAGCGCCTGCCACCAACTACATGTTTCACCGCCAAGCCTCGTCACCCTCCTGGTGACTTAAAGCCCCAGCGTCCTCCTCCGACCGGGGCTTTCTTTTTTTCTGCGGATGTGCGAGAGTTCGTGCCGAGGACGCGCCCGGTTGGAAGTGGCGGCGCTCGGAGAAACTCCGAGGCCGGTTCTGGGCCGGTCGGTGCCGCGTTCCTCACCACTCACCCAGACTGGAGAACGAAATGAATGCAAAGAAATGCAAGGCATTGCGTACGGTTTATCGCCACAACGTGGCAATCCCAAGCGATTTGAATGGCGATGGTCCGTGGCAGATTGTGAAGAACATAGCTATCGCGCTGCGTGAAGGTGCGCGCTATAAATCAATGGCAGCACACGGCTGGAAACCAAAAAGCCTGACTGAATCGCTGATGAGCGGGGTGGCACAATGACCGACTTGATTGAAAGCGAAAAGCCCGCGCCCATGAAATCAAATGTCGAAGGCTTCGATCCTGACGGCATGTACCGCACCGAGCAGTTCACCGACCTGAAGCACGGGGACCTGTACAAATTCACGCCGGTTAACAAATACGGCATGGTGGATGGTGGCTCCGGTCGCAAGCCGATCTGGAAAAGCAACGTCATGCTCGTATGGCGCGGTCAGCAGATGGCAGTGCCGTTCGAGATTGACGCCGTGGCGCTGTCGGATGCCATCGAGAAATTCCCCGAAGCTGCGGACAAAGCGGCGCGTGCCCATGTCGATGCGCTCGAAAAAGTCTCGCTCCAGCAGCAACTGCGCGGCGGTGGCGTGCTGAACGCCGCTGGTCAGCCGATGGGGATTTCGACTACGCGGGTGCAGTGATGTCGGTGCTTGAGCGCGTAGCACGTCCGCGCACGCCGGAAGAAAAACCGTTTGTCATGCATCCGTGTACGAGTTCGCTGCTCAGTGCGTACGGCTACAAGCCGGAAACGCTCGAACTGCGCGCCACGTTCAAGGACGGAACCACATGGCGGTATCTCGGCGTGACACCGGAACGATTCCAGGCGTTCATCGAGGCGCCGTCGAAGGGGAAACACTTCATGCGCGAGATTGCGCGTAAATATCAGAAGGAGGCGGTATTGTGAGCGTCGAATCTCCGAAATTTTCTTCAATAAAATGCGTGCGTGAGCCACAGAAAACCGTAGTCGAACTGGCGGAAACATTGCTTGAGCAGGCAAAGTCAGGCGATTTGCAATTCCTGTTCGTCGTTACTTGCGATTTCGATGGGGCTAGTACGAACGCATGGTCGCATAATTGTCTGGTTCGACAAACTGCATTACTCGGTGCCATCGAAAAAGGCAAGATGGCTTGGTGGTCGGAAGTTATGGAACGCTCTTAAGGAGAACAAAAATGCCAATGGCTATCCCTCAGATTCGCTATGTCATGCGCAACGGCGAAAAGGTTCTACAGCAGCAATGGCGCGACTATGATCCGGTGACGGGTGAACAGATTTTCACGTGGGTTGATGTGGAGACTGTTGAGGAGGAAGAATGAAGAGCGTCCTTATTTTTGTACTCTGCACGCAACTGTCCGGCTGCTTTATCTTCTTTCCGATACCGAAGTTCAAGACTACGCCGCCGCCTGTCGAGAAGTCGCAACTGAATACGCCTAGAATGGCGGAATGAACTTCAATCTAGCCGAATTCCGTGAATTCTGCGCCGACCTGAAAATCGAGACAAAGGAATTCGGCATCGTTTCGCTAGGCCAGCAATGGCGCGGAACGCAGGAATATTTCATTCAGGAAGTCGCAAAAGGTTTGGCCGAGGGCGTCCATACGTTCATCGTGCTCAAAGGCCGACAGGTGATGATTTCCACCGCCTGTCTAGCGCTAGACCTGTACTGGCATTTCAAGTTCGGGGGCACGTCGGGAACGCTCATCACAGACACCGACGAGAACCGCGAAATGTTCCGCACCACGCTGACCATGTACGTGGACAGCCTACCGAACAAGTGGAAGCGCCCGATTGGCACGCACAACCGCACGGCCATGACAATCAAGAACCGCAGCCGTATTTTCTATCAGGTCGCGGGAACGAAAAAAAAGGAAAAGCGCTCGGTCGGCGTCGGCAAGGCGATCAGTTTCATGCACGCCACCGAAGTGTCGAACTGGGGCGACGAGGGTGCGCTAGCCGACATTAAATCCTCCCTCGCGCAGTCCAATCCGCGCCGCCTGTATCTCTACGAATCGACCGCGCGCGGCTACAATATGTTCGAGGAAATGTGGCGTACCGCGAAAATGTCTCGCGTGCAGCGCGCCATTTTCATCGGCTGGTGGCGCAATGATTTGTACCGGAAGAAGAAAGGTTCGTCCGAATACGAAGTCTATTGGGACGGGACGCCTACGCCGGAAGAATCGAAGTGGATGCGCGAGGTTAAGGAACTCTACGACTTCGACATTGACGACGAGCAACTAGCGTGGTGGCGCTACATGGGAGCCGAGGAATTGCAGGATCAGGCCAAGCTCATGGAGAACTTCCCGCCGACCGAGGATTACGCGTTTCAGACATCCGGTTCTAAGTTTTTCACGAACGCAGCGCTGAACGACCGCCGCAAGGTCATCATGGGCAACGGCGGCAGCAATGCGCTGATGTACGATCCATACCGCATCGTATTCGGTCCCGCGATGCAGGATACCGAACTGATTGATGCCGTCGAGGATCACGCGAGTCTGAAAGTGTGGCAGACGCCAGCGACCAATGGTTACTACGTGATCGGCGCCGATCCTGCATTCGGATCGACCGAATGGAAGGATCAATTCTGCATCCAGGTATTTCGCGTGTTCGGCGACGGCATGGAGCAGGTTGCCGAGTACTGCACCATTTCATGCGACACCGAGCGGTTCGCGTGGGCGCTGCTCTACCTCGCTGGTCTGTACAGCAACGGTGCGCCGCAAGTGAACATCATGATGATTATGGAAATCAACGGCCCCGGCGCGCTGGTGTGGGACTACATCAAAAAAGCACAGTCGCTGGTCGGCCATATCGAAGGCTTGGACCCACGCATTACCCAGATTTGCGCGAACATCCAGAACTATCTCTACCATCGCGCTGACAGTGTAGGCGGTGGATACGCCTACCACTGGAAAACCACGACCGCAACAAAGGAAATCATGATGAGCGCGTACCGTGACGGCTTCGAGCGCTCACTGATTACCGTGAACTCGCTGCAACTTCTAGAGGAAATGAAAAAGGTCGAGCGCAACGAGGGGAAAATCGAAGCGCCGGGCCGCTCCAAGGACGACCGCGTGGTTGCCGCCGCACTTGCCACGATGGCATGGCGCGAATGGATGCAGGTGCGACTTGCCCACAGCGGCGTCACGCGCGCACGCCAAAATGAACCGCCGAAAACCGGTCCGACCTCCGCACTTGGCCGAAATGTCTACGCGCACCTGACTAATCGTGTCGGCATGCACGATATCAGCAAGATTCCGCGTCCAGTCGTCTGATGGAAACGCAAACCGTTATGTCGGAGGATGATCTGCGCCGCTGGTTGCGGGGTCACGTCAAGCGCGGACAGGGTGCGCATGCGGGTAAGGAGGATCGAGAATTACCCACCCTCGCCATGCTGCGCGCTATCGGCTGGAATGTGCATCAGGATTTTTATAAATGGCTGAACGGGAAGATGCCGATTCCAGAAAGGCATCAGCGCGCATTGACTAGGTTCGCTCGCGCATGGGACGCTGGGCTGCTGATGTTTGAAAAAAAAGGCATGAAGCGCGAACTGAAGCGCCGCACCGAACCGAAGCGCATGCCACCGAAGTTCCATATCCAGATAGACAACAAGGGCGCGCGGCTGCAATTGGTGGGGCGACTGTCGGCTCCGACGCGGCTGGCCCCGATGATTGACAGAAAACAGAAGTGAAGGCACACTAACTTTTATGGGCATCATCAAGGAATTTTCTTGCAAAGGTCACGGGCCATTTGAGGCCGAGGAGCCTATATGCCCGCGTGGCTGCACAGCCGGAGTCTCGCGGCAGTTCCGCACGCCTACCAGCATCAGCACCGGAGGCCGCACACGCGGTATCGATCAGTCACTTGAGCGAATCGCCAAGGAATTTGGCCTGTCGGACATGAATAATCACGGCGGGACTACTGCGGCGCGCGTAGCCAATCCAAAACAAGCGCAATTTGCCGCTGCCCAAGAGGCAATTCGTAGAAAATACCCGAAACCTTGGGGAACAGTGCCGACTGGCGGAAAATATGAGGTCGGCGCAGGTGTTATTGCTGGAAACGGACCCGGCGCACTCGGTGCGTTGGCGCAGCATGGCGCGAGCGGCGCCGTAGATGTGAAAGGGATGATGGATACATTCCCAAAACGTCAGGTTGAAAAGATCATTTCCAAGAGTGATGCAGAAATCACCGCCAAGGCGATGAAAGCAGCATGAAAATCCCTCCCGTAGCCGAGCGCGAAGCATTTTATTGGGAATTGTGTACCCGATGCCTCGTTTCGCGCGGGATGCGGAAAGCGAACTACGAAACCCTGCGATCCTTCGCGCTTTTCGGCGTTGCGCCCGGCCAAGAGCCTGCCGCGTTCAACAAAATCGACTCCAGCATGGATACGCTCGCCGCGTTCCTGTTCGCCGCCGAAACCACGCGCTTCAGCATCAAACTCGGCCCCGGCGTCAACAAAATGGAGGAAATGCCGAAGATTCCGCCGCTGAAAGAGCGCTTGAACGACCGTTGGCAGGATTCGAATGCCGATATGATCGTGTCATTGGCAGTCAAGGATTCGCTGACCTACGCGACCACGATTATCAAACTGATTCAGCGCGGTAAGGAAACCATGCCGTTCGTGATCGATCCCGGCAATTTCGGCGTGCTGCGCGAGGACGTTAGCATGCTCGACCGTCAGGAGGCGTTCGTTCACGTTTTCATGACGACCAAAGATCAACTTGCACGGGATATCGACGCGCATCCGAACAAGGCGCAATTGCTGGAGCGTGTCAGCGCGAACCGTCACTCCGACGACGAGGCGGAACTACCAGCCAGCGTGCAGCGCATCATCACCAGTAGCGTTTCGCCTGATATTCAGGGCAATGTGACCGCGCCGCTGTCCGCGAATCTCGACTGGTACGTGCCGCGCACCGCCGAGGATTTGATCGAGCTTCACGAACTTTGGGTGTGGGATGACGACGACAAGTCCACGCCCAAGGGCGGATGGCGCGTTGCCACGATTGCCGATCCAGGCGTCACGATTTACGACCGTAGCGCCGCAGAGTCGATGTTTCTGCCGGGCGACCATCCGTTCACGCAGATTTGCCCGAACCCCATGTCGGACTATTTCTGGGGCCGTAGCGAAGTCGAAAAACTCGTTAAGCTGCAAGGCGAGCGCGAACATCGCATGGGGCAGATTCACGAACTCATCAACCGGCAGGTTGACCCAGCGAAGGCGGCATCTGGCGTATGGGGCGCCGTGGATGAAAAGAATTCCGCGCTCCGGTCGCTAAACGCACTCGTTAGTGCTACCGACCCGATGGCGAAAATCACCGAATTCAAACCGATGGTGCCGCCAGACGCATGGGCAGACGTTCACGAAATCGATGCCATGTTTGATGAAACCATCGGTCTGTCGAACGTGCTGAAAGGTAAGGGCGAGGCCGGAGTACGAAGCAAGGGCCAAACAGATCGACTTGCGCAACTAGGTAGCTCTCGCGCAAAAAAACGCGCCTTGGTTATCGAGGACGCGCTGGAACGCATCGGCACGCAATACCTGCGGCTCGATCAGCGTCATAACGCCGATCCGCTGCTAACCCAAGCCGACAAGCCGGAAAAGTTTATTGCCGCCCAGTTCACCACGGACTACATGGTGAAAGTCGATGCGCACAGCAGCAGCCCGGTATTCATAGAGGATCAGAAGAACGGCGCCTACGCCATGTTCGACCGTGGCGTGATCGACGGCGAAGCATTGTTGGAAGCCGAACAGCCGCAGAATTTGCAGGAACTCATCGCCAAGTGGAGGGTCATGCAGGCGCAGCGCGCGAAAGCCGCCGAGGAGGAGCGTGCTACCGAAGCGGCAGCGGCATTGCAAAAAGGAGCCGGTTCGGGTAATCTTTCCGTAGTAAAGTGAGCATTCACTAACGAAAGGAGACCATCATGCGCATGGGCCGCAAAGGTCGTCGCTAATTCCGTCCGGCTGACGACCGGACACCAACAGGGGCCGGAGTGCCCCTTTACCATTTCAGGGAGCGCCACATGGGTATCGCCGTATCTGAGGGGAAGAATTACACGCGGTTGACTGCCAGTGGAAACATTTCGTGTGGCGCGGGTCTCAAGGGCCAGTTCTTCGGAATCTTGCCTACACAGTCGAGCAACGCAAATATTCTCATCACCGATTTGGGAAATATAGTGCAGGGCAATGCCGCCATCATCATGAATACGATGAATATGACTGCTGGGCAATTCGTGCCATCCCCGTGCTCCTTCACAACTGGGCTTGGCGTCACAATCGGCGGCACCTGCGACGTAACGGTGTACTGGACGCCGACCTAATGCTGCACAATTGGGCGCTGCGGCGTGCCGTATCTAGTGGAGGGGGTGGCCCTCCTTCGGCCAACCAAGTAGCTTGGTTTCGCAAAAACACCGGCATTGTAGGCGCTGGTTTTTGCAGCCAGTGGACTGACCAGAGCGGATTGAATCATCACCTACTGCAAGCAACAGGTGCAAATCAGCCCAGTATTCCAGGTGATGGAACGCTGTTGTTTGATGGCGTGATTCAGTTTATGAAGTGCGCTGGTTTTACGCTGATACAGCCAGAGACAGTTTATTTGCGGTTCAAACAAGTGACTTGGACCAGCAACGATTTCGTATTTGATGGGGACTCGACAGCTACTGGTGCCCTAGCGCAGCGTGGTTCCACCCCGGGCCTAGAAATTGTGGCTGCCAACTCCGTGGCAAACAACACTGGTGTTGCGGTAAATACCTATGCTTCCGTGGCTTGTGTGTTCAATGGCGCTAGCAGCCTGATCCAGGTGAACAACAATGCTCCCACCACTGGCGACATTGGTGCGGGCAACATGGGCGGTTTTACCCTAGGCGCGATCGGCGCAAATATCCTGTTTGCCAATATCCAAGTGGCCGAGGTGATCATCTACAATGTTGCGCATAACCAGGCCACGCGTGATGCGATCATTGCCTATCTGAACACTTTGTGAGGTTCCCATGAAAAAATGGTTGCTCGCCATCCTCTTCTTTTGCTCCTTCTCGGTTGCAGCCCAGACTACCGGCCCACTCTACTGGCCAGACCAAGCAAGCGCCCAAGCAAACGCTGATGTTATTCACGCGTGGATGTATGCCAATGACGCCGATTACAAGGCAAGCGTCGATAGCGGCCAGACAGTACGCTGGGATGTGCCACACCAGACTTTCATCTTTGTTCCCACCCCGCCATTTCTTATTCCAGACCCAAACGACAAGCGGTACTACATCAACATTTCTCCACGGTGCTGGGGCGCCCTGAACATAGAGCAACAAGACTGGGTAACTAGTGGCGGCCAGACTTTCCTACAGTGGGATGACAAGACCCAGATCATGGCCGATGCATCAACCGGGCTACGCGATTACTAACCGAAGGGGTAGAAAATGAAGAAAATCTTGGCAGTAGCCACTTTTTTTTGGCTTATTTCCATTAATGTAGTCTGTGCCCAAGGCACCAGAATATGGGACGTTACCTCGCGCGATCCAGCGCAGGCTACCGACCGTATTCCGATCATGCGCAGTACCAGCAGCAGCGGGTACATCACGCCTGATGGAATCGCGACGTACGCGGCATCGAGCGGCGCTATCGCCACGGCGCTTTCGAATAAGGCAAATACGCCTACTATCAATGACTCTCCGGGGCGCTCGCTGGTCACGACAACGAGTTCGACTGGATTCCAGATCAGCGCGACTCGGGTATCTCGTGCCTGCTACGAGGGGTCATTTTCAACCACTTCAACCATCGGTGGCCCGGCGGCTGTCAGCGTATTCCTGGAAACCGCCGATACCAACAGCACGACTCCGGGGGATTGGACTACCAAAGCGGTGCAGACCTACAGCAATACCATCACGCTGGCGGTAGTGCTAAATCAGGTGCAGTCAAACAACTGGACAATGTGCCGCGACATTCCCGCTGGGAAATTTGTACGGATTCGTTCCGGCTCGATTACCGGCACCGCTTCAGCCACGATCAATTCGACGCAGCAGGAATCCATATGGTAAGTTAGTACCCACTATGAATTTTCCGGCAACCCTGATACCCTTGCTGGCAGTGTATGTGCCGCTCATACTTTTTTCCTGCTATTTGAGGGTCCAATCATGTCTACTGCCGTAGCTACTCGCCGCATCGTGGGGAAATCGCATCCCCCATTTCAAAACATGATGGCGGCATGGTATCGGTATCGGTTGGGAGTGACAGCGGTAAATGGGGCGGCATCGCGCTGGGAGGATGCGACCAATCAACTACGGCCACTGTTGCAAGCAACGGCTTCTGCGCGTCCAACCGTTCTCTCGGATGGTTCCCTGCTGTTCGATGGCTCGAACGACTACATGCAGGCGACATTTACGCTTAATCAGCCGTGTCTTATTGCATTGGCATATTCGCAAGTAACGTGGACTTCAGGGGATGTCATTTTCGACGGTTCAGCCGCCGATATGAAAGTCACCCAGACCAGCAGCAGCCCAACATTACAGGCGAACGCCGGTTCATCGCTTACTGCTGACAGTGCAATCGCCTTGAATGCCCGCGCGGTATCTGGTTTTTATGCAAGCGGCACCGCCTCTGCGTATGTTGCCTATGGTGGCGGGGCCAGATCACTGCAAACCGGCGATGCTGGCGCCAATAATCCAGGCGGTATCACCGTAGGAGCCGCACGTGCCGCAGCGAATTTTTCCAATATCATCGTTCGGGAGATTGTTGTCTATAGCGGCACGTTTACCGGAGCGCAGCGATACATCATCAGCAAGTATCTGGCGCGTGTTGGGTCGGTGGGTGGAGTGTAAGTTAGCGCCCACTATTGACTTTCCCAAAAACCTGTATATAGTCGCGCCATGAGCATGCCTTCTGACCAACTAATGAGCCTTGTTGCGGGTGGACAGGGAACGATGGGAGCCGATGAGCCGGAACCCGGCATGGGCGGCGACCAAGGCGCGGCTCCGGCTGGCGCTCCGATGACCACGCCGCAGCCGAACGAGGGCGAGCAGCAGGAAGCGATGGTTGGTATCAGTCTCGCAATGGACTTGCTGGAAAAGTCGCTCCCCCCGTTTGGTGCCGAATCGAACGAAGGGCGCTCGATCATGGCGGCGCTTACTGGTCTGTCCAAGGTATTCGGTCAGCAGCGCGACTCCTCGAAAGAACTGATTCCCGCTGAACTCAAGGTTTTGATGCAAAAAGCCGGGATGCAATCCCCGGAACTGGCAGCAATGGGCGCTGGCGGCGCGCCCGGCGCTGGCGCTGGCGGTCCGCCGCCCGGCGCAATGCCGATGCCCGCGTAAAAGGAAACATCGTGACCACTCGCTACCTTGAACCGTCGAGCAAAGGCCGTCGCGGCGAACTCGACAACAGCAAAACGAACGGGCGCGTCGTCAATCCGCCCCGTTTCGCGGCCCTCGGCGGTCTGTCATCGGCCAAAAAGGCCGGCGCCATGACGAAAAACAGCATGTCGATCAAAAAACCGGGCGATACGCGCTAATCATGGCCGATTCCCTCGAAGGTCTGGACGAAACCACGATCAAGGGGCTGGCGACACTCGCCAAGTCCCTGTCTGAGGACCCCAAAACCCGCCGTTCGTTTCAGGCGCTGCTCAAGCACCAGAATCCGAACCTGCCGATTCCCGAACTCGACACCGAGCGCCGGACGGCGGAGTACCTGAAGCCGCATCTGGAGAAAATCGACTCCCTCGAAAAGAAACTCGCTGAGAAAAACAGCGTAGAGACGATTCAGGGCAAGCGCGCGGCACTCAAGGAAAAGGGTTTCAGCGCAGAGGAAGTTGCTTCCATCGAAAAACTGATGATCGAAAAGCAGATTCCGTCGCACGATACCGCTGCCGAGCATTACAGCATGTCGCAAAAGCTTGCGACTCCCACGCCCTCCACACTGATTCGCCAGAACACTCTCCCAGTCGCTGGCAAAGACGTGAAAGAGGCGGGCGGTATCCGCAAGTGGGCGCTGACCGAAGCGTACAAGGCTGCCGAGGATTTGAAGGCTGGCCGGGTAAAAATGCACTAATCATCAAACAGGGAGAGCATCATGAGCGTTTTGGGCACCGGTATTATTCCCGGCGGGGCAATCGGGACCGAGTTGACGTACATCACTCGGCGCGCGTTCGTGCCCAAGATGGTCGTCCAGATTTACAACAACACCCCGCTTCTGGGCAACCTGATCGGCAACAGTCAGCCAGCAATGGGCGGCGTGTCCTCGGTCAGTGTGCCGGTGCAGGGCGCTCCGTTCGTGACCGGACAATGGTCCGACTACAGCGGCGAGTTCAATCAGCCAGCCGTCCAGCAAGGGGCCTACCTCACCGAGCAAAACCTGAAACTGCTCATCGTGCCGATCCCGTATCTCGGCATGGAAGGCATCGTGCAGGACGCGCATGCGGTTATCCCGCGCATCGAAGCGACCATGAACGACAGCACGAACCAAATGTGTTCGCTCATGTCCACCGCGATCTACAACAACACCGCCGACACCAGCCAGTTCATCGGCCTGCCCGGTGCGATTGACGACGGCACCAACCTCGTCACATACGGGAATATCAACCGCACCACGAATACGTGGTGGAAGTCTACCGTCTACAACGCCGCCAACGTTGCGCCCACCCGCCAGAACGTCGCGCAGTACATCGCAGGCACCTACAAGGCGTCCGGAGAAATGCCGAACTTCGGCGTCTGCGGTGTCGGTACTTGGGCGTATCTGCAACAGGACTTCATCAACCAGGAAGATTACGTCATCACCCCCGGCAACGGGTTCGACGAATCCGAATCCGGCCCGCGCTCCAGCTTCCGCGCGCTGATGGTCTCCGGCGTGCCGATCTTCTGCGATCCGGACTGCCCGGAAGGTACGATGTACCTACTGAACACCAACTACATCAACCTGTACATTCACGAACAGGCGTCGTTTTCTTTCACCGGCTTCGAGTCCACCCTCCCGAACTGGCAGGTCGGTTACGTCGGCGCAGTCCTCACCGTTGCCGAAATGGTGAACGTCAAGCCGAAATCCTGCACGCGTATCGGCAGCTACGCGTCCATTTCGCTGTAAGGGGAGAACGACATGGGTCTGAACCAAATCGGGTATCAGGGCGGCAACCAACTTCGCCCGAGCATCAACCTGCAACAGCCGGGCGGGGGTCCGAACCTGACCGCACGCATGAATACCTCGTTCCCGGTCACCCTGTTGGCCGCGCAGGCGTTCGTGCTGCCTGCGGGTCAGTATCAGGTGAACGTGGGGCGCTACACCGACCTGCAATGGTACGATACCGTGTCCCTGCGGTGGCGTACCTACAACACGCAGCCGGGCCAAGCGGCTACCGTGTCCAGCGACGGGCAGAATTTCCGTATCGCCAATACGACCGGCACGGCTATAGGCGCAGTTATCACCAACGTCGGCGCGAACCTAACCAACGGTTACAACACTGTCACCGTCACCCCATCGTCCGGAAACTCGACGTGGGGCACGCTGGTGGGCGGATCGGTCAATACCACTGTTACCGTGACCACTGGTGGCAATTTCTCGCTGCCTCCGATCATCGTATGGCAGCCCGGCGCAAACCAGAGTTCCCCGTACCTGCAACCGACGTTCACCTGCAACCTGAATTCTAACGGCACGATCAACACCGTGTCCGTGGTGTACGGCGGCGCGGGTCTGGCTTCGGCGGGTACCATCCAGGCTCTGAACCAGCCGGGTGACAACTTCCCGGGTGGCGCGAACATCAGCCTGAACCAGACGCTGACGAACTCCGGCAACCTGACCGCGATGTGGCCGCTGACGATGGGCAACACCGGCCTTACCGCCGTGCCCACCTTCACGTTCTCGCCGACCGGCCCCGCAGCAACCGCCGTTATGAACTTCGTGGTGTCGAACTTCACCGTGACGACTGCGGGCGGCAATCTCGGTGTATCGCAACCCATCGCGATCAACACCGCGAATGGTCTTGTCACCGCTACGCAGAACGCCGCGCTGACCGGTTCGGACTACGCGCAAGGTCTGGCGATGCCGCGTCCGGCGTGGATTACCGCGAATTCCGGCGCGAACGCAAACGCGAACTCGAACGTCGGCACCGTGATTCAGGATGCGGGGTTCCACTTTCAGGCGGTGCCGGTGCTGTACGCCACTCCGGCGAACTCGAACGGCTCGATTGTTTCACTGCCGGTTCTGGCCGCGACTGTCGGCGGCATCACCGACACTACCTACCTGCAACCCGTCTAACCCAGAGGACGAGCCATGATCGGCGTGAAAAACACCCTGCCTGATGAAAAAACGAACATCCTGACCGCCAAGTACGACGGTCAGAACTACGAGTTTCGTCCGGGTGAAGTGACCGCCATTTCGAACGAAGCAGCGGCTCACATCTTCGGCTACGGCGAGGAGGATAAGAAGCGCGCGTTACATCGCCTCGGCTGGGTGAACTGGGGCGGTCAACTCGATGAAGGTCTGGAAAAGCTCGGCAGCTTCGTTTTCCTTGAACCTGAAGAACCAAAGTTCAAGGAAAACGATTCGAAGGTATCCCAGATGCCGCGCAAGATGTTGTCTGGTGCTGCTGCCGATACCGATTTGTGGGACGGCAAAGGCGATAAGCCCGCAGAAGGTTCGATGAACAAACCCGAGGGCGACCAAAAGCAGTTCGCCAGCTAGGGAGTGAAAAATCGCTTCACTCACCCTCGCCAACTACATCACTTCGACACGTAGGCTGCTACACGACGCCAACGCGCAATTCTGGTCGGACGCGGAGCTCACCGATTACATCAACATCGGGCGCAATCGCGTAGCCACCGATACGAAGTGCCTGCGGCAACTCGATACAGTCAGTCTCACGCAGGGGCAGGAAACCTATACCCTGTCCGCCATCGCCAGCAAGGGCGATAACGCCGTAGACCTGATGAATTTTATCGTGCTGTGGGGGCAGACTCGCTACCCACTGTACTGGCGGGCGTGGACCGAGTTCAACGCGCTGTTCCGTACTTGGCAAACAAACCAATCGCGGCCCGGCGCATGGTCGAACTTCGGCACTGGCGCGGCAATGGTGATTTACGTTCAGCCGGTGCCTGACCAGACCTACACGGCGTACATCGATTACTTTTACGTGCCCGATCCGCTGGTCGATAACAGCAGTGTGGACGAACTCATCTATCCGTTCAACGATGCGGTCCAGTATTACGCTGCGCACATGGCGAAGTTCAAATCGCAGAGCTACGGCGAGGCCGATATCTTCATGCAACAGTACGCGCAGAACGCCATGTGGGCGCTGACCGGCGTATACACCCGCCGTCTGCCCGATGCGTACAATACCTATCCCGGACGGTAGCCGTGGCTACGGGACAGCGCCAGCGCGTACCCCCCGCGAAGGGCCAAATCCAGTCGGAGAACCACGTTTTCCGAGAGTTCGAGGGGATCAACACCCAGGCAACGCGACAGGGCATCAAGACTACGCAATTCGCGTGGATCGAGAACGTCATGCCCATCGACTTCGGCAACCTGAAAGCCGTTCAGCAGAATGACCCTGTACTCGCCACGCTGACCGGCACCGTATCGTATAACCACGAATACAACATCAGCAACACGGCGTATATGTTCTACTCCACGACCGCTGGTGCTGCCTACCAAGTACGGATTTCCGATGGTGCCGTCACCCAAATAGCGGCGCCCGGCACATTTTCCGGCAGCGCTGTCCGCGTAGCACAGTGGAAAAATGAACGTGTTCTGATTATCGACACGACCGGCTATTACGACTGGAATGGCGCGGCTCTAACATCTTTGGGCGGTATTACCGGAGCACCCCCAAGCGGAACGGATATTTCGACATACTCAAACCGAGTATGGATCACAAACGGAACCGACAATCGCACTCTGAGCTACTCGGATGCGAATAGTTATGCTGTTTTCACCGGCTCTGGTGGCTCCACGACCATCAACGACGAGACGCTGACCTCGAAAATCACAAAAACTGTCACAGCGAACAACTTTCTGTACGTTTTTGGCACTGATTCCATCAACATCATTGCCGACGTTCAGGTTGTCGGCGGCGTCACGCAGTTTTCGAACACGAATATCAGCGCGAACTCGGGAACGGACCTCCCGTTCGCCATTTTTGCGTACTATCGCGCGATTTGGTACATGAACGAGTCGGGAATCTTCGCTTTGTATGGCGCGACTCCGCGCAAGGCGAGCGATGACCTCGATGGCATATTTGAGCGCATCGATTTCACGCGTCCTGTCACTGCGGGAACCGTTTCGCTGTTCAATATCCTGTGCGCGGCGTTCATGTTCACCTACAACGACCCGATGGCTGGTCCGCGCAAACTCATGGCGCTATATTTCAATAAAAAGTGGTTCGTGGCGAGCCAAGATGCCGAACTCACGCACATGGCGACCTCCACCGAGTCCACGGACACTTTGTACGGAGCCGGAGGCTCGTCGGTCTACAAATTGTTCGCCGATGATGAGGCGGATATTTCCCAGACGATTCAATCCTCGTTTTGGGATTTCTCGGACTTCATTTCGATCAAGCAGTCGCTGAAAGTTGGCGTGGAAGGCACGCTCCCTGCCACCGAGGGCAGCATCGACATTACCGTGGACAGCGAGCAAGGATCGCAGTCGCCGAGCAACCCATTCGCCAGTACGTTTGCGTTTCAGTGGTTCAATAGTGTCGGAGCGCCATTCACATGGACCAATAGCCTTGGCGCGCCATTCACTTGGCTGGTAAGCGGCTACGTGTGGCTGCAAGGCAACGTGGAAAACTATGGCCACTACCTAGGCTTCACGCTGACCTCGGAGACTGCGGGGAATATCTATAATGGATTCCAGATGGAGTACGTACGCGAGCCTGCGGGCTGGGGGTCATAGATGAAACCGATTACCGGACAGACCGTTTGGGGCGCCGCAACTAGCGGCACCACGACGCAACTAGACAACAATTTTGCGTTGTGCATCAACGCGATCAACGACTTCGCCACCTACGCGAATTTTCTTGTTGATACGGGAGCGGCGAATTCCTACGTGGTAACGCTGCCAGCAAGCACCACAGGCGTCCTACAGGACGGTTTTTTGCTCCAAATGAGGGCCGTAAACGCGAATACCGGCTCATCTACGCTGGCTTTCAACGGCGGCGGCGCACTGAACATACTCAACATCGACGGCACGCCGCTAGCAGCAGGCGCCATTCCGGCAAATGGAATTGTTGCACTGCAATATCGCGCCTCGGATACGGTGTGGCTGCTGCAATCGTCAGGTGTGGCCGCAAGTTCGAGCGCGGTGCCGGTGCGTCAAACCGTTCTGAGTGGTCCGATGGATGCAAATGGAGCCTCGACCCTGCTTCCGCTGACTTCCGCGAACCTGACGGTCACCACGGCGAACATCACTGCGAACGCGCCTGTCGTCGTGACGGCGGCGAATGGTTTCAGCGCTGCCGGTGCCGTGAACCGGATTGCCAGTACGAGCGCTAACCAGACGTGGGCGAACCTGACCGCCAATTCGATCAACTATCTCGGCCTGCGCTTGGAAGCGAACGGCACGGTATCTACCGTATTCACCGCAAACGCGCCGGTCTATCAACAGGCGGGTACGGCCAGCAACGGCAACAACAACTACACGTTCAACATCAAAGCCATGAGCATGAGCCTCGGCAACGGCACGGCATCCGCACAGTCGTGGACCGTGTTCGTGGGCGAGGCCAATTGCAACAGCAATGCCGTAGTCAGTATGGTCAGCTACGCCTACATGGGCATGTACGATTCAGGATTCACGGCGACTCTCCCGAGTAACGCCACACAGACCACGCGGCAACACAACCTCGGCATCACTCCGGAGCTATTCAATTTCATCATCGAATGCACGACGGGGCAATCTGGCTTCAGCGTGGGAGACCGCACTGACTACCGTTCGTTCTACGGCTCTGACGCAACTTCGCTGGTGTGGGAGCGACTGAATGTCTCACGCAACGGGATGTTCCTGCAAACGCCATCGGCTACGGCATTCGCGGCAATCAATGCTGCCGGTACGAATGCGGCTGTCACGGCGGGAAATTTCAAGTACAAGTTCACGGCTGGACGGGGTTGGTAAGTGAATATCCTGCCGTTTATCGACACGGAATTCGATGATCCGGAAGCATTCGAAGCCTTCGCGCTTGCCAATGGCATGGCACACCAACGGATTTACAATGTCATGTATTCCATCGGCAAGCCGTTCACGTACTACCCGCTGATGGACGCCGAATCTGACACGGACTGGCTCTTGATCCTGAATCAGCAAATGCAGTCGATTTACGCGAAACTTGGCATCAATGGACTCCCTGACTTTGCAGGCGTAGACTTGCACAAACGAGAGGATTTCGAGGATTTCATGCTTTCCTACGGGCGATCCTTGCAGTTGGTCAATATCGTGTTGAACATTCATTGAGGTAAATTATGGCCTACGATGCCGTTAATTGGAGCGAACTAACCCCCGATCAGATGTATGACGCTGCGGATGGGCGCTACTTTGCGGGCGGCGGCGGGACCTACATCGACAAGCTTCCCACGGACGATGAATATTACGCGTCCCTGAACGGCAAGAGCAACTGGGGCAACCTCGGCGACCAACTCAAGCAGATTGGCGCAACTCACGGATTGACGGCGGCTGATTTCAATCAGGGCTTCAATTCCTACCTGACCAGTACCGGATTTGACCCGAACAATGAGTCCATCCAAACCGGTAGGGGCATAGCTAATTGGTGGGGTCCGCAGGCAGCCATGCGAGCGTACCTGCAAGGCGTGGGGCAGAATAAACCTGAATTGGCGGACTTGTACAAGCAATACGCCAATCCGGCAATGGAGTCGGCGCAGCAAAAAGGCATCGCGGAAAACTACGACCGCATGCAGGAGCAGTACGGAAATTACAGCGATTGGGATTGGCTGCCCGGTGTCCTGTCGATCCTCGGCCTCGGCATGGGCGTCAATGGCATGTATGGCGCTGGCGGCTTGGGCGCTGGGGCTGAAAGTGCGGCGGCAAGTGGTGCGGCTTCTGGCGCCGGGGATGTATTCGGCATGGGTTATGGCGGCTATGGCCCGCCAGAACTGGCTGCGGGTGGTGTTGTAGGCGGCGGTGGACTAGATGCTGGCGTACCCGCCGGGGAGCCTGCTACGGGTGCCGCGCCGAATCCAGATGCGCTAGATGGGATGCAGGGATTCGCTGGTTTCAATGGCGGGGATGCGGCAGCGCCCACCATTAGCGGCGGTGAGACGGGCGGCTTGCCCTATGGCGGCGAAGGGACTCCGGCGGGCTCGCCTACTGGTGCGCCCGCCGATCTTAGCCCGCCCACGCCCGGCCCGAGCGGCATCGATGTTGGGGGTGGTGGCGGAAGTGGCGGCGGTCCTGGCGGTGGTGGGGCGCCCGAACTGCCGGGCGTTCCGGAGGCTCAGGCGCCTACCGCGCCCGTCAATCTCGGCGAACCCGGCCCTGAATTTGGCATGGGCTACGGCGGCTACGGTCCAGAGGGGCAGGCTGCCGCGCCGATCACGGACCTGTCCACGAAAGCCGGGCTAGGCGATAACGTACGCTTGGCTGCAACGAATGTCCCTAATGGCACCACGACCGCCGTAGACAAGGCGCTGAAGTTCCTCGGAATCACGGACGACAAGGGAAATATGGGCAAGAATGCCCTCTCGCTGGCCGGTCTGGGCTTGAGTCAGGCAAACGCCAGCAAGAACAAAGCAAGTCTGTCGAAAGACCTGACCGCTGCTGCTGGTCCCGCGTCCGCCGCTGCACAGCAATTGCTGTCGCAAGGGCTATCTGGGCAGGCGCCCGCTGCGATCATCGCCAATGCGGACAAAACCCTGAACGACCGCACGCAGGAGGTTATCCAGCGGTATTCGAACATGGGACGGGATGCAAAAACGGACTCGGCAGCGCAGGCGGAAATCAGCAAGCTGAAACTGGCGCGAGACGCCTCTCTGCAAGCCTACGCACAAGCGCTGACCTCGCAGGGATTGCAGGCTGCCGGACTCGCGCAAGGGCCGACCACGCAAGCTGCGATTGCTGCCGCACAGTCGGATAAGGACTTCTCTAACAGCGTTGCCCAGATGCTGCAACAGATGGCGATGATGCAAGCCATGCAAAGCCGCGCCGGAGCGCCCGCGTAATGGATCAACTCGCTCCCGGCGCTGCCGATATCGTAGGCGCAAACCCGCTGCCCCTGCTGCCGGGTGCGGGCGGCATGCGCACGGCTACCGCTGGACCAGGGCCGGGGCCGATTGCGCCGCCGATGGTAGGCGATCCCCCGATGGCTGGGGGCGCCATTGCTGGCGGCATGCCTCCGCAGTTTGCCGTGCAGATGGCGGCAGAGCAGGCGAAGAAGGATGCCGCCCTTAAAACCATCCAAAATGCTGCATCGCAGCGAGATATTGCGCAGGCACCGATTGCAGAGCGCATGAAGGAGGTTCCGAAGCCTGCCGATCCGGTCTACACAAAATTACCGGAAGCGCCGCGTTCGCTGCCGATGTCGCCGCAGGAAATGAGCGACTTCACATCTACCATGTTCGCGCTGTCCGTGATTGGTGGCGCGATGACGCGCACGCCAATGGCAACGGCGATGAACGCGTTTTCTAGCGCGCTGAAAGGTTTGCAGGAAGGCGATGCCGAACGCTTCAAGCGTGACTCGGCTGCGTTCAAGCAAAACATGGACGCGACGGTAGCGAAGAATCAACTCGCGCATCAGGAGTACACCGACG
>Ga0070682_100000206_pt1 | contig 43560 bp, 42 predicted proteins | sample KBSC63LmetaG_FD_64668 | JGI IMG/M metagenome (GOLD analysis project Ga0070682, IMG submission 64668) | Corn rhizosphere microbial communities from Kellogg Biological Station, Michigan, USA - KBS C6-3L metaG | ecosystem: Host-associated > Plants > Roots > Rhizosphere | place: USA: Michigan...
TTTAACGATAAGTCCTGAAAATCTTAGAAACATCAAAGTTCTTGAAACCATAAAAGAAGGAAATTCCGTATACAAAAGGAACTAAGTCTTTTGAGACAGAATAAAATATTCACAAAGAAAAAGCAGATGAATCTTCATCTGCTTTTTTGTATGTTTTGGGAAGGAATTCTTATCCTCCGAATTTATCTGCGTAATCTGTCTGAGAAGCTTTAATCACTTTTCTTGCATGCTCAGCTCCGTAAACCTCCTGAATTCTACATTTTGCAGGCTCATCCGGTAGGTTTTTATACGTAAGGAAATAGTGCATTAATCTTCTTACTTCAGCTTCCGGTAATTCAGCAATATCTCTGAAGTGTCCAAAAGCATGGTCATTGATCATTACTGCAACAATTTTATCATCAGCTTCTCCTCCATCGATCATTTTGAAACCTCCGATTGGAATAGCTTCCATCAATAAACCTCCAGCATGGATATTGTGAGAACTTAAAACACAAATATCAAGAGGGTCATGATCTCCCATTGTAACATCCGTAGCTCCTGACTCTACAGCAAGTCTCATCACTTCTTTATCACAGTATGTTCTTGGAACAAAACCATATAAAGCAGGGATAATGTTAGAAAATTTCTGTGGTCTGTCTACCTTTAAATACCCTGTTTCTTTATCTACTTCATATTTAATAGTATCTGAAGGAACAATTTCCACAAATACGTTTACAACATTTGGCGCATCTTCTCCTGCAGAAATTCCGTGCCATGGATGTGCTTTAAAATTTGGAATCATTATTTATCTGTTATTTTTTAAGTTATTATTAAAATTTCTTTTCTTAAATCTTCTATTGTTTCAACTATATAGTCGTTACCTTCCATGTAGTTCATGATGAAAATCGTTTTGAATTCGTCCAGCTGAACCTCTCCTTTCAATCCGTCATAGGTTTTGTGAAGCAATTCTATGATCGCATTTTTAGAGTCTACGATATTCTTCCATGAATTTTTTGTGATGTATAACTGCTGTGAAGAGTTATATTCAAATTCTTCATTGATTGTTTTTTCAGTAAGGAAAATAAACTCATGAACGGCTAATTCTCTATCAAATCTCTGGATAAGGTTTGATGGCTTCATTCTGTCCAGAAACAAAGTCATTCTTTCGTAAGAATGTGCTTTATTCTCTGAATTTGATTTCACGGTGAGTAATTTGATTTCCTGGTTTTTAAGGGTAATGTACGAGTGTACAAATTGTCTGAGCAAAACCAGAAAAGGAATTGCAATAATCAATGCAAATGCATACGGTAGATATCCTGAGAGACTCGTCATAATTTTAGACTGCAAAATTACTAATTATTTTCCGTCTTCTAAAGAGTTTTTAAAGATATCCACTTTAGAATTTTGTATATAAACTAATGCCAATATAATTATAAGGTAAAAGCCCAGCATCATCCTGTTTGCTAAAGACGGGAAAACCAGGAATCTCATCATAACAGTTCCATAAATAATTGCAAAAAATAAGACCTGAGCCTGTTTTTTTTTATTATAAAATGAAAAATTATTTGCCAGAATAATGATTATAAAAATCAACAGAACCGGAAAATAGGATGCGTTGAACTCCAGCATCATGTTACTTTTAATAAAATGAATATAATCTGAAAAGATAAACGGATCAGGCTGTGACACAGGATAAATCTGAACTTTAATAAACTGATTCATAAAAAGCGCAGACCATGAAACCTGGTTAAAAGCCTGTATTAAAAAGAAGGAAAGAAACAGATATCCGTACGATATCAATAATGGAGCTGTTTTGACCTGAAGCCTTTTTCTATAAAGATAAATAAGGCCATACAGGAAAGAATAAAAAATAAAATACTCCGGTCTTGTCAGAATGCACAGCATAGCAAAGATACCTGCAAGAAATAAATTTTTTCTAAATAAAAATACATAGAAGCTCAAAAGCAGCAACAGGCATGATAAAGAATCTGCAGAGACATGTCTGGCTGCCTCCGGAAAAGGTTTGAACAGTGAAATTAAAATCGTAATGATAAAAGCAAGAGGATAATTTTTCAGAATTTTAATCAAAAAACTAAAAATCAGGATAAGAATTAAAGCGTAAGAAATCACTGAAATTAAAGAGTTGGAAGCAGATGCACTAAAACCCAATTTAAAGAATGACCAATTGATGAAGTTATAAAAAGGTTTCACCACAAAAAGCTGTAATTCTTCTTCATAAGCTTTAGGATTTTGTGACAATATTTTATAATAAGTACTTTCGCCTTTCGCCACTTCTTCCACCATTGGATTTACAGGTCCTAATCCGGCAAAATCAGGATTCTTTTCCCGCAACTCATCATATACTTTCTGATGAATTTCCTCAATTTTCATATCGGGATATTCTGTTTTATAAATCAACCCCATATAAGCTTCCATATCCGTATTGTAATAATGGTTGGTATATAGGTAGTATGACATAAGGCATACATAGATTGAAAATATAAAAACAAGAATATTTTCCCTTTTTTTCATACGTTGATATTATAAGTATACAAATGTAAAAAAACTATCATTTAAACTTATATTCTTATGAAAAGCTTTTATAATAAAGGATAATCTGTATTAAAGTTCAAAAAGCGCCGGCCTTTGGGTTACTTCATGATAGCACACACTATTTTCGTCAAAGAAATGATATACAAGACTTTTTCTCGTTCTGTTTTTATCAGTATGAGGCTCTCCTCCATGAAGAATATTGGCATGCCAGATTAATAAATCTCCTTTTTTTGCTTTAAAGATTTCTTTTTTCAATCCCAGTTCTTTTACTTTATCTTCAAGGAATGTTTCATAAGCTCTGTAGCTTTTCTTACCGATTTTCCAGTCTGTACCTTCATTATCGTAATCAGAATTCAGGAAATAAGGCAATTTATGACTCTTGGGAATGTAATGAAGAGCACCATTGGTTTCATCCACATCTTCCAGGGCAATCCAAACTCCCAGCAATCCTCCCAAAGGATAAGTCGTCATGTGGATACTGTCAGAATGGGTTTTCTGCTGGCTTCCGTTGATGAAGTTGATACTTTGGAAAAGTTTAGATTTCCCATCCAGTAAAACAGATAAAAAGTCTAGCAATTCTTTGTCACTTCCGATATTTTTAATGATTTCCGAATGATGAATAGCAAACATCAGTTTTCCTCCGTAAATAAACTTCAGTGTACCATCCTCCATCAGCTTATCAATTTCAGTATTGATTTGATCTGCCGTTTCCGGAGTCAGGTAGTTTCTCAGAATCATATAACCATTGCCATCATATTGCAGAGCACTTTCTTTATTCTCTTCCGTCAGCTTCTTAAAAAATGGAGTTTCTGTCAGTTTTGCATAATTTACCCCTCTATTTTTAGCGGGAAGATGAGCAAAGTCTTTGCTCGAAATACTTGAAAAATAATTCTTATTAATACCGTATTTCTTATACAGCGGGATATTATGTTTTAACTTATTCTTTTTAAACAAGTTATAAAGCATATATGATAGTTTGTACTGACGAATCTGTTGTAACATAACTGTTTTACTAAGGATTTTATAAAGTTACGGAATATTACTTAATTAGAACCAATCTAAACAATGCTTTTCATCATAAAAATGATTTCCCCCTCATGATGAGATATCCTAATTTTTTAAAAAGGTTCTTTTTAGAATTTTCAATAATTCCATAAGGTCTCAATTCCGGGCGGAAGCCTCTGAAAAACTCTTCAATATTGGGCAATTCTCCTCCTTCAAAATCAAAAATATGAGTTTCGATATTTTCTTTAATGATATGATCAATCAATACGGATGCTCCCGATAATTTGACATACTCTTTATCATTAAAATTACCTAAAAGTGCCACCATATTGCTGTCTGAATATATTGCAATCACATTAACAATTTTATGCTGATAATAAAAAGCAGTGAAATTCAGGTAGTTCAGCTTGTGAAAACTTTCAAAAATCCTCATGAATTCATGCAGGTCGTTGTCTTTGCTCAGCCCTATCGTATTGGCTTCTATAAAAGTTTTTGCTTTGTCAAAAGAAATGGTTTTGATTTCTGATTCCTTTAAAACATCTTCATCTAAACGGAGCTTTCTTTTTCTTTTGGGAGAATAGTTATTGCGTACTTTCTCGTAAGGTGCAGGATATAATAAAAAGTTCTTCTTGATTCTGATCTTTGTACGAAGCCGGTTTACATCATTAAACGGATAGGCTCTGATCATATAATTCTTTTCCAGATATTCTAAAAAAGCCTCATTAAGGTTTACATCGTCTTTAGCGGAAAAAACACCGAGCTGCTGGCACAGTTTCGGGTTGTGAACAATTTTCATCCCATATTTTTTCACAAAAGGGACGGGCATCACAGCCTCATAATCTTTATAAACCAGAATTTCCCACGGCATTGTCGAAGTTGTATCTAAAAAATCTTTTGTAGCAGAATATTTTCTTTGTTCAGAGTTTTCTAAACATTGAGCATATTTTACAAAATCAATTTCATGGTATTTTAATCTTCTAATCATAGCAATCCGGCGTCCGAGAAACTAAAATAGGTATCCTGCGTGACAATAATATGGTCCAGAAGCTGGATGCTTAATGTGTTTCCTGCTTCTTTTATTTTTTGTGTAATATTGATATCTTCCCGGCTTGGCTTTAAGCTGCCGGAAGGATGATTGTGGGCAATGATAATGCCTGTTGAGAAATGCTCCAGTGCTGTTTTATACAGAATTCTAACATCTACGATAGACTGACTGATTCCTCCTTGTGTAAGCTGTGAGACATGAATCACTTTATTACTGTTGTTAAGGAAAATAGCCCAGAACTCTTCTGTTCTTAAGTCAGAAAGCTGGTTTTGAAGAATAAGATAAGCATCGTTACTGTTACCTATCACAGTTTTTTCAGGAATTTCCTGCAGTGCTCTTCTTTTCCCGATTTCTAAAGCTGAAATGATAGAAATAGCTTTTGTAACTCCAATTCCTTTGAATTTCATCAGATCTTTTACGGAAAGCAAGCTCAGCTGATGCCAGCTATTATCTACAGAGTTTAAGATTTTTCTTGCCAGCTCTATGACATTTTCATCTTTATTTCCACTTCCCATGATAATGGCTAACAGTTCAGAATCAGAAAGTGAGTTTTTGCCTTTCTGCAAAAACTTTTCTCTGGGTCTGTCATCTTCTGCAAGAAATTTTATAGCCATGGAAAAGAGATTATGAATTAATAAAATGCGTACAGGATCACCGGCTTTGTCGATTGATCAACATATTTCGCTGTTTCTTTAAAAGCATTCACCGAAAGCATCGGACATCCCAAGCTTAAACAGGCCGGAGTCTGGGATTCCACATCCGGAATACATCCGTAGGAATGAAGGACAATTGCCCTTTGCATGGCATTGCTGTTGGTAGAATCAAGACCTTTTAAACGGTAAGCTTTACCAAATTTCCCCATATAGCTTTCTCCTATGGCATATTTTCCCAGAGACGATTGATAAGACCCTTCAATATTACTGAATTTTAAAGCAGCTGACTTTGGAATGACAGAACCTGAACCATGAGATACAATGGCCTGTTGTACTATTGTATTATTTTTCAGGTTATAGATGAAGTAACGGTATTTCCCGGAAGGGAGTTTAAAGTTGATAAAAACAGCCAGTTCCTGATTATACTCTTTTCCTTTGATATACTCTTTAATCTCTAAAATCTTTGCCTGAGGCACATTCAGTGAATTCAACTGCTGGGATTCAGCTTTTGAACAGGAAATTAAAATTATAAAAAGAAAAATAAAGTGTTTCATCATCTGGCATTGTATGCTTTTATTCTATGATCATTCCGTCTTTCATGATGAGCTTGCGGTCTGTAATTTCTGCAAGATTAGGATTATGGGTTACAATTACAAATGTCTGGTTGTATTTATCTCTCAGATCAAAAAATAGCCTGTGAAGATCATCCGCGTTCTTGGAATCCAGGTTTCCTGTAGGCTCATCCGCAAAAATAATTTTGGGTGAATTGATTAAAGCCCTTGCTACAGCTACCCTTTGCGCTTCTCCTCCTGAAAGCTGGTTGGGTTTATGATTCAGCCTTTGTTCTATCTTCAAATCTTCAAACAAAGCATATGCTTTTTCAAGCGCTTCTCTTTCATTAGCTCCGGCTATTTTTGTTGGAAGCAATACATTTTCCAGCGCTGTAAACTCCGGAAGAAGCTGATGAAACTGAAATACAAAACCGATATTCTGATTTCTGAACTTTGAAAGTTGTTTGTCATTCATATTAATAAATGATTCTCCTGCTATCTCAATTTCAGTATCATATTTGTTTGATTGGCTCGGATGATCCAGCGTTCCTAAAATCTGCAGCAATGTCGATTTACCTGCTCCCGATTCTCCCACAATAGAAACCACTTCGCCCATTTTGATGTGAATATCAACTCCTTTCAGTACTTCTAAATTCCCATAAGATTTATGGATATTTCTTGCTTTAATCATGATTCAAAAATAGTAATTTGATTTTGAAATTCCATCAAAAAATACAGTGATAATTTTTAATTCTCAAATTGATATCATGATCAAAATCTTCTAATAATTTCGAAAGGCCATTATATTTTAATGGATTTTATAAAATTTGTTCCTGATGATTATGAGAAACGGACATTGATAGTATAAATTCAATCCCGTAGCTTTCGTATTTATTTTACACTTATAAGATTTATGAAACATCACAGATTGTTTCATACTATGGACATTGCCATTTACAAAACTAAAAAACCTCCCAATTTGGGAGGTTTTAATATTTTCAATTCAGAAAATTACAGTAACAATGTTAATGGACTTTCTAAATATGTTCTTAATGTTTGTAGGAATTGAGCACCTGTAGCACCGTCTACCACTCTGTGGTCACATGCCAATGAAAGTTTCATTGTGTTTCCAACTACGATCTGACCATGTTTTACGATTGGTTTCTCAATAATTGCTCCTACTGAAAGGATAGCAGAGTTTGGCTGGTTGATGATACTTGTAAAGGTTTCGATTCCGAACATTCCTAAGTTAGAAATAGAGAATGTAGATCCTTCCATTTCGTTAGCTTTAAGACCTTTACTCTTAGCTCTTGAAGCCATATCTTTTACAGATGCAGAAATCTGAGTATATGTCATCTGATCTGTATTTTTCAATACTGGAACTACCAATCCGTCTGGAATAGCTACTGCTACACCAATATTGATATTTCCTCTGTGGATGATCTTATCACCTGCCCAGCTTGAATTTACCTGAGGGTGTTTTCTTAAAGCAATTGCAGTCGCTTTAATGATCATATCATTGAAAGAGATCTTGGTATCAGGTAAAGAATTGATTTCTTTTCTTGCTTCAATTGCTTTATCCATGTTGATCTCAACCATCAGATAGTAATGAGGAGCAGAGAATTTACTTTCAGAAAGACGTTTTGCAATAATATTTCTTACCTGAGAGTTTGGAGTCTCTGTATCTTCACCCTGTACGAAGCTTAATGCAACCGGAGCAGCACTTGCTGTTGGAGCTGAAGCAGCTGGTTTCGCAGCAGGCTGATAGTTTTCAATATCTTTTTTAACGATTCTTCCGTTTTCACCAGATCCCTGAACACTGTTGATATCAACCCCTTTATCCTGAGCCATTTTCTTAGCCAGTGGAGAGATTGCTACTCTGTCAGAAGATGAAGAATCTGCAGCAGGAGCCGCTTTTTCTTCTGTTTTAACTTCTGCTTTTTGTTCAGCTGGTTTTTCAGTTGATGCAGCTGCAGCTTTCGGAGCTCCTACAGCGGAAACGTCCGTTCCTGCAGGGCCAATGATTGCTAATACTGAATCAACCGGAGCAGCACCACCTTCTTCTACACCTTGCTTCAATAATACTCCATTGAATTCAGATTCAAAATCCTGTACCGCTTTATCTGTTTCGATCTCAGCAAGAAGATCTCCTTCTTTTACTGTATCTCCTACATTTTTGTGCCATTTAGCTACTTTACCTTCTGTCATTGTATCAGAAAGTCTTGGCATTGTAATAACTTCTACTCCAGCCGGAACCTCTGTTGCAGCAGGTGCAGCAGTTTCTGCTTTAGGCTGTTCTTCTGATTTTTTTTCTTCAGTTCCTGCAGCGGGAGCAGCAGCTCCACCTGTCAATCCTGAAATATCTTCTCCTTCATTCCCGATAATAGCCAAAACAGAGTCTACAGCAGCAGCACCTCCTTCTTCTACGCCAACGTATAAAAGGGTACCTTCTATTTCAGATTCAAAATCCTGAACGGCTTTGTCAGTTTCAATTTCCGCTAAAATATCACCTTCTTTTACTTTATCTCCTACTTTTTTATGCCATTTTGCCACTTTACCTTCCGTCATAGTGTCGGATAGGCGGGGCATCGTAATTACTTCTGCCATAATCTATATTGATTTGAGATTCGAGATTTGAGATTTGAGATTTCAGAAATTTCAAACTTCAAATTTCAAATTAATTTTTTATTTTTTAATTTTCTAATTTGTCTAGGAATGGATAATTTTCCTGAGCATATACATACTCATAGATCTTTTCTGCTTCTGGATATGGAGAATTTTCCATAAATTCAATACACTCCTCAACGAATTCTCTTGATTTATTATCCATAGTTTCCAATTCAGCTTCCGTAGCCCATCCGTTTTCTAAAATCCTGTGTTTTACAAGCTCGATTGGGTCATCATTTTTATGAATAGCCACTTCTTCTTTAGATCTGTATGGCTCAGCATCAGACATAGAGTGTCCTCTGTAACGGTATGTTCTTGCTTCAATGAATGTAGGTCCGTCTCCTCTTCTTGCTCTTTCAATAGCCTCATAAGCAGCTTCAGCTACTTTTACAGGATCCATTGCATCTACAGCAAGACAAGGCATTTCGTATCCTAATCCTAATTTATAGATATCTTCGTGGTTGGCAGTTCTTTTTACAGAAGTTCCCATTGCATATTGGTTGTTTTCTACCACAAATACTACAGGAAGTTTCCAGTTCATTGCCATGTTGAATGTCTCATGTAAAGAACCTTGTCTCGCAGCTCCATCTCCAAAGAAACAGATGTTCACTGCTTTTCTGTCGAAATATTTATCTGCAAAAGCAATACCTGCTCCCAAAGGAATTTGTCCTCCAACGATACCGTGTCCTCCGTAAAAACGGTGTTCTTTACTGAAAATGTGCATAGATCCACCCATACCTCCGGATGTACCTGTAGCTTTACCGCAAAGTTCAGCCATGATTCTTTTAGGATCTACTCCCATCGCCATTGGATGGATGTGGCATCTGTAAGCAGTAATCATACTATCCTTTGTCAAATCCATCGCGTGTGTGAATCCTGCAGGGATAGCTTCCTGACCGTTATACAAATGTAAAAATCCTCTGATCTTTTGTTTTAGGTAAAGAGAACGGCATTTGTCTTCAAACCTTCTCCACATTGTCATATCTTCATACCACTTCAGGTATACCTCTTTAGAAAATTCTTTCATGTGTTAGCTCTTGCTTTTTTATGATGAAATAGTTGAGCAAAATTATGAAAAAAACTTCGTTTTTATTCTATACATAGATAACTTTTCGTTTTTTCTGTAAAATCTATTTGCAGGCCGAATGGATTATTCTTAATTTTCGACCCTTCGAAAGACTTATAAAGTTACATTTTATCTTATATTTTCTAAACTCGATATATCAGGAATCAGCCTATTCATATGGTTTTTCTGAAACAATACATTATTCGGAGATATCAGAATTCGGTACTTTTTATAATCCTATTTCTTTCCTCTTTAATTATTGTTAATATATCTTTTGGTTATTTCAAGAGCTTCTTTTCCGGAGAAAAATCTGTAAGTTTCAGGGTTCTGTCTTCAATTTCATTAACGAAATCACCATATTGTTTTGCTGTTCTGGCTTTAATCTCCTTCCATTCTTTATCTGCCATAAATCCATCCCACGCTGTTTTCATTGTTTCTTCGTTTTTCCACTCAAGCAGGTAAACAAATTCTGTTTTTTCCCTGAATTCCGATTGCCATATCGATACAATAGTAAAACCATATTTCTTCATTATTCTAAGCGCATGATCCTGGAAACGGTCCAGAAAGACCTGCCTGTTTTCTTTGGGAATTTCATAAATTCTTAACTGATGTACAGGAGTTGGCAGTGCAGAAGTATTTTCCCGAGAATGCTTTTGTCCAAAGGTAAAATAACCTGTAATGATAAAAAGGAATGTGAATAAATGTTTCATGATATAAGATTAAAACGGATCAATTAAAGGTATATATTTTCGGCAAAATTTAATATTAATTTAAAATAACTAAAAAAACACTTTATCACAAACAACTGATATTGAATCACTTTCATATAATCCGCCGTATTCCCCTCCTCTCCTTTTCGTTTGTTTTTTGAGGTTATAATGGTATATTTGGTTTTTAAACTTGATTATGGAAGAAAAGCAATCTTCATTACTACACAAAATTTCAAAAGTCATCTCTGATTTTTTCAATCCTCTGGTCTCTCTGATCATTTTCTTTATATATATGAGCATCAGGGAATACACCCTTAAAGATTCTATGATGTACTTCATTCCCATATTAGCAATGATTATTATTCCGGTTGTCATTTGGCTGGTATGGAATGTGAAAACAGGAAGATATACCAATATGGATGTCTCCAACCGGGTTCAAAGAAAAACACTGTACATATTTATTGCTGTATGTGTGGTTGCATATCTTCTTTTCCATTACATCAGAAACGGATCAGTCGATCTTGTCATGCTGTTTATTTTAATACTTCTTTTTGCCTTACAGATCAGCAATCTTTTTATCAAAAGTTCGATGCATACGGCATTTAATATATTTGTAGCAGCCTTATTTTTTAGTCTCGACTGGAAAATGGGTCTTCTATGGCTGGGAATTGCAGCTTTGGTCGGAATTACCCGTGTTATTTTAAAAAGACATACCGTAAAAGAAGTATTTATGGGAGCTGGAATAGCTTTTATGGTATCTTTTATCTATCTTTATTGCAATATTCAATTTCAACATTAGAATACTCTATGAAAATAAATCATCTTACTGCCGCAGAAGAAAACTTTATGAAGCTGTTTTGGAAAATGGAATCTTTCTATCTGAAGGACGTTATGGAGCAGCATCCGGAACCTAAACCACACCAGAATACGGTTTCCACTTATTTGAAAATACTGGTTGAGAAAGGCTATCTATCCACCGTAAAAGAAGGAAGGATTTTCAAATACACCGTGCTTGTTCCACTGGAAGGATATAAAAAATTTCTATTGAAAGAACTTTCGCATAACTTTTTCAATAACTCAGGGAAGGAAATTCTGGAGCTTTTATTAAGCGAAAAATTAATTTCTCAGGAAGACATGAAAGGTCATTTTGATCTGAAAATCGAAATAAAACCAGCAAAAATTGAAGAACCAAAGTTTGAAATTGCTGAAGAAATCTTAAGTCCTAAAAAAGAGAAGAAAACCAAAGGAAAAGAGAAAGAAAAGGAGAAGGATAAAAAGAAAAAGAAGAAAAAAGATTAATCTTAATCTCAAAAAAACACCAAATCATGAAAACAAAATTCCAGGAAACATTAAGCCGGGCTAATGAAGTCATTTTCCGCTATCCTATGGTTCTGACAGTGGCTTTATTAGCTTCAATCGGAGCCATCTGCATTGCTGAAACAGAGCTTGAAGAAGTTACAGCGTATATTAAATTCACGATTTGTGCCTGCCTCGGAATTTCACTGATGTTTGCTCTGAAAATGGCATCACAGAGAGTCGGAAAAGAATTACTATTACAATTATGTGGTGTTGCTTTTCTCATTGGATTCTATAGTATCCTGCCCGATAAAAAGAATAATTTCACCGAGGTCTATGCTTATATCATTGCTGTTACGGCTCTTCTCTCTCATTTATTGGTTTCCTTTGTTCCGTTTCTTGAAAAAGACAGAGAACTCAGATTCTGGCAATACAACAAAAATCTTTTTATCAATTTCTTTCTTACTCTTGTATTTACAGGGGTTTTGACCGGCGGAGTTGAATTAGCTATTCTAGCCGTTGATAAACTTTTTGATTTTCATTTCCATCACAGGATTTATACAGATACATTTTTCGTTCTGGCTATTTTTGGAAGTAGTTTTATTTTCCTTTTGTTTAATGACAAAGGTTTAAATAATCTTGAAAAAGATGGGACATACCCTGTTGTTTTAAAGTTTTTCACTCAGTTTATCTTAATCCCGCTGCTTCTTATTTATGTAGCAATTCTTTATTTTTATTCTTTTAAGATCCTGATCAACTGGCAGCTTCCAAGAGGCTGGGTTTCTTATCTTGTTCTGGCCTACAGCATTGTTGGAATCCTGGCGTTGCTTCTGGTGCATCCGTTAAAAGAAGAAAACGCAAAATCATGGGTTAAGGTATTTTCAAAAGCATTTTATTATACCATTGTTCCTTTGATCATCCTGCTTTTCACAGCTATTTTCACAAGAATTCTGGAGTATGGCTATACAGAACCGAGATATTTCGTTTTCCTTCTCGCTCTTTGGCTGCTCAGCATTGTTGTTTACTTTATTTTTAGCAGAAAGGCAACCATAAAGTTTATTCCGGTCAGCTTATTTTTATTTGGAGCCTTTGCTTTAATATTTCCTTATCTCAATGCTTTCAGTGTTACCAAGAGAAGTCAGAAAGCAGAACTGATGAATATTTTAAATCAAAATCAGTTAATCAATGCCGGTAAAATTAATTTCAATAAAAAAGTTACAGATACAGTCCGTAATGAAATTGCTGATAAATTTGAATTTCTGGCAGAGAGAAAACAAAGTGAGTTTTTATCAGATCTCCTGAATCAGAAAGATCAGGCTGAATTATCTGACAACATTGAAAAGGGCACATTTTATAGCATTAATTATACTATTCAAAATAAATTTTCGGATGTAAATATTTCGGTTAAAAATAAACCTTATGAGCTGAACAGAATTGTTCTCGTTCCTGAAAAGCAAATTATAGGAATCGAAAACTATCAATACTTACTTTCTTTCCACCGTTACAGCAGAGATCCACAAAAACTGAATGAAGATCAGTTTGAACTTATCGATCAGCTGACTGATAAATCTTCGTTGAGATTTAGATTAAATTCTAAAGAAGAAGTAGATTTCGGACCACAGATCATTCAACTGTTTGAAAAAAACAAAAATAAAAACGGCACCGTAAAAGTCCCTGATATAGCAATGGAATCTGATTTAGGCAAATACCATGTCAAGCTTATTTTCAGTGAAATTACAAAAGAAAAATATTCTGATGATGAGCTTGCCAGCATTTATTATGAGAATGTTTATATCCTGATAAGATTAAAATAACAGATCAAAAAAAAGACTGTCCTTGCGGCAGTCTTTTTTATTGTATATAAAAAATGTTTTATCTATTGGTCCCGGAGCTCCATAGTGGAGAATTTCTTCCGTAGATCACTAGGTTTCCGTCATTTTGTACTGTAAGTTTTGTAGCACCTCTGTTCTCTGTATTTGAACTCCAAACAGCTCTGTTATAAGAATCATATACTACAAGATTTCCATCACCTTGAAATTCAGCTTTGCTTCCTCTATTATCAGTTGCTGTAGCCCAGATAGCATTCCCGTTTCTATTAGCCAAAACAAGATTACCATCATCCTGAAATACCAGATAATAACGTCCGTCTGAAGAATACAATTTTGCATCCTTACGGAATCTGTAACCTGTTGATACATAATCTTTGCTGCCGTAACGGTCACGATTACCCCAGCCATTATTATTCCTGATGCCGCCTTTAGATGCCCACACAGGGTTAGACCCATTATAAATAACAAGATTTCCATCATCCTGAACGGATAATTTGTTAGCTCCTTTACCATCAGTATTTGAACTGAAAGCAACTCCGTTTCCACGTGAATATACTACCAGATTACCATCTTCCTGAAAAATTGCTCTTACGCCTCTGTTGGTAGTTTTTGATTCCCATGCAGGTGCACCGGATCTGTTATAAAAAACCAAGTTTCCATCATTCTGAAAGATCAGATAATACTCATTATTATCTGCCCAGTATTTTTTGTCCTGTCTTAATGTCTGTCCTGCATAAATGCTTTGTGCATTGATTAATAATCCGCCAAACACCATCATTAATGCTAATAAATGTTTTTTCATTATAATTACTTTTTGATTGATTGATAATTTTCTAAAATTATGCCAAAACACTTCAATATTTCAATACAAAACTCTAATCAAATGATTTACTGGAAATTAAATTGCATAAAAAAAGCGGCTTAAAGCCGCTTCATATTTTTACCAACGATTTCCGCCGCCTCCGCCACGGTTGTTGTTACCACCACCATAGCCTCCGCCACGGTTGTTGTTACCACCACCATAACCTCCGCCACGGTTGTTGTCGAAGCTTCTTCTTGGTTTTTCTTCTCTAGGCTTAGCCTCAGATACGTTTAGAGCTTTTCCGTTGAATTCTTTTTGATTAAGAGCTTCAATAGCCTGCTGTCCTTCTTCATCACCCATCTCTACGAAACCGAAACCTCTAGAACGACCAGTTTCTCTGTCTGTAACGATTTTAGCTGATGATACATCACCAAATTCTGCGAATAGATCGTGCAACTCATACTCTTTAGTTGCGTAATTGATGTTTGAAACAAAAATGTTCATTTTGAATAAATTAAAAAATTAATAAAAATTTGGTATATAAAAGAAAAACAACATAAATTAATGAACAAATATTGATTCCAAATATAAACGTATGCAAGATACAATTAAAAATTTCAAATCAAAGCTTTTTTTTAATATTTCTCACATTATGTTGAATCTCTAAAACCAAAAACAGTCTAAATACAATAAAATACACTGATTTACAGTTGGTTATATCCGTAAATTCATTATTATAAAATTAGTTAATTTTTTCTAAATAAAAAAGATATTTAACATCTATAACTTTGATAATCCATAAGATAGTATCTGATTTATAGGATTTCCTACTATATGAATTTAATAAAATATCAATTAAAAGCCAGAAAATGAAACAGCACACTACTAATTATGTCAACACCCTTATTGAAGTAGCCGAAGACTGCCCTGTTTCCTGGGCTCAGATTCCCATTGAGAAAAAAGAAAAAACAATTGCCCGTCTTCAGTACGAGATACTGATAAAAAATCCTTATCAATATTCATCAGATGATATTATTTTTGAGTGTTATGCCATTAAAAATGATATTTCAGAACACGAAAAACAGAAAGAAAGAGCAAAATTCTTTTCTAAAGGCCAGCCATGTCTCCGCTGCTCTCCCCTGGCGAAGAAATATGGATTTGGATTCCATCATAATTCAGAAGGCAAAGTTGCCATGATTCCCGTAGAAAGTAAAGAATATCAAACATTATTGAATGACTCTTCTGTTACAAAAACAAAAGCGATGCGCTCCAAAAGAAAATGATTGAGAAAATGAATCAGTATTTTCAGATCAATAAATATGATTCTTTTGAAAACATCAGCTTTTAACACTAAATTTGTGCTGCAAATTATTAAAGATATGAACTACCATACAAGAAAATGGGTAAAACCCGAAGACTTAAATCCTAATCACTCACTTTTCGGAGGAAGACTCCTTCAATGGATCGATGAAGAAGCGGCATTATATGCTATTATCCAATTGGAAAATACAAAGGTGGTGACCAAATTTATTTCAGAAATTAATTTCGTAAGTTCTGCCAAGCAGGGTGATATTATAGAAATAGGAATTGAGGCAACTCATTTCGGTTCTTCTTCTGTTACTTTAAGATGTGATGTACGAAATAAAATGACCCACCAAACCATTATTACGGTAGAAAAAATCGTAATGGTAAATCTGGATGCAGAAGGCAACCCTTCTCCTCATGGCAAAACCCAGATTGAATTCGTAAAAGACAGGTTAAACAACGGTCTATGAAAATTTTTATAAAAAACATGGTCTGCAACAGGTGCATTGCGGCAGTAGAAAACATCTTCCATAATGCAGGTGTAAAAACAAGTGCCGTTTTATTAGGTGAAGCAGAAACTGAAGCTGATGTTTCTCCTGAAAAAATGCAGGCCATAGAAAAAGAACTGCTTGATACAGGCTTTGAAAGAATAATGGATTCTGCACATCAGGTTGTTGAAAAAATCAAAAACCTGATCATTATAAAGATCAGCGACCTTGATATTGCTGAAGACTTTCTGCTTTCAGAATTTTTAAGTTCAAAACTTCATAAGGATTACAGTTCACTTTCAAAAACATTTTCACAAAACGAAAATATCACCTTAGAACAGTTCTTTATTCTTCAGAAAATTGAAAAGGTAAAAGAACTTCTTCTCTATAATGAATTCAATCTTACTGAAATTGCCGGAAAACTTGGCTATAAAAGTGTCCAGCACCTTTCTTCCCAATTCAGGAATACAACCGGATTTACCCCTACTGAATTCAAAAAACTTAAAGAACACAACCGCAAAGCACTTGATAATCTATAAAGTAAGAGTGTTTGTGAGTTTGTGAGTGAAGGATTTAAATATTCCTATCTTTCTTACAAATTCTCATACTCTCACACCCTCATACTCTCAAACACTAAACCCTCATCTCATTCTCGCCTAATTTTATAACTATTATCCTTAAATTTATAACAACCTTAGACTTCCATTTTGGAAATTTGTAGTATAAATTTAAGAATCATGGAACAACAGTATAAAATACTCGGAATGACCTGTTCCGGCTGCCAGAAAAAGATTTCAAATCAATTGAACAGTGTTGAGGGTGTTCAAGCCGATGTCAATCTGGAAAACAATACCGCAACAATTACTTCCGATCATGGAGTACAACTTTCAGTTTTAAATGATGCTTTGGCAGAAATAGGAAAATACAGACTTGAAGACCCGAATAACCCTGAGAAAGCCTTTGTAAAACCTCAGGACCGTATATCTCCGTCTTCAGTATACTATTGTCCAATGGAATGTGAAGGGGATAAAGTATATTTCAAACAAGGTGAAAGATGTCCTGTCTGCAAAATGTATCTGGTACCTATTGAAGAAAAGTTAGCCAAAGACCCTAATCATAAACCCACCTTTTCAGCCACCAACCTCCCTGAAAACTTTAAAGACAGTATCGGAAAACACTATTGTCCAATGTTTTGCGAAGGAGATAAAGTGTATGATGAAAAAGGAGATTGCCCTGTCTGCCATATGCATTTAGAGCCCATAACTGAAGAGCTTGTTCAAAAAGGAAGTTTGCACCAGCACCATTCTCATTCCCACGCTCATCATCATAATCATGATCATCACAGCCATACCCACGAAGCTCCTAAAGTAACTGATGAAATGGCAGGCAGATATTACTGTCCAATGTATTGTGAAGGAGATAAAACCTATGATTCCAACGTTGGATGTCCTGTCTGCGGTATGGATTTGGTAAAGTATCCGGAAAAGAAAACCGCAAAATACACATGTCCTATGCATCCGGAAATCATCCGTGACGAACCGGGAGATTGCCCGATCTGTGGAATGGATCTCGTAAGAATGCCGGACAGCGGTGAGGATGAAGAGGATGAAACATATAATATATTAAAGAAGAAATTCATTACTTCATTAGCATTTACCATCCCCGTTTTCATTCTGTCAATGGGTGGCATGTTTATCAATTTTCCTTTTTCTCACCAGATTCAAGGGTTTATTGAACTTGCTTTAACTCTTCCGGTGATGTTTTATTCCGGATGGTTCCTATTGAAAAGAGGTTGGGTTTCTTTCAAAACCTGGAATCTCAACATGTTCAGCCTTATTGCGCTGGGTGTTGCTGCCGCATTTATTTTCAGTATTGTAGCTTTAATATTTCCGGACATTATTCCACATGAAATCCGTGGACACAATCATGAAATCCCGTTATATTTTGAAGCTGTCTGTGTGATTTTAACCCTTGTTATTTTAGGTCAGTTAATGGAAGCTGCTGCTCATAAAAAAACAGGTAACGCTATCAAAGAACTGATGAATCTTTCACCGGACGAAGCCAACCTTATGGTAAATGGTGAAGAAAAGAAAGTGCTGCTTTCACAGGTGAAAATTGGAGATTTATTAAAAGTAAAACCGGGAGAAAAAATTCCTGTGGACGGAAAGATTACCGAGGGAAATTCTATTGTAGATGAAAGTATGATCACAGGTGAACCTGTTCCTGTTGAAAAGAATGTGGATGATAAAGTGTCTTCGGGAACGATAAATGGTAATCAGGTATTTATAATGAAGGCTGAAAAAGTAGGTGACGAAACCTTACTTTCACAAATCATTAAGATGGTTAATGAAGCCAGCCGAAGCAAAGCACCAATCCAGAAGCTTACTGACAAGGTTTCAAAAGTTTTTGTTCCTGTAGTTATTCTTATTGCGGTGCTTACTTTTATCCTGTGGCAGTTTTTCGGCCCGGAAGGAAAAAGAACACTATTTGCATTCGTGAATGCCGTTGCTGTCTTGATTGTAGCATGTCCATGTGCCCTGGGACTGGCAACTCCTATGTCCTTAATGGTAGGAATCGGGAAAGGTGCCAAAAACGGAATCCTGATCAAAAATGCTGAAGCTCTTGAACAAATGAACAAAGTAAATGTTCTGATCACAGATAAAACAGGAACTTTAACGGAAGGAAAACCTTCTGTAGAATATATTGAAACAACAACCGGAGATCAGCATCAGATTTTAAAACTGGCCTTTTCTTTGAATCAAAACTCAGAACATCCGCTTTCCAACGCTGTTATAAAAAGAGCAAAAGAAGAAAATATAACTTCTGAAAAAGTGGATCAGTTTGAAAACATTTCAGGAAAAGGAGTAAAAGGAAATATCAACAGAAAAACAGCTTATTTAGGAAACGAAAGTCTGTTAACCTCACATCAGATCGCCATTCCGCAAAGTTTAAAGCAAAAAGCTGTGGAAGTACAGTCAAAAGCACATACCATTTCTTATATCGCACAGGATCAGCAGGTGCTCGGATTTATAAGTTTTACCGATAAGATAAAGGAAAGCTCTAAAAAAGCAGTTAAGCAGCTGATGAGTGAAGGAATTGATGTGATTATGATGACCGGAGATAATGAGCATACAGCCAAAGCCGTAGCTGATGAGTTAGGAATCAAACATTTCAAAGCCAACTGTCTTCCGGAAGATAAACTGAACGAGGTAAAAAAACTGCAGCAGCAAGGCAAGATCGTTGCTATGACCGGAGATGGAATCAATGACTCCCCTGCCCTTGCCCAATCTAATGTAGGAATTGCCATGGGAACAGGAACAGATGTAGCTATTGAAAGTGCCGAGATTACTTTGTTAAAAGGAGACATCCTGGGAGTTGCAAAAGCGAAATTATTAAGTGAAAAGCTTCTCAAAAACATTAAAGAAAACCTGTTCTTCGCGTTTATTTATAATGTACTGGGAGTTCCCGTTGCGGCAGGATTATTGTATCCATTCTTTGGAATTCTGCTATCACCGATGATTGCAGCGGCAGCAATGAGCTTCAGTTCTCTGTCTGTGATTCTGAATTCATTGAGACTAAACTCCGTTGATCTGGATATAAAATAATATTATGACAAAAGAAAATCTTTACATAGGATGCTCAGGATTTTATAATAACGACTGGAAAGGGTCTTTATATCCTGAAAATGCCCAAAGTAAAGATTTTCTTTCTTTATACTCAAAAACATTCAACTCGGTAGAAATTAATTCTACTTTTTATAGAAAACCGACTTCTAAGACCTTGTTGAAATGGTATGACGAAACACCGGATGATTTTAAATTTTTCATTAAAATTCCAAAAACTATTACCCATATCAATCGTCTTGAAAATTCAAAAGAAGAAATTGCACTCTTTTGCGAACACATTCAAAGTAATCTGAAAGATAAACTTGCAGGATTTCTCTATCAGCTTCCTCCTTCTTTTAAAAATACAGCAGAAAATACAGAACGGATCATCAACAATATCGATCATACATTTCTGAACGTTATTGAATTCCGACACATCTCATGGTGGCAAAAAGAGATATTCGATTTTTTAAAACAACATAATATCATCTTCTCAGGGGTAAGTTTTCCCGGTGATCTTCCTGAAGATTTTATTATTAATCATCCGGAGATCCTCTATTACAGACTTCACGGAAAACCTGTTCTTTACAAATCTGAATACAGTAAACCCTTTTTGGATGAACTTGCAGGGAAAATCAGAAACTCTCAGCAAACCGCTTTTATATTCTTTAATAATACCTGGGGTACATCAGCTATTACAAATTCTCTGTATTTAAAAAGCATCTTAGAATAAAACCAATGTATCACTTGATCTTGTTAAAATTAAATAATTCCCCATCACATGAAGAATACTGAAACCTTAATAAAAATAGAGAAAAGCTATTGGTTTCGCATTTGTAAATGTTAAAATTTAAAGAAAACCAAATCATAACTTCACAATTCATCGAACAAAGGAAATATCCCTTAAAATAAAGTTATTAAAATAAACTTAAAAAGGAAAAAACATGTACAGCATGGCATGTAATTTGTTAACTTTCAACTGTTATTTTTAACGATTTTTAACAAATTAAATTCCATTATCTTTATGAGAAAAATTTTTGCGGGAAAGTCAACAAATAAGACTTTTCTCGGGATGTTTGCATTGATGAGTGCAACTTCGGCTTTACTGTATAGCTGTAATTTTAAAAATGAAGTGAATAATGACCCCGTCGTCAGTTCACAGGAACATCCTTCCGCAGAAATAGTCCCTAAAATGGACGATGAAAGCGTAGATCCTGATAAAAGAGTGATCTATCTAACTTTTGATGATGGCCCTAATCAGGGAACAGAAAATCTTTTAAAAATCCTGGATAAAAGAAATGTTTGTGCAACTGCCTTTCTGGTAGGAAAACATGCCTATGGAAGCAAAAAACAAAAAGATGACCTTCTGCTTCTGAAGCAAAATCCTCTTGTAGAACTGGCCAACCATAGCTTTAGCCATGCCCATAACAAGTACACAGATTTTTATAAAAATGCTGAGTCTGTAGTACATGATTTTGATATCGCCAAAGACAGCTTAAAGCTTTCTGATAAAATAGCAAGAACTCCCGGAAGAAATATCTGGAGACTTAACAATATAAATGTAACGGATATCAAAAGCTCTACTGCAGCCGCTGATGGTCTTAAAAAAGCAGGTTACAAAGTAATCGGCTGGGATCTTGAATGGAGACCTTCCCAAAAAATGACTTTAAAAGGAAGCCATGAAGCGATGGTCAAGAAAGTTGACAGTATTTTCTTTAATGATCTTGAGAAAACATCAAGACATCTCGTTTTCCTTACTCATGATCAATATCTAAGAGATACAGATTCTATCAATGAGCTGGATCTGTTTATTGAAAAACTGCAGAAAAGCAACAAGTTTGTTTTCAGAAAGATTTCTCAATATCCTAAGATCAATGAAGTTTTGAATTAATTTTTCCATAAAAAGGACCATGTAAAATGTATTCTTCGCTGGCAACTGTCAGGGAATTTTCGGAAATTTGCATCTATGAGTATTAAAGAAAATTATAAATCCATAAAAGACCAGCTGCCATCCAATGTTCAGCTGGTTGCTGTTTCGAAAACCCATCCCGCTTCTGCAGTACAGGAAGTATATGATCTGGGACAGAAAGTTTTTGGAGAAAACAAGGTTCAGGAACTGATGGAGAAATCCCCTCTCCTTCCTCAGGATATCCAATGGCACCTTATTGGCCACTTACAGACCAATAAAGTAAAATACATTGCTCCTTTTATAGATACGATACAAAGTGTAGATTCTGAAAAATTATTATCAGAAATCAACAAAGAATCTGGAAAGAACAACAGGATCATTAAGGTTCTCCTGCAGGTAAAAATTGCGGCTGAAGAAAGTAAATTCGGGCTGGAAATTGCTGAAGCAAAAGATCTGTTTCAGCAGTATGTTGAAGGTCATTTCCCTAATGTTGAAATCACGGGTTTAATGGGAATGGCAACATTCACAGATGATGAACAGCAGGTCAGAAATGAATTTTCAATCCTGAAGGGACTTTTCGATGAATTAAATCAATCAAAAACGTTAAATACATTATCCATGGGAATGAGTGATGATTTCCCGATAGCTATTGAGTGCGGTGCTAACTCTGTGAGAGTTGGATCGGCAATTTTCGGAAGAAGAGACTATTCAAAATAGAATATTTAGGTACAGTTTTTGCTAATAATTGAAACAAAAAATTTAAATTTGCAACTATGCAAAAAATCCTTATAGTAGAAGACGAAAAAGCAATCTCGGGAGTACTTCACAGTATTCTTTCGGATGAACTAACCGATTATGAATTTGTTATCGCTGAAGACGGCCTTGAAGGTTACAAGCAGGTAGAGAAAGAAGATTTCGCACTGGTGATTTCTGACATTAAAATGCCTAAGCTTTCAGGAACTGAACTGTTGAAGCAAAGTCTCGCATTAAAACCAGAAACTACTTTTATCATGATCTCAGGCCACGCAGATATTGACTCTGCTGTTTCCTGTTTGAAAGAGGGCGCATACGATTTTATCTCCAAGCCAATTGACATCAACAGATTGATTACAAGTGTAAAAAACGCTTTGGTGAAGGAAACCCTGAAGAAAGAAAACAAAAATCTTCAGACCGAAAACAAAACCTTAAAGAGAAAAGTAAATAAAAAATACCAGATGATCGGTGATTCTCCTGCTCTTCAAAAGATTCAGGATATGATCGAAAAAGTAGCCGTTTCTGATGCCAGAGTTCTGATTACAGGACCTAACGGTGCCGGAAAAGAATTGGTAGCCCATGCCATTCACAATCAAAGTGAACGTGCAAGAGGCCCTATGATAGAGGTAAACTGTGCTGCAATTCCGTCTGAACTTATTGAATCTGAACTTTTCGGACACGTAAAAGGATCTTTTACAGGAGCTATTAAAGATAAGCAGGGAAAATTTGAACAGGCTAACGGTGGTACCATCTTCCTTGATGAGATTGGTGATATGAGTCTTATTGCTCAGGCTAAGGTATTGAGAGCTCTTCAGGAAAGCAAAGTTTCTCCTGTAGGAAGTGATAAAGAAATAAAAGTTGATGTAAGAGTAATTGCAGCAACCAATAAGAATATGCAGAAAGAAATTGAAGAAGGGAAATTCAGAGAAGACCTTTACCACAGACTTTCTGTTATTGAAATCTATGTTCCGCCATTGGACGACAGAAAAGAAGACATCAAATTGCTGGTTGAACATTTTTCAGGTATGATTGCTGATGAGCATGGTACTGCTGTGAAAAAGTTTGACGATAAAGCTGTTGATGCTTTAAAAGCGCTTTCATGGACTGGAAATATCAGGGAGCTAAGGAATGTTGTAGAAAGATTGATTATTCTTGGTGGAAACACTGTTTCCGAAGGTGACGTTGCAAGTTTTGTAAGGAAATAATAAAGCTATTATTTACGATATTATAAAAAATTGCAGTGTTACCACTGCAATTTTTTTTTGCCCTATTTGAATTATAAACTATATGAATCTTAAAATATTATGAAATTTTTAAACAAAAACTATACAAAAGAATGCCTGACTTTGGCTCTGCCTGTGATGCTTACCCAGGTGGGGCAGGTTTCGGTAAACTTATTCGATAATATTATTGTCGGAAAACTTTTGGGTGCTGATGCGTTGGCATCCGTTTCATTGGGGAATGCCGTGTTTTTCTCCATATTTGTTCTAGCGCTGGGCTTTTCATTTGCCATTCCACCATTGGTTTCTGAAGCACATTCAAGAGAGGATCATGCGACGATTAATTCTGTTTTCAGCCATGGGTTTATCATCAACATGTCTGTTGGGGTGATTCTGATGGTAATTTTACTTTTGGGGATGCCACTACTCTATCACTCCGGGCAGCCAGCCAAGATTATTCCTGATACAGTAGGGTTCTTAAGTATAATGGTCATCAGTATGATTCCATTTATGGCATTTCAAACCCTTCGCGAAGTTTCTGAAGGTTTATCTTATACCATTGGAGTTACAAAGGCAACCATTATTGCAAATATCATCAATATTGCCTTAAACTATGTTTTTATCAAAGGACTTTGGGGAATTCCTGCAATGGGAGTACAGGGATCTGCTCTGGCAACCCTGATTTCCAGAATCTTCATGGTTGTTTTTCTTTATTTTGTTTTGGTGAAAGAAGAAAAAACAAGACGTTACATCAAAGATTTCTCTTTAAAAATTAAGGATTTCTCAAAGCAAATGTTCGATAAAATGGTGAAGTTGGGATTGCCTACAGCTTTACAGATGTTCTTTGAAGTAACCGCTTTTGCCGGAGCAGCATTTATCTGTGGATTGATTTCTGCTCATGATATTGCTTCTCACCAGATCGCATTAAGTATGGCTTCTTTCACCTTTAACTTATGTGTCGGGTTTAGTGTTGCTTCTACGGTAATGATTGGTAGAAAAGTTGGTGAACAGAACTTTGTAGAACTTAGAAAGGTAGGAATCAACAACCTGAAGATTGCTTTTATTTTTATGTGCATCTGTGGATTGGTATTTATTCTAGGAAGAAATATACTTCCCACCTTCTTCACGAAAAAAGAAGAAGTGGAAGTGATTATGCTTGCTTCAAAACTAATGATTATTGCTGCACTGTTCCAGCTTTCCGACGGAATACAGGTGACTGCTTTAGGAATGCTGAGAGGTTTGCAGGATGTGAAAATTCCATCTATCTATACCTTCATTGCTTATTGGGTAATTACTATTCCTTTGGGATATTTCTTCTGTGTAACCCTTGAAATGGGCGCATTCGGAATGTGGATTGCACTCGGATTAGGATTGACAGTTTCTGCTGTTTTCCTGGTGAAACGATTTCTGAATATGTCTGCGAAAAAAATTAAGCAGAATTCATAAAAACAAAAAGGCTGTTTCAATAATTGAGGCAGCCTTTTTTATATTTATTAATTTACAGCAGAACATCGATTTATGTCCTTTCTCAGATCTACATGATTATGTATATTTTCTAAACACAAATTTCACAAATTAAATTCACAAATAGGCACAATTTTCTACTCAGCTTAATCTATTCTCTTTCCTAAGATCTTCAGGCTTCTTTCAACACCATCCAAAATTGCTACATTAGGCAGACTTCCCCAGTCTTCAAATCCGAAATACCTAAACAGTTTCAAACTTGGCTCATTATGGAGGAAAATAAGAGCTACCAGGTTTTTCACCCCAAATTTTCCGGCGTTATCAATACAATACTGAAGAATTGTTTTACCATATCCTTTTCCTCTGCAGGTTTCATCCAGATAAATGCTGACTTCCACCGTTCCGTTGTATGCCGCTCTTTCATGGAATGAACTGAAGCTTACCCATCCGATCATTTCGTTTTGCTCATCTTCAACTACCCAAAGCGGTCTTGTCTGAGGATTGTGTTCTTCAAACCATTTTAGCTTGCTTTCTACAGAGACTTCTTCCATATCTGCAGTCACCATTCTTGAGGCAATTGTTGAATTATATATAGCTACGATTTTATTTAAATCTGCCAATTCAGCATTTCTGAACTTTAATTTTTCCATTGATGAATATTCGACTTAATTTTACACAAAAGTAATAATTTTCCAAAACACCCCATAAAAACTAATAATTAATTATTTGATTTTAATATTTAAAGCAGACACACCCTAAAAAAAACACAATTGTTTTTTTTAAACAACACGCAAAGACGCGATAGAATTGAAAATCCGATGTTTTAAGGGGCAAGGATTTTATCTTCGATAAAATTGAATGCTGTATATTTTTTAATACCCAAAATGCTGAAAATCTTTGATTGTCCTATGCCTTAAAATTATAAATAATTAAAAAAAACTTTGCGATTTCCAACAAAGAATAAGAATATTCCTTATATATTTTTTCAACAAAATCATTTCAGACCCTTTAAGATTCTATTGAGACTTCTGACTGTTATTCCCAGATAGGCCGCCATATCTTCTTTTGAAATCTGAATTCCCTGTTCAGATTGCATGTTCATTAATTGTGTTACCGTATGCTCTACTGTATAAAGCTGTTGATAGGAAGCTCTGCTGGAAGTATTGATAATTCGTTCTGCAAATGAATCCAGCAATAGATGATTTAGGGACAGGTCATTCTTGATTAAAGATTTAAAAGAAGAAATAGAGGTTTCATAAACGATTACCTCAGATATTGCTTTTACCCCGCATAAACAGCTGATATTTTTAATCAATTCTACTTCTCCAAGGATTTCGCCGTTTCCCAGAAATTCGACAATATACTCCTTTCCGTTTTCTTCGGTGAAATAGCATTTGACAATACCTTCTTTGATCAGCATAACCTTTGACAGCGGCTGATCCTGAACCAAAATATTTTCATCCCTGGAAAAAGATTTTAACCCCACTTCTTCTCTACCCTCCTGCTTATGATAAAGTTCTTCAAAATAACTTAAAAATGCCTGATTTGTTCGTAACATATGGATCCGGGACAAATGTCCTTTGCTTATTGAGTTTTTATACTGAATTTTGAGAACAGAAAATTACAAAACAAAAATGAATAATCATATTACTACGATTGCCTTTGATGCAGATGATACACTTTGGATCAATGAACCTTATTTTCAGGAGGCAGAAAAAGAATTCTGTATACTGCTTGAGGATTATCTTCCGCAACATTCCGTATCACAGGAATTATTTAAAACAGAAATGCAGAATCTTCACCTGTACGGTTACGGAGTAAAAGGATTTATGCTTTGTATGATTGAAACTATTGGCAGGATCTCCAATAACACCGCTTCGCTGGAACTGGTAGACAAAGCTATTCACCTGGGGCAGAATCTTCTTCAGAAACCAATTGAATTATTGGATGGGGTTACAGAAACTCTTGAAAGTTTAAAGGGAAAATACCGACTGGTTGTTGCTACAAAAGGAGATCTTCTGGATCAGGAGCGTAAACTGAAAAATTCAGGATTACAGGACTATTTCCATCATATTGAGATCATGAGTGATAAAAAAGAAAATGATTACAAAAAGCTTCTGAAACATCTGGATTGCAAACCTGAAAACTTCCTGATGCTTGGGAATTCTATAAAATCAGACATCCTTCCGGTATTAGAAATCGGAGGCTTTGCCGCTCATATTCCTTACCATGTCACATGGAGCCATGAACAGCATGATATAAACCTTGAGCATCCGAATTTTATGGAACTGAAAAGTATTGATGAAATTCTGAAGTATCTTTAAAACCACAGTTAAGTCTTTAGTGAGCATGACTTATTTATGCCTTTTTGTCATTATTGATTTTCTTGGAATAAAAATTGACTTTACCTAGTCGTTACTTGATATAAGATTGAGAAGTCAATCGAAAGTCAGGATTGCCGAAGAACCCATTTGCAAAGGATTAGTTAGAACCTTGATGGTTGTCCTAATCACTCTTTCAATGAAGTGTTCTCTGTCAATTTCGTTTGATGCCATTGTGTATGATAAACACAAACCCACTGAAACTATGGTATCAAGCTATTTATATAGCAGAGAAAGGCAGCAATCCCAAGCCAAAGTGTTAAAAAATGTGAAAGTTCAAAAAAACTTGCACAGGTCGTAAAAAACCTTAATTTTGAGTATAATGGAAAGAACATCCCAATTTCAACCACAGGATGGCAAAGTGACAAATAGCAATGCAATTTCTTGCGCCCATAATTTAAGACTTAAGATTTTCCTTAAGTGCGCGCTCGATATAAGATTGAGAAGTCAATCGAAAGTCAGGATTGCCGAAGAACCCATTTGCAAAGGATTAGTTAGAACCTTGATGGTTGTCCTAATCACTCTTTCAATGAAGTGTTCTCTGTCTTAAATGTAAAGTTTATCATACGGACATATTGTCATTCAAGGGTCTTTGCAATACAGAAATATGAAAGCAAAAACTAATAAAACATTATTAAAAAAAATTTCTAAACCTAAAGCATTAAAAAATGCTTGGGATAGACTAACAAAATTCAATAAAGATTCACACGGATTATCTGGTGAAACCATTGAAAGATTTAGTCAAAACTTAGATGATAAAATCTTATCAATTTCAAAAAAATTAAAAAATAACAGCTATCTTTTTAGCCAGACCAGAGGTGTCCTCATTTCAAAAAAAAATAAAAATTCTTTTAGACCACTCCAAATTCCAGAAATTTCTGATAGAATTGTTATCAAAGCAATTGCAATTGAATTAGAAGCCATTTTTAAACACATTTTAATGCAAAGCAATGGCTATAGCTTTGCGTATCAAAAAGATACCGGAGTAAAAGATGCAATGTTAAAAGTTGAAGAATATTATAACTTAGGTAATAAATATGTATTGGAAGCGGATCTAGTTAATTTTTTTGGAACAGTTAATAAAAATGAATTATTAGAAAAAAAAATATACCCTAATCTTCCGGATAATAGCATTAATTCTTTAATAAATGATGCACTAAATCAAAAAATAGGAAATCTCTCTGATTTTAAGCCCGAAGAAAAGGTTTATTTTAATGGAATCGAAAATGGAATACCTCAAGGTAATGCATTATCTCCTTTATTTTCGAATATATACTTATCAGATTTTGATCAAAAGATCATTTCAGATAATTATAATCTAATTAGATATGCTGACGATTTTGTAATTCTTTCTAGTACAAAAAGAGAATGCAAGGAAGCATATCAGAAATGCAAAACTTATCTTGAAAATTTAAATTTAGAAATTCATTCTTTAGAAAAAAATGATAAAACAAAAATAACTGACATATCCAAAGATGGCTTTACGTTTTTGTCAGTTACTTTTGATGGAAAATCTTTATACCCTTCTATTGACAATTTCAAAAAATTAGAGGATAAGATATGGGAGCTAAATAAAGGTAAAATTGAACTAAACCTGTTTAATTTTCTAGAAAAAATTAAAAATAAGCAAGATGGGTGGGTTTCAGCTTTTATATATACTGATTTAAATAGATATTCAGCTAGGCTTGACAACATAATCAATAGGGTACTTTACATAAAATTAGAAAGAATAGATTGGAAATTAATGAAAAGTAGATTGGATAAATTGCCTAAAACTTATAGGTCAAGTACAATGTCTCCATATTGCCTAAATCAAAGACAAAGATCCAATTCAGGAATTCCTTTAACTAGTTTTTTAATATCAGAAAAAATTCAAAAGATCAAAGCTAAAGAAGAATCAAACAAAGAAAAAAAAATTGCATAAAAAAACTCGTCTATTAAGACGAGTTTTTTTATTTATTTCTTTAAACACTTTTCAAGGAACTGATCCTGTTCCCATAAAAGGTGTAAGATGTTTTCTTTAGCCTGGTATCCGTGGGCCTCTTTTGGAAGAAGAACCATTTTTACCGGAGCACCCAGATTTTTTAATGCCTGGAAGTATCTTTCTGTCTGTAGAGTGAAAGTTCCCGGGTTGTTATCTGCATCCCCGTGAATCAGAAGAAGTGGTGTTTTCATTTTATCTGCGTTCATGAACGGAGACATCTTGTTGTAAATCTCCGGAATATCCCAATAATTTCTCTGCTCACTCTGGAACCCAAATGGTGTCAAAGTTCTGTTATAAGCTCCGCTTCTTGCAATTCCACATGCAAAAAGATCAGAATGCGTCAGAAGGTTAGCTGTCATAAAAGCACCGTAAGAATGTCCTCCTACAGCCACTTTCTTTCTGTCAATATATCCCAGGTGATCTACTGCATCAATTGCTGCTGCTGCATTTGCTACCAACTGAGGAATGAAAGTATCATTAGGCTCTGTTTTTCCTTCACCAATAATCGGGAAAGCTGCGTCATCCAGAACTGCATATCCTTTCGTTGTCCAGTATACAAAAGATCCGTAATATGGGAATGTAAAGTCGTTCGGGTTTTGGGTATTCTGTCCTGCTGTATTTTTATCTTTATATTCAGTAGGATAAGCCCAGATTAGCAACGGAAGCTTCTCTTTTTTCGTTTTTCTGTCGTAATTGGCAGGAAGATAAAGAGTTCCGGTTAAAGTAACACCATCATTTCTCTTGTAAGTAATCACTTCTTTGTAAACGTCTTTGATACTTTCAAAAGGATTGGCAAAGTTAGTTACAGCTTCTGCTTTATTAGATTTAATATTCTTTTTGAAATAATTAGGATAAAGGCTTGGTGATTGTTGAGTCGTAAGAATTTCACCCTTTGAAGCATTAAGAATATCAATGATCTCTTCTTTACCGTTTTTTATAGTAGAGGTATAAAGTCTTTTCTTTTTCAGTGATTTCACATCCATTTCATCAATAAAAGGATGCTGTCCGTCTTTGGTAAATCCGTCTCCGATCAGATAGGCTTTTCCTCCTTTCATATCGATTACATATCTTCCGTACTGGTTTTTTGTTGTGTTAAAATGCCCCGGGTCGCTGTAAACATCCTGATAATTTCTGTCATCAAACACTTTAGATTCCCCGTTGTTTGTATCTATCAGGTAAGATTTTGTATTTCTTGTGTCATACCAACCTTCAGAAACAATGGCATAATGATCATTGGTCCAGACTACGTCATCATATCTCTGCTTCGTTTTGAAGAAAGATTTTGGTACTGCTGTAAATGGTGCTTCCCATGTAAATATTTCGTCTCTGTAATCCGCTGTTTTAGACTGATCTCCTCCATCCAGAGCTTCAGCATAAGTAAGCGTAGCAGGAGCATCACTTCTCCATCCCATATCTCTTTTTCCGGTTCTTACCGATGAGAATCCTTTCGGCATGATTTCATTCAAAGGAACTTCGTTTACTGTTTTTACAGCATTTCCTTTCATATCATATATAACTGTTGTAGATGGAAATCTGTTGAGCGGAACGATATAGGAGAACGGCTTTTTAATCGTCGTAGCCATAAGATAATTTCCGTCTGGAGAAAAACTCAAGCCGGCATACATATCCTGATCTTTCAGTTTCTTAAGATTTCCTGTAAGATCTACATTATAGATTTCAGAAGCAGTAAGCGTTTCGAAGTTTTTCTCGTCCTGAGGATTTTTCAAAAGATCCTGATACGTCCTGTTTTGAGAGACTTTACCATCTGCTGTTGAAACAATCGGGCCTGTCGGAAGATCTTTGGCTGCATCTATAAGAGCAGGTCTGTTTTGTGGAAGTGTTCTGATCAGGAAGCTTTGAGAATCATTATACCAAACATAAGGCATTCCCAAGTTGGCATTCAGATTATCAGCTGTAATTTTTTTTGCAGAAGCAGTTTCCATATCTACGATCCACAACTCTACTCCTTTACTTGTTGTATTGGTAAAAGCCAGTTTCTTTTCGTCCGGAGAAAATGAAACGTATGCAATTTTTGGATTGGAAGGCAGGTTTTTTACCTGAATCTCATTTTTATCATTGATCTTTCTGATCTTCAGATTATTTGAGTAGGTCATGCTGCTCGAAATATTAGTAACCGGATTGATTCTAAGCCCGCCAAGCTTCATTTCACTCTGACTGAGATCTTCCAGTGTTTTATATGTTGGACGATAAGTAAAAACTACCCAGTCTTTTTTGCTGTTCATCAGAACACTTGGAGGTCTTTGATAATCCGCAAGTTTTAAAATTTCAGCAGAAGGCTTCTGATAAGTAATATTTTCCTGTGCATCATAAAAATTGAGAAATGCCAATAGGCAAATAGTCAGTTTTATCTTCATATAAATTCATTTTCTACGAATGTAGTGAATTTTAACATATTTCTAACATTAAAAAATAAGACTCTTTTCAGTGTCATATTTGTTTTTTTATTACTTTTATCTTACAAATTAAAATAATATGAAAAATTTAAGAAAATTATCAAAGAGCAATCTGAAAACAATTAAAGGAGGAAGTGCACCATTATGTGATCCGGGATACATGGCTTGCAGAGTAGGTAAAACTCCAAGCGGTGCTCCTATCTGGGATTGCTTGCCAAATTGCAGACCTTAAAAACAAGAAAGGCACTTCATGTTGAAGTGCCTTTCATATTTTATATTCTTATTAAGATTACCAGTCTGATGCTCTTTTTCGTCTTTCAATCATATGATCTACTGAAACTTTACCAGCTCCGATTACCATGAGTAAAAGATAAACGGAAAGATAGACAAGTGCCATTTCTCTTTTTTCAAAAGGATCTGCTCCATGTACTGCAAAAGCAGCGATAATCATGGTAAAGATCAGAAAACCTAAAGAAACTCTTGTAAAAAGCCCTAATATAAGTAGTATTGAACAAACAAATTCAGCAAAAACCGTAAGAATCAGAGAGATCTGAGGGCCAAGTCCCATAAAATCGAAAAACTCGATTTTACCGCCCTCCAATAGCATCTGAAGTTTTGGAAAGCCATGAGACAGCATTGCAAAACCAACAAACACTCTCACTGCTAATAAAATAACATCTTTAGGTATTGAGCTCCAATTTGAATTATTATAGTTCATTTACTAAAAAATTTATACTAAGGTAATAAAAATCTTTTAATACAACGGGATTCCGGCTATTTTAGTTTATCTGTAACCGAAATTTTTAAGATCTCTGTCGTTCTTTCTCCAGTCTTTTTTCACTTTTACAAATAAGTTTAAATGAATTTTTTTGGTGAAAAACTTTTCCAGGTCTAATCTCGCCTCAGTTCCTACTTTCTTGATAGCTTCTCCTTTGTGCCCGATAATAATTCCTTTCTGGGTATCTCTTTCTACATAAATAATTGAGTCTATGAAGATAATTCCTTCTTTTTCTTTGAACTGCTCAGTCACTACCTCTACTGAGTATGGAATTTCCTTATCATAATTTAAAAGAATTTTCTCACGTATTGCTTCATTTACAAAGAATCTCTCGGGTTTATCCGTATATTGGTCTTTATCGTAGTAAGGAGGATTTTCAGGAAGCAGAGATTTTATTTTAGGTAAAATGACTTCTGTATTAAAGGCATTTAAAGCAGAAATAGGAAGAATTTCAGCTTTTGGAATTCTGTTGTGCCAGTCTTCTACTAATTTTTCAAGTCCGGCCTGATCGGTCTGATCTACTTTATTTAATAAAAGAAGTACGGGTACAGGGATTTTATTCAGTTTATCAATTAAAAATTCTGATGGTTCCGCTTTATCGGTAACGTCTACAATAAACAGGAAAACATCGGCATCCTGCAAAGAATCCTTTACAAAATCCATCATTTTTTCCTGTAATCCGTATTTTGGATCCAATACTCCGGGAGTATCAGAAAATACGATCTGAAGGTCATCTTCATTATAAATACCAAAAATTCTGTGGCGGGTTGTCTGAGCTTTCTGCGTCACAATCGCCAACTTCTCTCCCATTAATTGGTTGAGTAAGGTCGATTTTCCCGCATTGGGCTTTCCAACTATATTTACAAATCCAGCTTTGTGCATAAAAATAATATTACGAACTGCAAAGTTACTAAAACAAAATTGGTCTTTACGGTTAATCTTAATTTTTAAAGGAAAAAAGAGAGTTATACTTTGAAATACAGCATGAGAAAAAGAAATATACAGAGGGATGATTGCTTGGCTAACCACCCCGTCAAAAATTCAAAGAATTTTTGCCACCCCTCCGAAGGAGGGGAATTTTTGCTCTTTCCATTGTAATTTTGACGATAAACAAATTTAATTATGATCACATTCACTACAAGATTTTTGATAAAAATTATAAGATAATTTTGTATTGCATTGTCTAAAACTGATATTTTTGAATATTAGAATTCATCTTTATGAATATAGACCAGATTCTTGACAAGGTTTACCTTCTTCCTGAAGCATCAAAAAACAGTTTGAAAGAGCATATCACCGAGATTTCACATCCTAAAGGATTTTGCCTGATGGAAGCTGACAAAGTGATTCCTTATCTTTATTTTATCCGTAAAGGGATTGCTCGTGCCTATTCTTCAACTGCCGATAATGATATTACCTTCTGGTTCGGTAGTGAAGGACAATGCATCCTTTCTATGAAAAGCTATGTGGAGGACAAACCCGGCTATGAAAGCATCGAATTGCTGGAAGACTGCGATCTGTACAGAATGGAAACGGAAAGCCTCAGAAAACTGTTCAATGAAGATATTCATATTGCCAACTGGGGCCGAAAACTGGCAGAAGCCGAGATGATAAAATCCGAGGAACTGATTATTTCCAGACAGTTCAAAACATCTTTGGAACGTTATAAAGATATTATGGCTTATCAACCTGAGCTGCTAAAAAGGGTTCAGCTGGGGTATATTGCGTCGTATCTTGGGATTACTCAGGTAAGTCTGAGTAGAATACGGGCCGAAATCAAGTAAATTAAAAAATTGAAGGATTAAATGATTTAAAAATTCTGTGATTCTTAATTTATGTTTTGGCTAAAGCCAAAGGAATGATTGTTATATTGAAAACGGACTAAAGTCCGCTCCTATTGATATGACAACCCTTTTACTTCCATCTTCATTCTTCCATCTTCTTTTCATTTTTTAACAATTGTAAAATTTTTTCTCCTGTCAAATTCTGAACTTTGCCGTAGAAAAATTTAAAAAAATGAATTGGTTAATATTAGTTATTGCGGGATTATTTGAAGTTGCCTTCGCATCATGTCTGGGAAAGGCAAAAGAAACGTCAGGAACTGAGATGTACCTGTGGTATGCGGGTTTCCTGATAACCATGACCATCAGTATGGTTTTATTGATTAAAGCTACCCAAACCTTACCTATTGGTACTGCATATGCGGTATGGACGGGAATTGGAGCGGTAGGAACGGCTTTAATGGGAATTATCTTCTTTAAGGATCCTGTAAGCTTTTGGAGAGTTTTCTTTATTGTAACGCTTATTGGTTCTGTAGTAGGTTTGAAAGCCGTTTCTTCATCACACTAAAAAAGCATAAACTTCTATCAATATTTAAAAATGGAACCGTCTTCGTAATGAAGGCGGTTTTTTGTTCTGAATTTTGATCTTTATTATCCTGATCAACTGAACGGTAGGAATGAATTCTTTTATATCTTTACTGAAAACTTTTAACTTATGAAGAAATTACTATTCCTTTTAGCTGGTAGTTTACTGACTGCCCAGCAAACTTCTGAACTTCTTGCCAACAACTGGTATATTTCCAAGATGGTAACAAGCAGCGGACAGACAACCAACACTCCTGCAATAGACAATGGAGTTCCTGCTACTACTTTTAATTCTGCGGGAGGGACAAGCTATGTCATTAACTCCAGATATTATAACACCTCTATGATGAGTTTCGGGGTTATACCGGGGGGGAATAATCTCATCAAAACTGCAAGCTCCTGTACTCTTTTGTTTTATAATGGAACAAATGCAGGACCTGTTCGTGCCTACGATCAGAAAAACTGTGATGCGTACGTTTTAGGTGCTTACGGATCTATATACAGTTATCAAATCACAACCAACGGTAATGTTAAAACACTTATGATCACAGATCCTTCAGGAAACAAGATATATTATAACAACAGTGCACAGTTAAGTACTAAAGAAACCGAAACAGCGACAAAAACTTTTAAAGCCTATCCAAACCCTGTAAAGGAGGTTTTACATCTTGAAAATATTGAGAGAAAACTTCCGCTTAAGATCTATGATCTATCAGGGAAAGTGATATTTGAGACCACAACAAATGACACTAAGATATCAATTGATACAAATAGTTTGCAAAAAGGACAGTATATTTTAGTTTTGGAAAATTATAAATCATATCCTTTTACAAAAGAATAATAGAGAAATAAAAAACCGTCTTCAGTTATTGAAGACGGGTCTTTTTATTTTTTATAAACTATAGGTAAGATTTCATTGTGTCTTAACCCATATTTTTTAATTTCTTCTTCTGAGAATTTCTGTGAATAGAAGTTAGGTTCTGTTTCAAAGCCAGCTTTTCTTAAACGCTCAAAATAATCCATTCCGTACCAGCGGACGTGATCGTATTGGCCGAAGTGTTTCTGGCGTTCTTTCGGATCTTTAATGGTAAAGTCTTCATAGGTTTTCTCCAATGAATTTTTCATCGGAACCTGAAGAATTCCCCATCCGCCGGGCTTCATTACCCTGTATAATTCACTTATTGCTTTGGCATCGTCTTCGATATGTTCCAGAACGTGGTTACAGAAAATAATATCAAAACTTTCGTCTTCAAAAGGTAAATCCAGGATATCAGCCTTTACATCTACAATCGGAGAATATAAGTCTGCCGAAATATAGTTCAGGTTACTCATTCTTTTGAATTTTCTTAAAAATTCCTGTTCGGGAGCAATATGCAGAACTTTATAATTCTTAATAAAAAAATCAGTTTCATTCTGAAGATACAGCCACATCTGACGGTGTCTTTCCAGGCTTAAAGTTCCGGGAGAAAGAGCATTTTCTCTCTGTTTGCCATATCCATACGGAAGAAATTTTCGGTAAGATCTTCCATCAATAGGATCATAAAACTGATCTCCTTTGAAAAACTGATAAATAAGCGGTCTTGCCCAAATACTCATTTTAATAAGCATAGGGCGTGGAATTTTATTCAGTAAAAGTTTCGTTACCTTTTTCATTAAAAATCCAGTTGGAACTGCTTTTCTTCGTCACTTACAATCCCCAGAGCTTCATAGACATAGTCAAATGTTGAAAGCAATACCGGCTTACCATTGATTACCGCTACATCATGTTCAAAGTGAGCAGATGGCATATTATCAAGAGTCGTTACTGTCCAGCCGTCATTATGGAACTTCACTTTCTCAGTTCCCATATTAACCATCGGCTCGATAGCAATCGCCAAACCGTCTTTGATTATTTTTCCGCTTCCCTGTCTTCCGTAGTTAGGAACCTGCGGATCTTCGTGCATTTTTCTTCCTAAACCATGTCCTACAAGTTCTCTTACTACTCCATATCCTTCTTTTTCACAATGTGCCTGGATTGCATGGGAGATATCTCCTATTCTTTTTCCTCTGACAACCTGCTCAATTCCTTTGTATAAAGATTCTTTGGTAACCTGCAGTAATTTTTTAACCTCAGGCTTCACTTCCCCGATTTCAAAAGTGTAGGCATGATCTCCTACAAAACCGTTAAGAATAACTCCACAGTCTACGGAAAGAACATCTCCTTCTTTTACTACATCTTTGTTTGGAAAACCATGAACTACCTGCTCATTCGGAGAGATACAAAGAGAATTCGGGAATCCACCGTATCCTAAAAATGCAGGTTCAGCACCATGATCTTTAATAAAATCATGAGCCAGTTTATCTAAGTATAAGGTCGTAATCCCTGGTTTAATTTCTTTTGCCAACATTCCCAATGTTTTAGAAACCAGTCGGGCACTCTCCTTCATCAGACGTAATTCGTCTATCGTTTTTAATTGAATCATTGTTGTATAGATGTTAGATATCAGATGTTAAAAGCTAGATTACAGCATGATGTGTATTTCTATATTATAACAATCTATAGACATTTTCTGATCAAAAAGAAGCTTTGATTTGACATTAAAAACTAATTTCTAATATCCGGCTTCTCATTTTTATCCTACCAGAAAAGTCCTTTTTTCTTTTCTTTTTTTAGTTTTGAATAGGCAAGAACTTCTTTCCCTTCTACACGGAATTCTATTCTTTCCTGAATAATATTGTAGATCTCACCCCATCCCGGGAATCCTCCTAAATTTCTGTCGTCAATAAACCAATCTGCATCTAATTTTCTGGATTGTGTTTCATGATCAAAAACTTCTCCTTCAAAACTTGAATTCACGGCGTAAAATTCTATTCCGTTTTTTTGACAGAATTCTACGGCTTCATCTAATGTTTTTCCGTGTCTGTAAGTCCAAAGTATAAGTCTGAATCCTTCAGCCTGAAGTCTTTTCAATGTTTCGAATGCAAAAGTTTTTGGTTTTCCGATTGCCGGGTAAGCATCATCAACTATAGTCCCGTCAAAGTCAACAGCAATCTTTTTATTATTTAACATTTTGTTGTTTTTTTAGCTTTGCAAAGATAAGAAATAAAAAGAGTGCCCAAAAGAAAGGCACTCAATACTTTTATATTTTAAATAATAATGTAAATTTCATTAGCTTTTTACCCAGTTAAACTGGAACTGAAGATCCGGAGTAGAAACTCTGTCTGTGATCTTCTGAAGCCTTGCAGGAAGCTTCATCAGGTATTCCTGAGCTTTTTCTGCTTTTTCTGTAAGTCCTTTCACATGCTCAATTTTCCATTCATCTAAAAGGTCTTTCATAATATTGATATAATCCTGACCTGTGTATACCATACATCTTTGTGCAGCATCTGAGAAATGCCCCCAAAGTTCTCCGGCTTTTTGTCCGGACTGTCTCATAAGGTGAGCAGGCATTACGATTTTTTTACGCATCATATCTTCGAATGCAAGAATCATTTCTGAAGGGTCTACTTCAAGGATTTTCGCTACGAAATGCTTGTATGCTTTAGCGTGTCTTGCTTCGTCTGCAGCAATTACACCACACATTTTTGCCAATTTTCCGTTTCCGGATTGTTTAGCCAATGTACCTACTCTTCTGTGAGAGATATTGGTAGCGGTCTCCTGGAAACTAGTATAGATAAAGTTTCTGTACGGGTCCATACTTGTTCCCAAATCGAAACCATCATTAATCAGGTATTGAGTGGTAATTTCAACCTCTCTCATGTTTACTCTTCCACACAGATAAAGATATTTGTTTAATAAATCTCCGTGTCTGTTTTCTTCAGCAGTCCATGCTCTTACCCAATTGGCCCAGCCTAATTTTTCTTCCTGATTGATGCCGTCAACTCCCATTAACCAAGACTCATAGGAAGGAAGAGCTTCTTCTGTGATACAGTCCCCAATCAATGTTACAAAAAGATCGTAAGGCATTTCGCGGGCAAAAGTCTGGATTTCCTCTAAGTCGTGTTTAAATTCTTCGCTTGAAGGATCTGGTAAATAATCGGAAGGCTGCCATATTTTTTCAATTGGCGTTAAAAATTTATCAAGAAAAGAACCTACTTCCTTTTCCAATAATCCCATTACTTCTTTCCTTACAAGCTTTTGATACATTTTACTATTCAGTTTTAATTTACAAAGATATGATTTATTTATTATTTGGCGCATAATAAAGTATGCAACTCATACTTTATCTGACATAAATCATAAAAGAATGCCGCCATACAAGGTATAACGGCATTCTTTTGACAATATTATTGAATTTTAATCAACTAAAACATCTCCGGTCATTGCAGCCGGTATTTCAACGCCCATTACTTTAAGAATTGTAGGCGCTACATCCCCCAGTTTTCCTTGTTTCAGATTCCAGGTATGGTCTTTATCCATTACAATGAAAGGCACAAGATTGGTTGAGTGCTGTGTATTAGGAGTTCCATCCGGATTCATCATCACATCTGAATTTCCGTGATCGGCAAGAATAAAAACAGCATATCCGTTTTCATAAGCAGCGGTTGCTACTTTTTCGATACACTGGTCTACTACTTCGGCAGCTTTTACAGCGGCTTCAAAAACTCCTGTATGTCCTACCATATCTGTATTGGCGAAGTTCAGACAAACAAAGTCAGCATTTCCCTGTTCCAGTTCCGGTACGATTGCATTGGTAATATCATAGGCTGACATTTCAGGCTTCAAATCATAAGTAGGAACATCTTTCGGGCTTGGGCAAAGCAGTCTTCTTTCTCCTTCAAATTCTTCTTCTCTTCCTCCTGAAAAGAAGAAAGTAACGTGTGGATATTTCTCTGTTTCTGCGATTCTGATCTGAGATCGTCCATTTTTTTCAAGAATTTCACCCATTGTTTCCGTCAAAACGTTTTCGTCAAAAACAACCTGTACATTCTGGAATGTTTTATCATAATTCGTTAGCGTAATATAATAAAGGTTCAGTTTCTTCATAGAATATTCCGGAAAATCCTTCTGAGAAAGAACTTCTGTAATTTCTCTTCCTCTGTCTGTACGGAAGTTGAAGCAGATCACTACATCATTATCAATAATTTTTGCTACCGGCACCACATTTCCTGTTGCAGTAGTATTCATTAAAATGATGGGTTTCAGGAATTCGTCTGTAACGTTATTATCATAGGAAGTCTTGATTGCTGCCAAAGCATCCGTTGTTGGTTCGCCTACTCCTTCTACAAGAGCATCATAAGCTAACTTTACGCGTTCCCATCTCTTGTCTCTGTCCATCGCATAGTATCTTCCTACCACTGTTGCCAGCTTTCCGGTAGTAGCATCCATATGCTTCTGAAGTTCGTCAATAAACCCGAATCCGGAATGAGGATCACAGTCTCTCCCATCGGTAAATGCGTGAACAAATACGTTCTCATTTAAACCGAATTCTTTTGCAGCCGTCAATAATCCTTTTAAGTGATTGATATGTGAGTGTACTCCTCCGTTGGAAACCAACCCTATGAAGTGTATTTTTTTATTTTCTTTTTTTGCGTATTCGAAAGCATCCTGAATCACTTTTTCCTGACCCAGTGTTCCGTTTTCAACCGCCATATTCAGTTTCACCAGGTTCTGGTAAACCACTCTCCCTGCTCCGAGGTTCATATGCCCAACTTCAGAATTTCCCATCTGTCCGGCAGGAAGACCTACAGCCAGTCCACTTGCTTCAAGTGTAGTATGTGGGAATTTTTTGTAACAGCTGTCTATGAATGGTGTATTTGCTTTATCTATTGCAGAAACGTCCGGGTTTGTTCCCAATCCCCATCCGTCAAGAATTGCCAGTATTGCTTTTTTTGACATTTTGTAAAACTTTTGTTAGACAAATTTACCTAATTTCCTATGAATAGAAGAATTTGAAGTCTTGAATTTTATTGATTACTGATCATCAGGGTGATATCGCAGATAATCAAACCCTGTCAAGGTGTAAAACCTTGACAGGGTTGAAAAATTGAAATTTCATTGATTATTTCAGTTCATTAATCCGTAAATCTTTTTAATTTTGCTATATGGATTTACGAGATCAATTGAAGAATCTTTTTCCTGATCATGAAGAGCAGGATTTTGAGATGCCTGAAGAGCAATTCAAGCAGAAAGAACCTTTGGTATGCAAGTTTGAGAAAAAAGGGAGAAACGGCAAGCCTGTAACTATTGTTGAAGGCTGGGAAGGCAGTGAGGAAGACCTGAAAAAAATCTCAAAGAAAATAAAAACCACCTTAGGTATAGGCGGTTCTGAGAAGGATGGAACGATTATCATTCAAGGAGACAACCGTGATAAAATAATGAATATCCTTAAAGAAATGGGATATAAAACCAAACGTGTTGGCGGATAGATCTAGAAATAGATCTGCGTATCCGGCAGTAGGGTTTTTAAATTTTCAATTGTAGATTTTTCTATAGGATTTCCTGTAAGAATCAAAGTTTTCAGATTTTTCAACTGCTTGATTTCCATAGGAATATATTTCAGATTATTGTTAGCCAGATTCATACTGACTACACTTTTCAACCCTTTTACTTTGGATGAAATTTCCGAGATATTATTTCCACTTACATTCAGAAATTCAAGATGCTGAGCTTTGAAAAGGTTTTCCGGAAGCTTGTTGATGGCATTCTGCTGCAGTTCAAGATATTTTAAGTTTTTGGGAAAAGACAAATTACCAAGGTCATTAATCTGATTATCAGAAAGATTCAGAAATTTAAGATTTTTGATCTGATCCAGTCTGTCAGCAATAAAACTGATCTGATTTCCCTGAAGGTTAATTTCTTCCAACGCTGCAATTTTCATAAGTGCTTCGGGGAAGGTATTCAGATTGTTGGCATCAAAATGTACTACTTTTAAGTTCTGGAGCTTTGCAATATTGGGATTAATGCTTGTCAGACTATTCAGATTCATTGAAAAAGTCGTCAGTTTCTTCAGCTTGCTTACCTCATCCGGGATGTATTTAATGCTGTTTTCATTCACATTTAAAATCTCCAGTTCTTTCAACTCAAAGAGTTCCTGATCCATTTTCTCAAGCTTATTGGCCATGATATTCAGAAAGAATAAGGAATCAAGCTTCACGATCTGAGGAGGAAGATTAAACAATCCTTTTTCTCTGAAACTCATACTGTACACTGCTTTTTTACTGCTTAAAGCATCTTCAATATTGGTAAAAGTAGGATATTTCACAGGATCAATCTGTGCATTGATCTGAGAAATTGATAGGATGGAAATAAGTAAGAAAAGTTTTTTCATAAACATAAAAAGGTCTGCCAGCGACAGAAGCCACTGACAGACAAGAATTATAAATAATTTATTTCTTTACAAGTTTAACTGTTTTCTGGAAACCTCCTTCAGCTTCAATATTTAAAACTAAAACACGAGATCCTTCCAGCTGTTGTGTGAAATCCAGGTCCAATACTTTGTTTGTCCCGTTGAACTTCTTCGTAAATACGATTTTTCCGTCCATGCTGTAAGCGGTCACTGAAATATCTTTCAATCCTTTTACTGAATTGATTTTTACGATTCCTGAAGTCGGGTTTGGTGCTACTGTTACTGTATTTTCTGCAGTTTTGCTGTCGATAGTACCTAAGGTTCCTTCAGTTCCAAGGTTATTCTTAAGTGCAATTACGATGGTTGCTGATTTTCCTTTATAATTGATTGTATTTCCTGTAGCATCCACATCTGTAGAGATAGTTGAATCCGGGTGCTGAATAGAGAAGAAACCAAATTTATGATCAGGCGTAAATGTAAGTCCTGTAGGTTCTGCACCAGCCGGCATAGAAGCAAATAATCTTACTTTCGGGTTAGCCTGTGTGTGATCAGGAGCAATTACCCAGATATAGTTTTTACCTCCATCCTGAAGTACCCAAAGATTTCCTAGTTCATCAAAAGTAAGGTTGTCATTTCCATCAGCCCATACTTCAGACTTCACACCCTGAGCCGTATTGAAAGAATACACTGTAGAACCTCCACCTACGAAAGTTTCCACCTGAGAAGCGGTAGTTCCGTTATCCTGTAAACGGTATACCCTGTCTAAACCTTTTGATGTAAAATAAATTTTCCCATCCAGTGGGCTGATATCAACATCTTCAATACCATTAAATTTTGTTCCTCCTAAAGAAAGAGCTAACGGACCTGTATTATTCTGGTCTGCTTTGGTTTTATTAGGAACCTGAACCCATGTTGCTGTAGTTCCTACCGGATCTCCCGCAGTTGATAATCCCTGATCTAATTTTAAAACATACAGATTTCCTGAAGAAAGGTTATTCGGAGTATCCATTACATATTTATACACCATGTGCGTTCCACCGTCTTCCCCATAATAAGCAGTTGTTCCTGCGTTATTCACCACTACGTTTTCGTGGTTCATGATTCCCATCTGCCAAAGTTTTCCTTTAGATCCGTCAGTATTTTTAGAAATCACCTGAGCTGTTGCAGGATCAATTTCTACCAACCAACCGTAATCTTTGTATCCGTCATTGTTCACGTCATTGGAAGTCACAGACTCTTCAGCGGTTACCACGGTTCCCCAAGGTGTAATTCCTCCTGAACAGTTTCTGATGGTTTGTACCAGACTTGGATCTGAGAAACTTACCGCTCTTGATTTTGTCAGTTGCCAAAGCTTTGAAGTCGCATTATAATTGATTTCTGCCATGGTAACTCCTCCTGGATTCGTTTCATGGTTTACAGAAAGATATCCGTTCGTACTGCTTCCTGTTTTTGGAACATAAGCTGTAAAG
>Ga0070682_100000207_pt1 | contig 43501 bp, 59 predicted proteins | sample KBSC63LmetaG_FD_64668 | JGI IMG/M metagenome (GOLD analysis project Ga0070682, IMG submission 64668) | Corn rhizosphere microbial communities from Kellogg Biological Station, Michigan, USA - KBS C6-3L metaG | ecosystem: Host-associated > Plants > Roots > Rhizosphere | place: USA: Michigan...
CCTGAGCGAGGCTAACCTGAGCGAGGCGGACCTGAGCGAGGCGGACCTGAGCGGGGCTGACCTGAGATGGGCTAACCTGAGCGAGGCGGACCTGAGCGGGGCTAACCTGAGCGAGGCTGACATGAGATGGGCTAACCTGAGCAGGGCTAACCTGAGCGGAGCTAAATTACCCGCAGTCGAGGCTATGCCTACGCTAAAAGTAGATATCCTCAATGCGGTAAACACAACCCCTTTCGATTGCAAATTAGATATGACTCAGTGGCATACGTGCGAAACTGTACACTGTTTAGCGGGTTGGGCAGTCACTTTACACCCTAATGGTAAGCAATTGGAATCTCTAATAGGTACGAATGCAGCAGGCGCATTAATATTTAACGCCTCAGTTGGAGAGGTACCCGATTTCTACAGCAGTGAGGATACCGCCATAGAGTGGCTAAAAAAAGAGGCTACGCCAAGTGGAGACAGTAATTAAACTAGCCACCGTAGCCGTTTTACTCAACTTAGCGGTTTTTCTTACCCAAGCGTTTAAATAGATATCCCCTTGAACATACAAGTGCCCCAATCTAGTTATGAGATGGGTTGGGGCTTTTCTTTCCTTTATTGGAGGCTACATGCGTAAATATAGCTATCATTATGTACCCAAGCCTACTAAAGCAGGGATACAAGTATCAGACCACGCCATATTACGCTATTTAGAGCGGATAATGAATTTAGACCTCGGTATCCCTGGAATAATAGACACCATAGTAAGCGATGAGCTAATTGCCGTAATTAATGAACGCGGGGACGGTGACTACTACGTAAACGGTATTAAATACGGTGTGAGAAATCGAATCATAACCACATTAATGCCGGCAAAAAGTAACGTCCATAGAGATTAAGGAGCGCTATGAAAAAGACTTACACTAAAACATGGTTAAGCATTGAAGACGTGAAACGCACCAATCAAGAATTGGGCCATACTCATTTTCATCCTGAGACTATGAAGTATTTTCAAACCAAAATCGAAACGGATATTTTATACGACCGCTACTATATCGAAAGTGAGACGAAAAAGTACGGTGCCAAGAATACGAGAGTCTGGCTTATTAATAAGGTTGCAGATGACGGTTCCATATCTCACCTACATCGACCTTTAGCACCCTTAATCCCTAGAGAGTTTGACTCAACATACGCAGCTATGAGTTATCTTGAGTTTTTAATGAACCCTCAATCAAAGCGTGAACGATTAGGCGGTATTTACGGTTTACCCTCCTCATCCCCTCAAATTTAACCCACAACGCACGTAAACTATAAAACCCTCAGTATACCTAAAACAAGTTAACGTCGATTTAAAAGGCTTTAAACTATGACACAGCTTAAACATATTACTTTGCCGATGATTACGCATGTAATGGTGCCTATAGAGTTATTAGATTCTCTACTAGAGGACTTAGACGATTTACGATGCTGCGATACTGAAATGAGTCGAGAATGGGTTGAGGAAACGGTAGAAAATGCAAAGCTAAGGGTACAAGCATTAGTAAATGAGACGCTAAAAGGATTTATGCCATGATTAGACTAATTAATAGATTATGGAGCGCAGCAATAAAACAAACTAAAAAGATAACGTTCGCTGAAAGCCTAAAACAAGTAGAGGCTCAGTTCAGGTACCAAAATACATGTTGTATGTGTAATACTTTTTATGAGCCCTACACTCACGGGGATACCAAGTATGTAACTTATAAAAACGGCGCGGTTTACTGCCGTGAATGCCTTTAGGTTTACCATAGGTGGAGTGTGAAACCCCTTCCCCGCCCTCAGATGACCAAGCGCTGAGGGCTTTTTCTTTTAAATAGTATTGACTTTATTATATAAGTATGGTTATATTAAAGGAGAGCTATGGATATTCAACAGCGGATGAACAGAATACAGGCGCAAGCCTCGGTAGTTAAAACGCTCATTGGTTTAGAGGTTAAACAAGCACGTCAAGAGACGTATCCATCCAAAGCACAAACGCAACGGGAAATTGATTTACAAAAAGATAAATTCGAAAGGGTTAAAAAGTCATGACACAACCAAAAATTCAAGTTACCAAAGCTGAAATGGATATGCTCGATATGTTCGCGGCATTTACTTTGGTAGGTTTAGCGGCTAACCCCGCACCCTGTAAGTTAGGCGAGTCTCGGTCAATGGCAAACGCACAAAAAGCGTACAAACAAGCTGAAGCGATGCGCCTCGCCCGTTTCGATAATTATGAAATTGTGGAGGGTTAAACATGGTACAGTGCCAAGCATCAAATGCCCATATCGTAGAGCGGATAAACAGGGCTGAGCGGGTTGAAAGCTTTTTAAAGGACAGTCAACACCTATTTCAAACGCCTTGGTATAAAAATAGCCTGTTCAATATAACTAAAAATAAAGACCGTTACGACACTTACAACTTAACCCCACCCCATAAATATTTAAAGAAAGTGGAATAATGCATACAGAGGGAATAAAATGCAATTGGTGTGGCACAAACCATTGTTGTCAATGCAATGCCTGTAAAGCTAAAGCTGATTGTAGGTACTTGGTTAATTTTGGAACTCAGTTTAAAAAACGGACCCACCCGACTAATACAAAATAGGCGTTAGGGCTGTTAAAATACAGACTCACGGCGTTCTACCTATTTTGTATCGATAAGCCCCACATGGGGCTTTTTCTTTGTGATATAATGGGATGACTCAAATCCGTATGAATTCCCTTATTCACTTTTACAGACCTCACTTGTTTTAACAGGTGAGGTTTTTCTTTTTAAACTACTTGCAAAAGTAATATGTAGTGATATAATGAAAGAGTAAAAGTTTTTAGAGGTTCGATTATGAAATTTAAAGAGGCTTTCCCCGCCGAGTTACAGGGCGTATCTATGGTTAAGGCTATTCACTTAATGGTACAGTACCCGGACCTATGCGTTAAGGGGTTAGCCATTCATGGGAATAACCAAGTGTTTAAAGTGGATAACGGCCGACTATTCTTTTGGAACGTATTTGAATGGGAGTTGTGCAACTGTATTTCTATGGCACCTAAAGGCGTATTTAAGTCTGTAGATAATCCAGGTACAGCTAAAAAATCTAACTACGATACGTTTAAAGCTATCGAAAAAGCGGTATTTGATGGCGTAAAATTAAGCGCAAATATAAGCTTTGGCCCGCATACTGAAAAATTTTACTCTTTTAGCCACTCTAGCTCGGTCATAATACGAAAACGGCAACAAGCCAGACGCGCATTTTCCTTCTTAAGTGTAGTTAGGTTCGCATTCAACCAAGGGTACTCGGTTAATGTAGAGGAGGTCGATTAATGTACCTCTTAGTTACCACAAGTGAAGTGGGCTGGAGTTTAGTCATAATACTATGCCTGTATTGCTTCTACCTTTTAAATCAAGTAAACAATCCACCTAACGACAAAAGCGGAAAGGGGAAAGGGAGATGAGCGAAACACTGAGCGATGAAGAGATTCAAGAATTTACTCAAGAGTGCTCTGATAATGTAGAAACTTATGGAGATAGGCCGTGGTATGGGTTTGAAAGTATGCAAAAAGCCCTCAACACTATCGAAGCGTTGAAAATTGAATCAAAAATATACGAACAGACTGCAATTAATTCTGTCAACAGAGAGTTAAAGCTGCTTGATGAACTCGAAGCCAGAGACGCGCAAATCAAACAACTGGTTGAGGCGTTGGCTAATTTCCCTAAATACCAAAAAGACATGTTTTTAGGCCAAGCAACCGTTCAAGATGATGATCTTCTGGAAATTCCATATTGTGAACTAGCCAATATCGTAGAAGCCCTCTCCACCATCCCAGACGTGGAAGGCTACAGGCTTGAGCGGGAAGTGGTTGATGAATCAATGGCCGTTTGCCATAAAGCTTCAAATGGTGGAGCTTTCAACATTCATGAATTACGCCAAAGAGTACACGCCCTCAAAGCACACACAGAGAGAGAGAGAGAGAGAGAGAGAGAGAGAGAGAGAGAGAGAGAGAAGGTGAAGAATGACAAGAAAGGCGGTTAGAAAACGAGTTAAGGCCCAGAAATCAGCAAACAGACTTTTTGAAACATATAGCCAGCTTATAGAAAGTAGACCGGTAAACGAACAAGAATTAAAAGTGACTACCAGAAAACTAAAAAAAGCAGACTATCGCTGGAAAAACGCTGTAAGTTTACAATTTAAAACAAGTAGGTGGTAAAGAATGACGCCTGAAGAAGCTATTAAAGAAATTCAGAAAATTAATAAAACCTATGGTGGAAATAATTGGCGTGGAAGCCAGTGGGCAGAACATAGAATCGACGAATTATGTTCTCAGAATCTCCAACAACTCCAAGCCGAGAAAGCCCGAGCGGATAAAGCCGAGGAGATGGTTGCGGCTATGGCAGATGTCATGGATGAGGTAAACGCTCATGAATGCAATTGTAAAGACAGAGATCAGATTCCATTAAATAGTATAGGTTTGTGTGATTCATGCACGCTGTCAAAAGCATCCGAACAAGCTTTTGAGATAGTTAAAGCCCACAACAAGCGCTTATGTGATGAGATTGTGGTCAATCTACAAAAACGAAAAGGTCTTTTCCCTAGTTTAGACGCTGAAAATTATTTAAATGCAGCAATCAACATCGTGAAATCAGTACTGGGAGTAAGCGAATGTTCCCAGCCCTAGACGTCTGCCGCCGTAACCCCAACATGGCGGTGCCGTTTATCCTTATGGCATCTTACCTTTACTATATTAAAAATGACTCAAGCCCACTATCTGACTATGATTTCGATAGGCTTTGCGATTTAGCACGTAACCGGTGGGCCAGTATAGAACACCGACATAAGCATTTAATTACTGAGGATGATTTAGAAGCTGGTACGCTATTTTATTTACGAGACTCAGACTACCCACCCATAGTTAAAAATGCCGCTATGCTTTGGGCTAGCGGGTATAGGCCGGGAATAGCGTATTTACTAAGTCGTATTACTGAAGCCCTTGACACTATAACGACATATTGCTATAGTTAGATAAAGTAACGGTCTAACTATAGCGGTGAGTTGATTGCCGTTTTTCTTTTGGAAAGGTAAACAATGCCAAAACGTACAGACGTATCATTTGAAAACGGCCGCAAAGGGGCCAGTTCACTATCTTGGGGTAAAGAGTTAGGCAAAGGAAAACAGATAACCATCTATGCCCCTGAGATGTTTGAAGACTTATGGCGTTGTAAAAATGGCGTATCGCCTTTAAAATCGCTTATCAACGAAGTGCTATTGCTTGTTAAAATACATGGCATGGGCGTTTTACACCCAACACAACTGGCTAAACATGTATTAGCGAACCCCTCAGCCAAGTTTAATGATGACTTGTTCCAAGTCGGTGACAAGGTTGGGGGTTTCCTATGCACCCGTGTCAGTAAAGGTACTATGACGGGTTCAGGAGTACAGCCTCAAAACATACCTAAAATTACGTTTGACGACATTTAGGGAGGATTTATGCAATTCAGATTTCATAAGTATGGCTTTGAATTTAACGACACTGAATATCAAAAAATTATGTTTCATTTAAGCCTATCTATGATTAGGCTATACCTTGGGATACCTTATATTTTAGGGGTATCTTATGGCTTATTTTTTAAAGGGCTTAAACCTTTTTATTCCGTATGGACCGCTAAGAAGTACGAGTATAATAGCCTATTAAACACTGACCCCGGCGTACACGACCGTAATTTTATTAAAAAGATTTTGGACGCCTAATGAAAGACTATACCGCCATTTTAAAAGGTAATAAAACACCAATCACAACTACAATACAGGCTACAAGCCTTTTACATGCCCACGATATCGTATTTAAATTGTGGGGCTCGGTAGGTCAGTATCAAATTTTTGAAAAAGGCAGTAACAATTAGTCAATAGAGAGGTTCATATGGTAAGTGAAAGTATAGGGCCGTTTAATATGACTACGGATTTGAAATTACACGTATGCAGAAATGTACATTGTATTGACTACGGCGTCATTAAAACAGTGAACCCCGATTACCGATGTGAAAAATGCGAAATGCTTACGTTTCAAGTCAAGCCGGATAAAAATATCGGGATACTGGTAGGCCCAAAACAAAACGAAAACTACCGAACCCTACCTGAGGTACCCGACGATATGTTTTCGTCTGATGTTGAGCAAGATAGCCCTGATGTAGATGGATACAAACAGCAACAAGCGCAGCAAACCCAATGCAGTTCGGGGGCCATTAAGAGAAAACCGATAACTGAAGCCCCCAAAGAATCAGAGTTAAAGTTTATTAACGCAAGCCTTCCTCCACTATCATTAAAAGAAGTGCTTAAACTGACTCAAAACGGCATACTAACCAAGCCCGAGGCACGTAAAATACTCGGTCTCGACGCCCTTTAATTTGGTATAATAGAAACTCGGGAGAAGGTAGTTCAATTCTACCCTGCCGCTCAGAGATAACTTCAAGAGTAGCAGTCGTTTATGTAGGCTTAAGATACCCGATCACATTCACAGGCAGTAGAAACATTTTAGGTAGACCGATGAAGCACTTTCTAGCGTCCCGCTTTTACAGAATGGGATTTCACACGTTTCCCGTTCGTCTGTTACGGACACCGGAAGGGAAAGAAATTAAAAAGCCAATGGGTGAATGGCGTGATGTCCCTATGGATACCGTGACCATGGATTATCAAAACTACGGCGTTCGCTTGGATAAGCGCATTGTTGTGGTAGACGTTGACGTCAAGCGCGGTAAAAAGGGCGGTGAAACTTGGCTTAAAATGCGCGCTATGTTGACCGATGAAGCCCGTGAAATGCTAGACCAAACCGGAAAGCGCTTAATCTGCGGCACCATAAGCGGTGGGCGGCACCACTTTTTTAAATTGCCTGACGGTGTTCATATTTCAAAAATAAACAAGGGCTTTCAGGATATTGACTTTCTGAGTGAAGGTTCATTCATTGTCGGCCCCGGTACGTACTTTGATACAGGCTTACCCTACCAAGTATTAGATGGCTTTATTAATTGGGATTACATACCCGATTATCCAAAAGAGTGGCTCGCGGCAACCATTAAGCGCGAGCACCAACAACAAGCCCCAGACAGAGAATTTGATAATACCCCCGGTGCCATCCATCAATTTACGCAGTATTGTATTAACTGCCCCATCGCTATTGAAAATAATCGGGGTGATGAAACCACTTTAAAGGTGGCACTTGCCGCTAGAGACTTGGGGCTTGACGAAGAAACCGCATTCAAAATTATGTGGCATTCGTTTAATCCAAGATGTCAACCGCCTTGGGATGAGGGCGGCTTAGAAACCAAAATCCATAATGCTTACATGTACGGAAGCGGCGCCGCCGGTTCTCAAAACTTTTCTCACCTTATCGAATCCATGACCCCCGAAGTCTTGGAAGAGATGGAGGAGGGGCTAGCGTCTGAGGGCTACCGTTGGAGCCGCAATAAGAATGGAATAGTGACGCCTAACAATGAAAATAATACTATATGCTACCTTGCTGCTCCTAATCGCGGCGACTTCCAGAATGAAGTTTGGGGATTGTACCGTTTTAACCAATTTACACAAACCCCCGAGTATGCCGTGTCTCCTCCCTGGTACGACCCAAAAACAGCCCTGCAGAAGTCTTTGCAGTATCCCAAAGATATTACTGAAGCCGAAATCGGAAGTTTAAAACATTACCTTTTTCAAAAGTACGGGTATGAAACCGAGCGCTCTACGTGTGCACAGGCGATGGACTTTGTAAGTCGTGCCTACATGTATCATCCAATACGCTCATGGCTTAATGCGATTGAATGGGACGGCGTAGAGCGTTTAGATAATTGGTTGCCTATCTATCTCGGTACAGCTCGGAACGAGTATACAACTACAATCGGCCCTAAAGTATTGATGGGCGCAGTATCGCGTATATTCGAACCCGGCTGTAAAATGGACTACACACTTATTTTGGAAGGTGAGCAGGGCACCGGTAAGTCAACAGTGTGTGAAATCTTGGGGGTTTATCCCGATTGGTTTGCAACCATACGCCCCGACACTGATAAAGACACGCGCCAAGTACTTAGCCGTAAATGGATTATCGAGTTTGCCGAGATTGACGCGCTTAACCGGGCGGCTGATGCTTCCAAGATTAAAGCATTTATGACCTCGGCTACCGACACCTACCGCCCCCCATACGCGCACGCACCTCAAGACTTTCCCCGCCAATCGATTTTTATCGGTACAGTCAACCCCGGCGCGAGTTATGAATATTTAAATGACATAACCGGTGGCCGTCGTTTTTGGCCGGTTGAGACGGGCGATATTAATTTAAAAGCGTTGAAGCGTGACGTAATTCAACTTTATGCCGAAGCCGTTCACCGCTATAAACAGGGTGAAATGCGGTATGTGGCAGGTAACTTGACCAATATACTAGAGGACGAAGTGCGCAAGCGTCAATTCGTTGACCCCTTCGTTGAAAAGATACGCGACTATTGGGAAGCTAATCCAGAAATTGACAAGCTCAATTTAAGATGGACGGCCATGACATTGCTAGGCCTGGATGAGCGCTTTTTCGATAAAAGAGTACGGGCTAGATTGGTTGATTCGTTTAGCTTCTTAGGCTGGAAAGTAACCGGAAGCGTTAAAGAGTACGCCATTGCGCCGGTAGTCGCTTCTAAAAGTTTTGATAATCACTTAGTGCAATTACCGGAATTGGTAAATACGTTACGTGCCAATCTTGACAGCCATAAGTCGTATACATTGACCTACCTTTGCGCTAAATGGGACTTAGGCAAACTGAACCAAAAAGATAAACAGAAATTAAGCCGAGCGCTGAGAGATATTGATGGCGTATCGTTTCAATACGATCTCACCACGAATGATAATAAAGTAGTAATTGAACCTTTGGAGTAGATATGTCAATACTTTGGAAATTACATATGGTATGCCCTATCTGTATGTTCGGGTCGTTTGATACGTTCATAGGGGTTTTACTATTAGTAATCGTAGCCATGAATTACGTTGTATACCCGTTTATGGATTTTGTGAGAAGGCACACTAACCGTGAAAAACCATAAGCCCTTTGCATACCAAGAGGTAGGGATTAATCATCTCTGCTCACCGCTTAAAGCGTCATACCTTGCCGATAAACCCGGCCTAGGTAAAACCTTTCAAAGCCTTTCAGCAGCCAAGCGATTGGGGGCTAAGTCGGTGCTCGTGGTATGCCCCGCAGCGATTGTCAACCAATGGCAAGAGGAGGTTAAAGACTTCCCTGGTTCTATGGTTGTGTCGTATGATGCGTTTTCGGTCGGTGTGATTACGAAAGAACATAGAGACGCGCTGACATCTTTACGCGAAACACTGACGCATGCGCAGAAAGAACCAAAGCCGAACGATATTAATTGGCGTGCCAAAATACACGACTTAACTCGCCAGATTGGCTCCATTGAGCGGACAATGCAACGCCGGAAAAAGGCTGAGCAATTGCGTAAACGTATTAGAGACATAGGAACTTTTGACGTTATAATTTGTGACGAAGCACATCTATTAAAAGAGAGTGGAGCGCATCGCACATCCTACATGTTCCATGGTGGGTATGGTATGGTGAAACTTGGCAAGAAAATAATGCTGCTTTCCGGTACACCAATCCTCAACCGCCCTAAAGAGCTGTATGCAGTACTGCAAGCTTGCTATCCCGAAGCGATTCACGACTGCCCCAACTTTGAGGCGTTTGGGTATAAGTTTTGTGGCGTTCAATATGGTTTTAATGGTTCGGTTAATTTTAACGGTTGTACCAATCCTGAAGAATTAGGCAAACGTTTAAAGCCTTTTATGATTATGAGGACCCTGGATGTTTTAGGGGATAAAATCCCCAAAGTGACTTATGAAGACCAATATATACCTATAGAGGAATGTATAGACGCTGAGCACGTTGCAACAAAAAGACGCTTGACAGGAGAAGCAAAAGTAGATAAACTAGTGTTAGATATTAAAAACGTCGCGGATAAAGTCAAAAAGTTAGTAGTCTTCTACTACCATGACTCAGTTAGGAAATCGTTACAGAAAGCATTTTCATACGCGCCCCTCATTAAAGGCGGTTTAACAAGCTTCCAAAAGACAGAACAGATTGAACGTTTTGTTAGATTGGGAAGTGATGTTATTCTAGTTCAATTGGGGGCGGGTGGTGTCGGCTTAGACGGTCTTCAAACTGTATGTAGTAATGGCTACTTAGCCGAGTTAGACTGGACCCCTGCGCTAGAAGAACAGGCAGTTGGAAGATTACGGAGGTTAGGCCAAAAACATCATGTAACAATCTATCGCCCCGTCGGCACGCAACACGGTCTAGACCAGCGAATAGACGAAATGAATAAAGATAAAACCGTTGTTATTGAATCAATACTTAGTCACGTAACCCAAATTGGAGAATATATAACCATGTCTCAAGATTTAACCCCTGAAGTAATCGAACAACTTACACGTTTGGCCGATGCTGCTGAAACCATCGTCGCCCGTTTAACCGGTGAAGCTGCGGCACCTGCAAAAGCGAAACGTGGAACTGCTGCGCCAAAAGCTGCACCAAAAGCTGCCGGTATTACCCATGAGCAAGCCCGTGAAGCTATCGTCGGCGAGATGAACGCCCACGAAGGTAAAGAGTTGGTTAAAAAAGATGCTTACAAAGCTCACCTTAAATCAGCTTGGGGCGTCGAAAACTTAAACGACGTAGACGCTGACGACTTGCAAAAACTGGTTGATAGCTCAATCTCTGCAATGCAAGAAGCAGCTTCCAAAAAACCAGTTGCGGCCACAAACGACGACATTTAAACTATGTGCCGGCGGAAATAGCATAAATGGCAAATGCGCAATAGGTTTACCTATTGAGATTCGGGGTCCAATTCCCACGAGCCGGCACTTTTAATTTTCCCTGCCTGTGGAAAGGCGTCACATGCTTAGTTGTGAGGTTGACGGGCTGCCGTCACCATATTTATTAGGAGATTTACCCTACCCATGATGATTGATAGCGACCACTCGACTTTTGGCGGAAGCTCCGCAAACCAATGGCGGCATTGCGCCGGCTCTATCCAGCTGAATAAACAAATGGGCAATATTAATACTGAAAGTGAGTGGTCAAAAGAAGGCACTGAAGCTCACAAAGTAGCTGAGATGATGCTACTCGGTTGGACTCCGCCTACTTCTACTGACCCCGATATGGTACGGCACGCCAAGTCATACGTTGCCGGAATTGAAAACTATAAGGATATGATTGATGCAACATGGGTACAAGCCGAGACTAAGTACATTAGTAAACGTTACGAAGATGTCGGAGGAACTATTGACGCACTTATGGCGTCGTTCCGTAGTCGAGTACTGGTCATTGTGGACTTTAAGTATGGCGAGGGAATCACCGTCTCGCCTGTTGAGAATGACCAAGAACTTTTCTACACTGGGTTGGCTTTGGAATCTCTATCAGAACAGTTTCCAGAAATCGACTTCTCCAACTGGTCGGTATACCTCGTCATCCATCAACCACGCGGAATCGATGCCGGATGGAGGCAGTGGGTTACGACCGGCAAGTACGTACATGATGATTTGCGGCGACGGTATTCATATGTAGAAGACATTAAACAAGGCAAAATCGATTTAGTACCCGGTCGGCATTGTCGATGGTGTGATGCTAAGGCAGTGTGCCCCGCCTTCTATAAAGAGTTTCTCGCACCCCTTATCGAAGCCAAACCCGTACCCCAATTACCACAAATTGAAATCTACAATCTGTACAAAAACAAAGACCTTATTAGCAATTACCTTAAGGTTATTGAAGAATATATTAAAAGCCGATGCGCGGCATTCGGTTCATTCGAAAGCTTTATGCTCGGACAGGGGAAGGGCCAAACATCTTGGCTCAATCCCGTACAGGTAGAGGCTAAATACCCCCAAGATAAATACCCCTCATTTTATAAAACCAGTTTAAAAACCCCTAAACAAATTATTGATTTACATAAGGAACTAAAGGAGGAGTTCCAAGGACAATACAAGCAAGTGACCTATCCGAAACTTGTGAGTAACACCGAGAAGCCAGAACATTACATTGATTTATCTGATTGAAAGGAACACTATGAGTTTATTTAAGTACGACGCAACGCGGTTAACCGAAGATAAGCTAAATGGCATGCTCCGCACATTACATGTACTTGGCCGCGAGATTAGTAAGCGGACTAAGTTAAGAGACTTAATGACCGATAACTGTGAAGACGACTTCATGGTTAAGTTAACCGATGCCGCCATTGAGCATAGCCATACGCTAAACGATTTAATAATTTTCGACTAACTGAGTTACCTTAATATATCTGATTGAAAGGAACACTATGAGCGATAAGATTTCAGCGGTGATTAAATTTCCCGTAGGCCGCTGCGGATACCCTAAGTTAAACCCGGCTTCGCCCCCTTTGCAAGGTACCGGAGCCAATAAAAAGAAACGCTGGTCCATTACTCAATACTACGACCCAAATCAACCCGCCGTGCAAAAGTTACTTAAAACCCTTGAGTCGGCGGCAAGTGAGTTTGAGACCCTTCACGGATACGAAGCAAGCCGTGTACCCCAGCTAAAAAAGGTCGGTATCTTTACCAGTAAAAAGAAAGACCGGAAGAATGACCCCGCTCTTGTTGGTTTACTTTCTATTGATGTTGGTGCCAATGCCGAGAAACGCGACGGTGGTATGCACATCGCCCCTGCGATTTTTGGTGCGGATACTAGCCCCGTAAATTGGGATGCAATCTACCCAGGTTGCTATACCCAAATCGTTGCGGCGTTGAACGAGTACCAAATAGAAGACAATGGACTATCCCTTCACGGTTTGTCCTTGACCTTAAAGGTAGTTCAGTTTGTGCGTGGCGGCGAGCGTATGGGCGGAGACAATACTGACTACACGGCGTATCTGGAAAATCATGCCGACTCGGAAGATGAAGACGATTCGCCAATCGTTGCTCCTCGCCGTAAGTCGGCTATTATTTCGGATGACGATATTTAATAAATTTTGCCGCTGGTTCTAGACTGTGGACGCTAACAGTCGTTAATTAATATTGGCATTCCGGGACGAAACAGCTAACGAACGGCCTTTAAGACGCCAAGGTAATGTATGCAACGAGAGCAGAGACGGCGACGACTCGTGACAGTCGGAGAGACGACAGATTTACCTATTTTATGGAGTAAGGCTAATGACTCAAGATTATTACGGGACAAAATTCGTTACAGCATGGCCGCAAATTAAATATGTTAATGATAACGGTAATTACCCGCCAGGTAACTTAGATGGTTACGCTGTAAAGTACCCCGATGGTTACATTTCCTGGTCGCCTAAAGCAGTGTTCGAGGAAGCTTACCAGCCAATTACATCACTTAGTTTCGGACATGCTGTCGTTGCTTTAAAAGCTGGACATAAAGTTGCGCGTTCCGGTTGGAATGGGAAAGGGATGTTCCTCTATCTTGTCCCTGAAAATGTCTACCCGGCTCAAACTAAAGCTGCGTTAGAACATTTTGGCGATAGAGTCCCTTATGGTGCGTACATCGCTATGAAGACAGCTCAAGAGAACGTTGTACCTTGGCTTGCATCCCAAACCGATGTTTTAGCCAACGACTGGCAAGTAATCGATTAACAGATAGTCTGGTAGGGAGTAAGTTACATGAGATGGTTTACGCTGGACTATGAGACCAAGAGCCGAGTTGACCTGATAAAGAATGGGCTCGACAACTATGTTAAAGACCCTGACTTTGATGCCATTATCGTAGTCTTAACAGACTTAACGACTAACCGTCAACAGGTCGCCTCAGCTTATGGCGATACTATAGTGAGCGTTAAAAACCTTCTCTATCCACTTTTAATCAGCCCCGCCGTTCAATTTATTTGCCATAACGCTATGTTTGAATACGTAGTGTCGTGCCAATTATGCGAACGGTGGGGCATCCCACAGCCGGCACTATCACGCTTTCACTGTTCAAGCTTAGCAGGTTCGGTCGTCGGCCTGCCTGCAAGCTTGGATAGGATAGCGGAAATACTTTTCGGTGAACATAAAGTAGCGTCAGGCAAAGCGCTCATCAATCTGTTTTGTAAGCCCGATAAAAAGACCGGTGAGTTTAATACTGCCCGTACCCACCCATTAGAATGGGCTGAGTTTAAAGGGTATGCCAAAGTCGATGACGTGTTGACGGGTAAACTGTGGAAAGCTTTACCTCCCGTTCCCGCTGAAACCCGTTTGTACTGGTTGGCTACAGGGCGTATGAACCTTAGGGGGTTTGCGGTTGACATGGAGACAGTCAATCGAGTGCTTGAAGATGTTGAAATGATTAAGGCCGATGCACATGCAGTAACCAAATCCATTACAAAAGGGTTAGTTAATAAAGCGACCGAGCGCAAAAAGCTTTTAGACTTTGTTAATTCAAGAGGCTGTGAGGGCCAGTCCCTTACCTCCGTAGCAGTCATGGAATGGATAGAAGACCCAAACACACCCGAGGACGTAGTGGAGTTGCTATGGGCTCGCCTAGCTGCCTCTAAATCAACCTTCGGAAAATACGCCGCTTTTAAGCGTTTCGTTTCATCTGATGGCCGTAGTCGACATTCATTTTGGCCCTACGGTGCGCATACCGGTAGGTTAGCGGGGAAAGGCATTCAGCCCCAAAACATTACATACGATAGGGATAACGACTTCCCTGATTGCTCATCCTCCAAATTACTAAAGCTTTACTGGCTTGGATTGTGGGGGGAATGGGATAGAACCAAGGCGCTCGTCGCTATGACCCGCTCAGTCATTTGGAACGAGTCAGGTAAAAAGTTTTATAAAGTAGATTATGCCAGTATCGAAGCACGTATTGTTGTTTGGCTAGCTAATGTACGGTGGTCGATACGTAAGTACGAAAAGAATGAAGACCAATACATACCCATGGCCGCCGTCATTTTCGGCATACCTGAAAACCAAGTAACCAAAGCACAAAGGAATAAGTATGGTAAGGTTACTGTGCTTGGCGGTGGTTACGGAATGGGGCCGGATAAGTTTGCTAAGCAAAACGATAAGACAATTGAAGAAGCTAAACGCTGCATATATTCATACCGAAATAAATATTCTGAAGTTACTTACTACTGGAATGAATTGCAAGAAGCCTTTAAGGCTTGCGTATTTTTAAAGAAAACGACAGTAGCTCAAGCTCCCGCCGGTGACGATGGGGTTAAGGCCCCTAAGGTTAGATTTTTTCCTGAGTACATCGAAGGTGTTTTCTACGTCAAATGTGTACCTCCCGGCAACCGCCCTATTTGGTACCGCAACCCTAAAGTGGACGGCACTGAGATTACATTTGAGCGCACGACCGCAAAGAAAACATGGCGTCAAAAAATATGGGGTGGTACTTTCTTGGAAAATATCTCTCAGAACATAGCCGGCGTAATCATCTTTCGCGGTATGCAAAAACTTGAAAGACTCGGCGCACTCCCTGAACTTCAAATACATGACGAAGCAGTAGCCGCCGTTGATGACGACTTTGAAGATAGGGAAAACCTCGACTGTGCAATGCGAGATATTGAGGGCTTTCCCGGCTTACCCTTAGATGTAGAGTCCACTTTTGAATATAGGTTTAGCAAGTGATGATTACAATGATTTCATGCGACCCCGGCCACGAGGGTGGATTAGCTTTATGGGATGAAAACGGTTTGGTTGAGGTCGTGAAGAACGAGCACCGTCGTAAAATAATTCCTATGGTCTTCCCCCACAATGAAAACGTTTTAGGAGTGATGGAAGAGAACCACGCCATTTACGGCCAAAGCATATCGAATACCTTTGCGCAAGGCGTTAATCAGGGGAAGGTAGACGAGCTGTTGAGTATCGCATGTTACCGTGTTGAAAAAGTGAGCGCTCAATCCTGGATGAGAGATTTTGGTGTCCCTGCCAAGATGGAAGTAAAAGAGCGCAAGCATTGGATTAAAGACAAGGCTGAGCGTCTTCTCGGACAACCAATCATTTTAAGGCTTGCCGATGCGGTAGCGATTGGCCTTACATATCGCCTGAAGGTGTGAAGGGAAACTTATTCCAAGCTGGCCCACCAAACAAATTAACTGCTTGGTATTCTACCCACGCCTTAAATTTGTTCTCGCCACCTTGTAGCATGAATTGATAAAAGTAATGGTCACACTGAGCTTTAGACCAAACTAAATCCTTTTCTAAAATCCATTCGCTATTTTCATCCATGGTGTAAACGGTGAGCCATTTACTTTCAGATAACTTACCCTTAACAGCATAGGCGGCGTCATGTACCATAGCCGCACCCATATTGGTACCGGTAGGTAAAAAGCCAGTAGACCAAAACAATTGAGGGACACTCGCCCCATCGGTAAGCATTCCTGCTTTTATGATGAGCTTGTGATACTTGCCATTTTCAAACCAAGTAACTACGAAATCTTCAGCGACGACCCAAAGCGAATCTAATTTATAGGTATCACGTGTAGGGTGTTTTAAATCGGAAGCTTGAGCAGGGCGCACTACGGGCGGTATCCACTGCATATCTATCTTGGGGGCTAGAATCTCACTCATCACTATACCCTTATTGTAACAACCATTAGCGGTTGTGCTTCTCTCTAACGTCTCGCATATCCAGCATTAACCCTTTAAGCGTTTCAGCCATGAGGGCATTGGTTAGGTTAATACCGTTAAGTATTTCGGTCTGTCTCACCATAGTGGCTTGGATTGAATCAACACCCATAGTTACTCCATACAACTGTTTTGGTACGTCCTCCAATAGCTTAGCAAGATGCTCAAGTTTAGCCAAGGTCTCACTCAGTACCTGAGCCTGACTTATAGGCATTATGCCCTCATCCTCTTTCTTTTTACTGTATAGCGCTTTAAGCCCCTCTAACCCGATGCCCCCGGCTAACATAAGACCGGCGGCAACAAGGGATAGTTCGGGGGAGACTGTGGGCATATTGAAGCTCATGCTATTTCACCGGAAGTAGAAAGTAATTAGACTTTAGAAGCCTTAGCATTTCATTATAAGCCGGTTTAGGTGCGAGTGCAGCATCACGCGAAAGGGGGATAAACGTTGGTTGAAAACTATACGGGTCGGCTATTCCCCAAGTAGTAAAGGACTTGCAATTCGATACTGACAGGCAAGCGTAAAGGGCATTGTAATAGTTTTGCGCTTGGACAGTAGCCCTGGTAGCTGCGTCTTTCGAAGCCGGCTGTAATCCACTTGCATCGTATTCTGTTACCGCAACCCGCATACCCATACCAGCAAACTTACCCAGCTCAGTTTTATATTGTGATTGAGGGATAGCCGTATCTGAGTACTCGTGCATTTGGTAGCCAACCGCATCGATTGGTACGCCCTGAGCGCGCAGAGCCTTAATCATTGTGACTTGAAATCGTGATTTCACCGGGTCATTCTCTGTACCAAAATCGTTATAAAAAAGGATTGCGTCGGGGTCGGCCTGTCTTGCCGCTTGGTAAGCTAAAGCAATATACTCGGGACCGATGACTCGGAGGAAGATATTATCCTGATATCCGTTACCGTGTTTTTCAATCGCTTCGTTTACTACGTCCCACTCTTGTACCTTACCTTTGTAGTGGGTCATCACTTGCGTGATATGGTTTTGCATAATCGCAATTAATTCATCGCGGGTAAAAGTTCCGTTTTTAATCCAATCCGGTAGAGATGCATCGACGCCCCAAACCAATGTGTGCCCATGGATACGCATATTGTTGGCCTGAGCGAATGCGACAATTTGGTCACCCCAATAGTAGTGAAATGCCCCTTGTTGTGGCTCCGTTTCTACCCACTTCAATTCATTCTCTGGTGTAATCTGATTGAACTCAGAGGCCAGTAGGTTTTGGTATGAAGCATCGGGGGTAAAACGCCAAATGGAACCGGCAGAGCCGATTAAAAACTGTCTAGCGTCCGCCGCTTGCCGTAGCGTATCCGCTTGGGCGGTGCTGAGGGACAGAAGTAAGCAGGCTAAAGCAAGGGCTAATTTACGCATATAAAGATAGACTCCAATTGTTTATATAATCTATCTCTATGATAACCCAGTTTGTATAGTTATTTGTGCGGCTTGTAAACCATAACCTAAGTTTGTTAAGTGGGTTTTATCAGCGTTGTAAATTGTAGTATCGCCTGTTATGACTGCACAGTTGGCGGGGGTGTCGTCGAAGTGTGGGTCAAGTGATAAGTCTATGCAACCATACGCCCCAGCGGCTAAGAGTGCGCCACCCGGTTTAACCCCTTGACGTATCAAATTATTAAAGTCAAAGATTTTTTGAGCGAATGAATTAGTACTAGCACCGGAAGGGGGGATAGTCCAGGTATAGATTCTAGTAAACTTACCCGTACCGCTAAGCAATGCGGTTAATGCACACAGGGAGTTAAACGCTGTCTGCGCGCTTACGCCACTATTAATGATGTCGTTCGTACCACCCTCAATAAACAGTATGTGTCTGTTTGAGGATACGCTAGGGGGTGTAAAATTAACTAAACCTGTGGCGTAGTTGGCGCGATTTACCATTTGCCCAAGTGTCTGACCCGGCACCCCGACATTTTTAAAGAAGCGTGTTGTAGGGTTAGCTAAGCCGGCAATAAATTGATGTGGGTAGCTCCCTGTACCTTGTACTGTAGGGTCGGGAGTGTTGGTGGAGTTTTGACCGTAGGTAAGTGAATTACCTTCAAAGTACCAAGCATCTACGAAGTATTGTTCGACTCTAGATTTGGCTAAGCCGTAGTAAGATATTTGATTAGCTTCAATGGCGTCACGGTACGCCCTCGCCACTATGGTGCCAACCATAAACTCGCTTAGGGACATAATCGCCTTAGATGTACCACCCAACGCCGAGCCAACTTCAAGACCCGCAAGACCGTTTGTACCCGATGCCCCCCGTAATATGGGGATACTGTTACCTTGTACTTTACTATCCCCATAGTCTGCTTCAATTGATACCGTCATGGGGGTAGTTAAGGTAATAGTATTTGGGCCTAAAGAAGGCGTTTCACCCGTCGATAATTGGATGACCGTACCCGATGTTTTATAGACAAATGTAAAGTTACCGGTTACGTTACCAAATAGATTGACTGCACTCCCGTTACCGGTTCTAACCTGCATAGCCGTCAACATTGCAATAGGCTGAACCATAGAGATACCGCTAGCTACAAGGTAGGAAGTACCTAGAAATTCCATAACCGGCTTACCTGCCATGGTGTCCAGTACACCGGCATTAACAATACGGGGCTGAGCTGCGGCAGTCGCTTGAACTAAATCTAAGTTACTGCCCACGTTGCCTGATTGGTCGTAGACTTTGGATACAAAGCCGCTACCCGTACCAACAAAGGATAACAAACCCGCTACATTTAGCTCACCAACGTTCGGGCCGGAAGGGATAAAACCAATATCTAAAACGGCGCTATCTGAAGAGCGGCGCACTTGGATAAGATTGCCTGTCCAATTTGGGTTTAATCTACGTAAACCGTAGACGGCAAAATTGGTCAACGTCGGAACTGACGCCAATGCTGCGGGGCTGCCAGGGAAGTCAATACCTGCGTATTTTCTCGATAAAGGCATTGTTTAAAATCCTAAAGTTATACAGTCCAATATTTAACGTTTACTAAAGCCGTTCCGGTCGTAACAATCCCTAGTATACCCATGTTTGACACAACAGCAGGCCGATATGTTACAAAGTTAGAGGGGAGCACTGCACAGCTACCATCGGTAAGGGGCGGAACACCTATCTCAGTATAATAGACTAGAGCGGTCGCATCCTGAACTTGTAGTTCATAATAGGCTATCGCCTTACCATTGGGGGCTAACGCCGGTATCAATACCTTTCCCGCCGCAGTAGTGTCTACCGTTACCGCTAATTGGTAATCGGGGGAGCCGATCAAATAGCCGGGGTCTTGAATAGCTGCCGCTGAACTATTTACTAGCGGTGCATGGCTATCGTTGCTATTGAGGCTCGGCGTTTTTGATAGGTATGTAGGAAGTACTGACATATTCTAAACCTCTATAAAGCTTATGAACTTGGCGGCGCAGGGGGTAACAATGCAGTGATAAACCCACCGGTGATTACTGCGGGGAAAAGCGTATCGTTACCTTGGCCTACCCTAATGCTGTAGGTGGGGTTAGGAGTTATGTTTGATGCATTAACGCTCATTATTTAATCCTCACCCAAAAGAAGCTAACAAAAGATAACTGAGTTACGTTTGCGGCCACTACTGAGCCGGCGGATTGGTTTAAGTTTGTCGGGTCGGTGCCGTCTGGGGGGTCTATTACAGCTAATGAGTACGCTCCTGATGCTCCCCCCACCACGTGGCTTATAGAGTATTCAATCTGGTGCGTGTGCGAACCTACTTCATTAGTGACTTGTTTGTGAGCTGCCTCACCGATTACAGAACCAATATTATCAGCGTTCGCGACGTTGGGCACATTGGATGGTAGACGCGTTGATGTGCCTATTTTTTGTATAGGCGTTGCGCCGTTCCAATAGGGTGCGTAAAAATTACCTGCCGTAGCCGCTGTGCCGTCAATAGGGGATACCGCAGGGTTGTACTCACCCGTTGCCGTACCGCCCATTGCTGAGCAAAGCGCATAGAAATCAGGGTATGTAGTTTGGCTTAAAAGCTGGCCTTGCATTTGCGCCCATACTATACCGTAATCAGTCGGCATGGTGGGGTTAATTGATAAAATCATGTCACCAATTTGACAACCACGAGAGGCGGCTAAAAATTTATAGTCGATAAACTGTTGGTTACTCGGTGCGCCTGAACCGCCATAAGAAGGGCGCACATTATAGGTTACTGTACGGGCATCGGTAAAAGTACCGCCACCCCCGCCAATCTGAGTATCGATAGTGTTGAGTGCTGTAACCACAGCCGAAAAGTTTGCGTCAACCTCACCGGATGAAATCGTTTGCCCTGTCTCGGGTGTAAATTGATAGGGTACTGAGTATGTCATCGGTTGGCCCTATTTTGGTTCAATCGATCAGCCTTAACGTGGTTACGTTCGTCAAGTCTTGCATTTTTAATGTACCCCATAACGATATGGTGGTACTGTTCAGCATTACCATTGTATAACGCTTTTGCGCCGGGGGCATCTTTTTTATGATAGTTTGGCCCACCGCTTGTAGAAAATGTGATGCGTGGTTTAAATTTTCTACCCGTCTTTGATTCTTCCAATGCCATTAAGTATGAACGTGTGGCGTCATTCTTTACTCTCGACAATACGTGTACTTGTTCCTCTGGACTCAATGCTTGAAAGCGTTCCTCTTTACTGACCTGAGCGACAAGAGAAACGTAAACCGCTTTGATTACACGCTCACCCTCTGACCGCTCGCGCTTAGTTAGGGGGGTAGACTCAACGTTACCTTCGTCATTTGTCACGTCAATTTTGCGGGGTAGTGCCCCCAATAAATGATTCGCTTTTCCGGTCTGCGCCCTTAATTCATTCATGAATGAAGCGTATGTATTGTTGGCCGCAATTCTTCCTAAAAGCCCCGGCTTCATTTTAACGTTGCCTTCAGTATCCAATCTGTCGGGCACTAAGTGGTCAACAAAGGGGATACGACTTTCAACCTGTTCGACCAAAGTTCTCGGCTCTTTAGCAGGCTGAGGTACTAAATCTGAACCTGGTATTTTAAAACTGACAAGGTTAGTACCCACCGCAACCGCTCCAGCTGTTGGGCTTATCTCCCCCGTGTCTGGGTCGCGCGTTTCCGTGGCCTGCGTAATAGGTCGGACAAAACCCGACAAAGCATCATTTTGGGTGTACATTGACGAAACGCCCGACCAGACATTGCGAGGGATATCTAAAACTGAATTGCGGGGCGCATAGGGTTTACCTGCATGAGCATCTTCTCTGCCCGGTGCCGTCATATACATGAGAGGCATAAGCGGGGTATTGATGCCAAGTAGGTAAAAAGTAGAGTCGCCTTCTTGCGCTTCAAAAGCTTCAGCTTTACCGCCAGATTGAAAGTAACGGGCAAAGGCCGTCACATTTACGCTGCCGTTTCTAAATCCAGCATCTTCTTTAGTTTGGTCAACGGCGGGGTTTTTATCTTTGGGGCCAATATTTAAAGCGCCGTGATAGCCCGCTGCGTAAAACATATTGGTACCGATGCCGCCCGCCGCCCCGGTCATAAATAAACCGAGCATTTGTGATGCGAAAATGTGACCGAACGTTTGGCGGTTATATGCCGCAACGCCCTTTAAATCCGCTTGCATGGCTCGGTTAAAGTGAATACCTAAAGTACCGGCCACGGGCACCATTTCCATAGGGCGCAGATATAAGTTACCCACGATTTTAGTAAACGGCAATACAAGCGCCCCAGCGTTTAATGAGTCTTTGCCTTCTCTGTTAGCTACCTTATCAACCTGTTTGCTAATGGTATCTCTAAAACCGCCGAGTGCATTTGATACAACACCCTCATTAGTCAACGTCGCCTGCTCTGCTTCACGTTTAGCTACCAATCTCAGCTTTTTATAGACTTCACTTTTAGGGTCGGGTAGGTTGCCGGTAATGCGCTTGTAGATTTCAATCTCTTTTGAAAGGGAAGCCTCATAGACATTGGCATACGCCAACCTGTCACCGCCCCCAACGACTGCCCGAACTGTACCGCCTAACTTTTTATCTACCTTACGCAGAGTGTCGCCAATCTTACCCTCTTTCACAGTATGAATAGGGCTAGCATCTAAGCCACTCGCTTTAAAAGCGTCGCCTGAATAGTTACGTGCGGTATTGGTGCCGTGCTCCACATCAAATAGGATATTTTGCAATTCATCTTTTGAGGAGATTTCATTCTTTTTGTAAAACTCTTTTACGTCTTTTGATATGCCAATGATTAGTCCCCGCTCTCCCGGCCCTTCGTATTCATTACGATAAACTTTACTGTAGGCAAACTCGCCCAATTCTCTCAACGCTGCATGAGGGCCACGATAGTGTAGCCAATACGAACCCATATCCAACCAGTTACGGGCTTGAGTCATACCCTGTAAAAGTAATCCTTCAGTACGCCAAGTAACCCATTTCCTAAACATATTGTGGGCTTTGTGGTCATACATAAAGCGGTCAAGTAAAGCTTGCGCTCTACGGGCATCGCGGGGGGTTAGCGTGGGGTCAGTCGCCGCCAATATGTAGGCGTTTAATCTTTTCCAATCGTCGCTGCTCATAACGGTAGCGAGCTTAGCTTGTCCCATAATTTTGTCTAAAACTTCGGGGGTATCAGCGTGCAAAAGGTCATGGCCTTGAGCTTCCAATAGTCTATCTAAAACGGTACGGCGTACGGCGGGTTTACTTACTTTATTAATTGAAGCTAAATACTTACGCCTACCAATTGCAGTTTTACGTTGTGTGTACTCGGCTTTCTCTTGAACCGTCATTATCGGCTCAACTTCTTTGTACAACTCATCAATTGTTTTGGGTGTACCTTTTTCCCGTACTTGCTCAGCCGCTTTAAGTCTGGCATCTAATTTTGCAAACAAAGACGCTCTATTTTTACGTGCGTTCAGGTCATAAAAATAAGCGCGCTCTTCAGGAGACAGCGTAGCCAATGCCTCCGCCGAGAGCGCGCGAACGTCACGTTTTACATTTAAAGTGAGTTTGGTTTGTTTGAAAACTGATTTCTCTAGCTTTGATATTGCAGCCAAGGCTTTGCGTCGGTCGCTATTGAACTGCTTTTTTAGGACATTGGTAAGTTTGACTCTTTGGAGCTTTGCGCTTCGAGCTTCGCCTCCCGCCTCTTTAATAGTTTTGAGTGTAAGGCGGAAACCCCTTTTATTACCAATTTTGCCGTTCCTAGTACCGCCCGAACGCTTAACGCGAGAGGGACTGCCTGAGGCTCTAGTAGCGCCGTTGCTATTAACAGTTTCCCGGAAGGCTTCAGTAAAGTTTTCCAAAAGCTCATTATACGCTCCCTCTACTATCTCTCTAACTTCCTCGGCTGCTTTGTTTATCCCTTTGCTAACCTCGCCCTTAATGTCTTTCAAAGCCTCGTCGATAAACTCCTCTCTAAATTTATAGAGGGGGTTATTTTGAAGGGACTGCAATTCTCTACCCGTATTAGATGCGTGGCTCATGTGAGCTTGTAATACTTGAGCCTGCTCAGTAGGGCTGAGCTTATTAAAGTTTTCGGGGTCTAGAGCCGCCTGTCTTACTGCGTTGGCCCTTAGTGCATCACCTTGACTTTCATAGTGAGATATCCAACCATGGACAATCTGATTGTTCCCGGACTCAAGGGCTTGGCTTACCGCCTGATTAGCGTCTTGTTGCATGGCCGAACTGGATACAACTTGGTGGGTGTCGCCCGTAGATGTACCAGCGTATTGTGTTGGGGCTTCACCTTGAGTATACGATTTATCGAGTGGGCCGCCACCGATTTGCATAAACCCTTTTTGCGCTCTGCGGGCTGTGGCTCTTGCCGCACCCTTGGCAATACCTGCCTTAAGCTTAGTTCCTAAAGTACCGTTAGCCAAAGAGTGTGCGAGCTGTGGGGCATAGTGAGCCCCCGCCGGAATAGCCGCACCAAGTAGTGTGCCTAAACCGGGAGCGTAGCCAATCTCATTGGCGTCTACTTTACCCTTTTGTGAATACCGCTCAATCGCTTGAGATGCGACGTCTTGGGGATACCCGAGCGCGGCACCTGTGGCAACCTTGGCAGCTACAGACTTACCAATAGCTCCGGGTAATTTTGCTAGGGCAAAGCCCTGAAGCGCCCCTAAACCTGTAGCAGTTATTTGAGCGTCATGAATCTGTCTCGCAATAGCAAACTTACCCGCGCGTATTGCGTCACCGCGTGCCTTTTCATTTTGCGTATTTTGCTGTACTGCTCCGTGAATAGCGTTATACGCCCCCGCCGTTGTTATGCCTCCGATAATATTGGCAATAATAGCGGTAGGTGTGCGGGTTAAATTCTCAGCCTGAACCGTAAGGGGGTCGAAATGGTTGGGAGCTTGAATCTTCTCGTCCGGAATAATGCCCTTTAAAATACCAGTTGCTGCCCCACCTAAAGCGTTTTGTATCCGCTGCACAGGATTGTACAACATTTCAGGATGTACCGGCCCAATAGACTCGTGAGGGGATGCGAGGGGGTTGGTATTAAACGCTTTACTAAACGTGTCAAGTTGACCCGGCATCAATAAGCTTGATAGGGTAGAGGGTTGACCTAAATTCGTGACGCCGCCTGAAAGCATTAGAAGCCTCTCGGTTGTTTCGGTCTTCCATTACTTCTAAGTCTATCAAATATTTGCTTAGTGCCGGGGTTTTGTATTGCGTTTAAGTTTGAGTAAACTTGTTGCGGACCTGTTGGGGCTGTCGCTTGAGGGTTAGGTAAAGCTGACTGTTGTAAGTGTGATGTGGTATTACCCAACAATTCATTTAAAGTAATGGGGTTTGACGTATCTCCGTTGCTGCTATTAGCCGCACTTAATGCCTCTTCGGGGGTCAACGTACCTTGACGCACTGCCAATTGTGCCGCAGTAATTACCCCGCTGCGGTCGCCTTGCTTATCAATTAACGACATAGATGCGTTAATCTCCCCTCGCGTGGCTGGTTTTTCTAAACCGAAAAGAGACTGAGCACGTTTTACGCCGGCTTCCTGAAATTTCATTAAGCGGCCGAAAGCCCCCGGCTCCCCATTCTGAATAATGCTCGCTTCGGTCGGCTTGGCATACCCAGCAATTGCACGCTGATTTTCGCCTGATTGCGTTTGAGCAGTGTTATACATACTGCCTGTAACATTGTTTCTTGCGGCGGCGGCGTCTGCGCTTTGACCGTACTGAGATACCAGAGTCTTAGGGTCTACCGATTGCAACGCTAAATCGGCAAGGGAACGGGGGGCCGCTTGAGGTGATGCCCCTAAATCCGAAATGCTAATACTTGGCATAGCCCGATTTACTTGGCCCTGCATTACGCCACCCATTGTCGGCTGCAATTGGGGTATACCCTGTTGTTGGGCTTGAAGTTGTTGAATCAGCTTCCCACCGGGCATAGATTGCCAACGCCCGCCAGGTACGTTTGTAGCCCCGTTAGCGCCGTTTCCTAAAGCTGTCATAGTTGGGCCTACCAAAGACGCTAAACTCGGCGCTGTGGGGAACATGAGGCTATTACCAGTTTGATTTCCCCCAGCGTCATTAAGTCCTGCCGCTTGTGCAGTCTCTAACGCGTTGGTTGTTCCTTGGTCTTGTAATTGCTTTTGGGCATTGCCGAATATGGTATTAGCTAAAGTCTTATCTACTCCATAAAAGGAATTGGGGTTTTTAATACCAAGAGAAGATGCAACCGCTTGATTGCCAACACCGGCACCAATAGCGCCGCCCACATCTGATTGATACCCTTTAAGAGGTAGGCCGCCTGCATTACGTTGAATATCGGCTACCGTTTGACCTGACTGTAAAGCGTACTGCGCAAGTGCGTCCTGATTGCCGCGTTGCTCTTGGCGTAACTGTTCATTACGTGCAGCTAATCCAGCTAACCCTTCAGCCAATCCACTAAGTCCACCACCTAAAATAGGGAGTTTACTAAACCCCCAACGTGGGTTTTGCATCTGCATATTGCGTGCTTGGACTAACCCGCCGAACAAACCCGCTAAAGTTTGCGCGATTGGTAGACCCATGCCGCCGGGTGGGGCTATACCTTGTGTGTTAGGTAGATTGGTAGCCATTCTGCACCTACAAGAAAGAACTTAAGTTACTGTTAAAATTCATTTTCGGTAATTGGAAGTTACCCGTTCCGCTAGGTGCAGGCATTTGGCCTTTAAGTAAATCGCCAAACCCACCTCCGCTAGAAGGGGTTGAGCCTAAAGCACCTTGTACGGCACCGTTTAGGAAGCCACTAAAAGGATTACCGCCGCTACCTGATTGGGCTTTTGCACCTTGAAGGCCACCCATACCGGCGTGGAGTATCATCATTGCGAGCATTGGATTCATAAGTCTGCCTCTAATGCATTAACTTAAGGGGGTCGATAAAGTTCATATACTTACCACCTATACCGGTTTTACCGGCTGTAGAATCATAGATATTGTTAGCGGTATTGTATTGGTTAGAAAGCTGTTGGCCGGTACTCGACTGGCCTGCACTTGCGAGAGCTTGATTAAATAGATTGCTTTGCGCCCCGCCATACAGGCTTAAAGCTGTTTGAATTGGCTGCAACATGATGTTAGGAAGTTGATATGCTTGAGTCGATGCAGTGTTGTACGCACTGGCTAAATCTTGGTTTTCGTTACGAGTCAATATGTTGTCGTTGTATCGGTTAAAACCTGCACTATTTAGGCCGCCCATACTACCAAAGCGTGAGTACGCGGCATCTTTAGCGGTATTGTAGTTTTGAGTAATCTGTTGAGCTTGAGGGCCGTAAAGTTGTTGAGTATACTTGGCAATATTATTAGGGTCTTGGGCCGTACCTAAAATACTAGATATAGAACCGAGTGTATTGGCCGTACCTGCGTTAGACGTATCCCAAGTACTTTGCTGGTCAGGACTTAAATTGATGTTCGTGGAATACCCATTTTTACCAAGGGTAGACGTGGCAAGGGGTTGACCGCCTACACTAAACGTTCCTGTACTACTCTTAACTGTGGCCGGTGTTCCACTGCTACCCATTAGCTGACCCTTTCGTCACGGAGCCGCTTTCTATGCGCCTGATACTTCTTAATTATAGCGTGGAAAGACTCGCGTGTAACTTGACTAAACTCTTGGGGACGGAGATACATACAGAGAGCGGTAACCGAACCCTTACCGGGAATATCTAACTTATCGGGAATAACGCCGGCTTTTTTAAAGCCGACAGCGCGCATAAACCATTCTTTCTGTAAATCTTCCACCCAAACGTTTGCCTCAATAAGTTTTATTCCAAGCGTATCAAATAGATAACTCAACCAGTCTATAACGTCTTTATACATTTCAGATGCGATAAATCCGGTTGTCCCTACTTGAAGGTATGCACGATTAGTCACATCCAAGTAAACGCCCATATAGTATCGGGGGGCTTCAGCTGAGGGGCCAACAAAAAATAGTGGGTCGGGGAAAGCGAGCGCAAGCTCTAGAAGCTGTTGAGCCTCTTGACGAGCTTGCATCTCACTTGCACCACCCCATTTATGGCAGTCTACAACAAATTTATAATGCTCTTGGCTCATAACGTGTAATGTCATCGGCGTGATGTTCCTTTAGGTATGCCTTCTAATTCTATCCTATCGAAAGAGAAAGCGGCACCGGCGGCGGCTGAGAAAAATATAGAGATAGCCACGCCACGCCCAATTCTATTTTGCCGTAAAACCGTAGCGATAGAAGAGTCCCAAACTGATACGTCCCAAAGTCCAATATCCCAACCGTCGATAGCGTTGGATACGCCGAAATCAAAATAAACGGTCAATACACTACCGTCAACATTAACAAGGTGCGCGCCGCAACGTACTTGAGTCCCATTAAACGTTTTAACGTATGCCAAAAACTTACCGAAGAACTTGCGCGTGTTCATCTCTTCAGTTGCTAATAGCTGGCATTCCCAGCCAGAACTGAAAAACGTACCGTCGTAAGTATTACCGATGCCGTTTTTAAATACTCTAAACTGCGATGCACCGGTATCAAACCGGCTAAATAGATGTTGTTCGGTATCGTGAACATAAATCTGATTGGATATGTCGAAACCTGTACGCTGCATAATACCTTGAGTAACCACGTTATAGACAATGGTTATCCAATCCGTACTATTAACGGGAAGTTGTAGGTATATGCACCGCTCGATTGCATTAAAGGTAGCGCTAGCTAACGTCGACCGGTTCGGGTCAATCGTATCGAGTAAAGGCTTTATAGGGTAAAGGGGGTCAGCGTCAACGATATCACCTAAACGGGTTTGGCTTAATTTTTTGTACCCGCGTTGGGATAGGAAATAAACCTCTGCGCCAATAGAGACAATAGTGTCCGGGGCAATACACCCCAACTCGGTAGAGTATGACGTGATTATGAAGGGGTCAGTAGCTGAGTCGGTAGGTTGGGACCCTGATACGACGTAAATACTTTTGGTTTTAAACAGCACTAATAGGCCGGATTTTAAGGATGCTGCGCCGACCAAAGCGTCACCGTCTCCAATACCAACATCTACCGCATCGGAGTTGTTACCGAAAACATTATGTGTGCTTGCATTTGGTGTGAAAAAACGGTAGGGGTATTTAATGTCATTCATATAGAACAGCCGCTCACGGTGCTCAACCACAAACTTAGGTCTGGCATCTGAGGGAAAAATAATTGATGGGCCGGGAGTTGGTGTCGCACCGTCTGTAAACGTAACGTCTGCTACCGTAGCCCCGTCATACTGCTTAACCGGGTCTACCCCATTCATAAAAATACAGTAGCCGTTAAAGGTTATAAACCTAGTTTTGGGGGCGTCGGTAACTGCGGCTAATGATGTCCAGGTTGTTCCGTTACCGGTATATACGTGGCCGTTCGCTATCGCCATTAATTCATTAGATACCGCACCGGAGGTTAAACCCCGCTTAGTGTAGTAGTGTAAACCTCGTATGGTGGCTGATAAGTAGGCATCAAGAAGGCGCGTATAGCCGAGGGCTGTTCTAACCCCTTTCTCGTCCAAAGTTACGTTAAGCGCTTGGGTAGCCTGCCTCATGCCAGCCCCCTGCTTTGTTTGGGATGCGACAAGGCGAGAAGTTTGCAGGTTTAAGCCGGCTGAGAAATCTTCATATACGCCCATCTATGCGCCGCCTTGGATAGTCAATCCAATACCGTCACTATCGTCAACATAAGGATCAACGCCAAATAGAATAGTAGGGGCATTGCGCAATGCTTCAGCCCTTAACTCATGTAATCCGGTTTCCCACTGTTGCATCCAAAATGATGCGTCTTGGTCTTTCCAAAACATTTTCTCTACGCCGATAGCGTACTTAACCAGTAGGTCATCATGCTCATCGGGTAAAAAGGTAGTGTCCGTATCCATGCTCAAATCATTAAAAGCAATGGTGCCCGTCACGGTCATTTTCTGAGCGGCATTGGGTACAGGGTAAAATGCCATATAGTTGTTGTAACTGTACCAATATTGAGGATCGCCCTGAACGTTTAGATTTCCGTAGCTTTGAGTCAGTTCAAGGATATTAGATTGGGGGATTAAGTTGTTGGGTGACGTTACTGGATAAACATATAGTGACTTCAATACGCTACTACGTGAATCCAATTTGTAAGTAGCTATGCCGGTGGTTAGGTTTAAAACCTGTAGAACTTTAGGGCGGAGGCTACCGTACATAGCTTTGTAGATAGTACGGTAGCCCATGTTTAACGTGGAGATGACTCGAACGACTTCCGGGCGTGAAGGGTTGTTAATCGCGTTACTAGATACCGTAGCATCATCAGTACGGGAGAAAACATCATTCACGATATTAAGAAGTGTTTGCGAGCCCATTAAATATCAGACGCGTCAACCCCAGTGCTTTTACCTTTTCTACCCTTAGCTTTCGCTTCAGATTCGAGGGTTTCAACAGGGGTGGTTGAGTCTGCTCCTTCTACTTTTTCAGAGTCGGCTATGGTGTTATCGTCGGGCGCAATGTTTTGGCCTTCGGGTGTAACATCAGAAGCAGCATCTTGTGGTAATGGGTCGGTGTTTACAACACTCTCTTGACTTGGCGTTGTGGTAGTCGCACCCGGTGGTAGGTCTGTTGCAGGCGTATCACCTTCAGGCTTAACCGGTTTATTAGCTTCAATCTCTGCGTCGGTGAAAGGCGTTGCACCTTCCGCTACATGGTCATTGTCAACAGGCGGTTGAGGCTGAGGCTGTTCAAGCAAAGCTGGAGTAATTGAGCCTTGGCTATTCAACTCAAGAATAACCTGCTTAACTACATCCTTAATCATTTCAGGGGTAGCGAACAGAGTTACTTGAGGTTTTGCGCCAAACTCATACCCGGTCTGTTTATCCGCCAATAATCCTACTGGGTTGACAACAATGACATCATGACGAGTTGCGCCGCCTGCCATTTGAAGCGTAGCGTTTGGCCCTAAGTAGTCGGGAGCGTTAAGGGGCTTTAATGGGTTGAGCTTGCTTTGCTCTACCAATGCCTTAGCGCGTGTCTCTTCCTCAGAGTCTACAAACTGGATAGTAACTGAGGGATTGTCGATGAGCCAATAATAAGACTCAACGTCTAACTCTTTAGTTACACCTTGAGGGATTGTGAGGAGGGAACCGAAAGGGGATACGAAATCCCCAGTCGGTACTTTTGTTGAAACGTGCATCTGGAAAACTCCAATTTAATATACGGATGGGCTAAGCGATTAGCTTAAACCAGTATACCAAATAGAAGTATCTGCGCCGTTCATACATTCCATTGTAACTTCGCTTAGCTTCATTACTTTTTGGTTGTCACCGGTTTTACCGAGGACTTCCTCAACGCCGATACGTCCAGGTACACCTAACAGTTTTACGCGGCTTCTGTCGAAGGCACACGCGGCACCGTTGGGGATGCAGGTAGAACGCATAATCGTTAAAGGTGCAGAGCCAAATTCATAAACGTCGTAGTCACTTACGATTCTACGCTCAGTGTTGCCCATACCGCCGGCTGTTACCAAAGCATTTTTCAATGCGGTGATACGAGAGTAGAGGCTGTTTGGTACTGAGAGGCAAAGGTTGTTAGGGTCTGCGCCACCTTCGAGCAAGGGGATAATTACCGTTTGCTCAATGAATGATTTATCGACCGTGTAGCCGGTTGCGTTTTTAGCTGCGTAGTAGCGGATACCACCCATTCTACGCACAGCTTCATTGGTAGAACCGACACGGTTACCTAAATAGCAAGCGTCTGCAATCAACTTCATTAACTGAATATCTTTTTCAGTTAATTGTTTAGCCATGCTGTTATCGCCGGCTAAGCCTTTGAAGTTCATCATAGAGCCTGACAGATTGACATCCTTACGGAAAATCTCTGTCATGTTGTAACTTGTGGTTGCGCCTTCAAAGAAATCTGTATTGTAGTCAGAACCCTCTGCCCAATACTGAGTAACTTTAATGGTTGCGCCTGCGGTATGCGCCGCGCCGGTTGTGCCGTTGTATCCACGAGTTACGGTTAATGAATCGTTACCCGCGCCTGCTGTAACCAACATTTCCTCAAAGTCAATCTGAAGAATGCAGTAGAGACCGGCGGTGGTGTTAGAGTTTTTAATATCTAACTTAGCACCTTTACCAGTAGGTACGGTTACTGTGGTTGCAGAGTTTGTAATGTCTGCGTTTAATGTTGTAGTAGCGGCTTTAAGATATTTGTCACCCCACTCGTGGCGAGCTGCATGCGCTTGAATGCCTGGGTCCCAAATCATGTCATAGATAGGGTCGGGGCGTTCACCGCTGTATGTTGCTACTGAGATTACATCCCGTAAATCCTGAGGGTTTACGGTACTGAGCCATTGTGCCATGGTATTTAACTCCTTACTTATACATGTGCAGTTCCATTACCCAAATCTAAATTAGTTAGTTTTTGGGCGTTGAATTGGTCCAAAGTAAGAGGAACCTTCTGACCAGAGAACTGGCCTAAATGGTTTCTATATGTGCTTTGAACTGGCTGCGGTTCGGGAGTCATGCCGGCAGGGGGCGTCGCTATGGTTGGCACTGGAAGATTCGCAGGAGTCTGGCTCGAAAATTCACCGGCGGCAATTTTAGCAATCGCTACAGATATTCTAGCATACTCTTTTGGATTGGTTGATGGTTTATCTAACAATGCCTTATCCATGAACATAGGAGCTAATTCAGCAAAACGTTTTTCAGCGAACTGTGCTGCCTTTTGGTCAGACTGCAAAGCGGGGAAAACCTCAACCAATTGTTTACCTAGCTCTTGTTGCGTTCCTGTCCATTGGTGAGACTCAAGAATAGGTTTAAACCCGTCTATTTCGTTTGTGAACTTGTGTTGGATTGAGTATACGTCGCCCATCAATCCAGCAAGTAAGGGGCCGACCGTGGCTACGACAAACTTCTCTAAATCCTGAGTAAAGTCTGCGTGTTGTAGCCCCATCTCTTGCGCGTTCTCCTCACCAAACAGGCCGGCGGCTGTTATTGCAGGTCGGGCACCCATCCATTGTTGAGCCTCTTGGCTTAGTTGTTGGCGGTAGGCGTCTGGCGCAATCATTTGTGGCGCTGCGTTTTCCGGTGTCGGTTCGGGTGCGCCTTGTTGAGCCTGCAAAAGTTGCATTAGTTTGCCTGGGTCTTTTTGCATTAACTCAAACAGTTGGTCTTTAGCCGCTTGCGCTACTAAATCAGGGGTTTGGGGTTGTGGAGTTTCCGGCGTAGGTGTGGGGGTTTCTGTTGGGGGTGCTTGAGGTTGTGCTGGCTGAGGTGCGGGTACTTCGAATCTAGCTTTACGCTCTTGCAAAATCTCTTGCAGTGTTTTAGTAGGTGCGGGAGTTGGAGGTGTTGGGGCCGCTTCGGGTGCTGTAAGTGTGGGCGTAGGTTGTTGAACAGGTGCCGCAACAGGTGCGGGAGCTGAGGGGGTTGGGGTTGGGGTTGGGGTTGTTGGGATACTAGCGGTTATGGGGGTAGGTGCATTACCGGCCATGATTAATCCTCTTCTCTATCGATTACTGTATGTGGTGCTTTTAATACCAATTGTAATATCTCTTGATATATCGCGGCCTTAATCGCCTCAGCATGGAACGCGGTTAAGTCATCTTCGGTTTTAATGTGGGGTACTTGCAACCGGGCTTTGCTCTCTAAAAACGCGACCATTTGTTTTGTCTCAGCGTTTTGCAGCCAAAGCTTATGGTTGTTGTTTTGATACTCTTGGCTGCTCATTGGGTTTAGGCTCCGGGTTCAATACTTGTATCGTCTCAGCTTGTATTTTCTGAATTTCAGCTTGTGCTTTTTGAGTATCGGCGTTTAGTTTATCAATCTCAGCTTGCAACTTCTGCGCTTCCAATTGTACCTGCGCGGCCTGAATTGCTTCGTTCTTCTGTTGTTGAGCCTGTTGCTGTTGTCCGTTTGCTTGCAGGGCTTCAGCGACCTGTGAGAGGGGTTTGAGAAGGGTTTCTAAATCGAGGTCACTCGCGTACGTTCTAATCAGGTTGTTAAAGTCAATCTGAGCCTGAATAGCTGCTTTAATTTCAGGGTCTTGCGCGAGAGGGGCTAAAGTCCCTAAAAGCCTTTCACAGCTATTTAACTGGTCTACTTTTTGAATGGCGTCTTCAAATGTAGAGAGTTTCATCCCTATGACTTCAATAGGAGGGATAGCCGCACCCTTAGTAAACCAATCTTGAAAGTCTGTCGATATAGCTTGAGCTAAACCCAACAGCGGTAAGCCCATTTGGACGATTACTTGCATGGGGTCTACTTGTTGCCCCTGATTCGCCAATTCTGTAACTGCTTGCTGTACTTGAGCAATTTCTGCCTGTAGTACAGAACGAATCATAGAGTAGACACGCTTAGCTAGGGGGTATAAAGCGTGTTGATTAATAGATAACCCATAACGACGTAGAGCGGTATCTGCTCCGTTCGCTTCCAATCTTTTAGCGGTCGCTGATACACGGCGGTCGTCAGTGTCGGAAGTACCAGAGAGGAAATTTGGGATACCTACCAAGGCTTCGAATTGATATTGAAGGCGGCTGATTACCTCTTCCGCTTGAGGTGCTGCACGCTCTGAGCCAGGGATAGGCATTAAGTGGTATGGGTTTGTTGAAATCCTGGCAATTAACTCCCCTGGTGCATATGATGGTTTTTGAGGATTGAAATACATGTCTGTAGGGTCATACTGGCGTGGGGGTTTGACCATATCTTTAATGGAGTCAATACCCAAATTGTGTACGGTAATCGCGGCCATTTCTAAATCGATAGCTTTATCGCAAATGCCAACGCCAATACGAACGGGGCCGATACGGGCAGCGTACATTTCTTTCAATGTCGCATAGATAGCGCCTGAAAACTCTTCTCCGTCTGGTGTCTCTTTACTGACGAAACGGATTAAGTATTTTCCGCTCGCAACCGTAGCGCGAACATGATAGTAAAAATCTTCACCTACTTGTAGGACGGGGGCATAGTAATCAATTATTTCATGACCTAAACGGGAATCGTATTTAGGTGCTTGGTAGACAGAGCTACGTGGAACGGGCCGACTAAATACTTCCTTCTCCGTAATCCCCATAATCGTTTGTAAATCGTATGAGTGGCTTTGATCGCCCTCTGCCATATCGATTAATTCTTGACGGGTTTTATAAGTGCGCAACATCATAATAGCGCGTTCTATTGGCTCAGTAATTGGGTATATGCCAACATCTTGCGGATTGATCAACTGAATATTTAAACGGGGCAGTTTGCCTACTCCGTTAATATAGTCCCATGTAGGTTGTAAGCCAGCGGCACCTTCCAGGCCCATAGTGGTGGTAAGCTTGGGGGTTAATTCATCCATGCCGGCACTTTGAAAAAAGTAACCCATCAGAGCCGACATGATAGAACAGGGGAGAGCGTAGACTTGAGAGCTGTCATAAAGCGTGAAGAATGTTTTAGCGTCGGGCATTAAGAGGGGGGAGAGTCTGTCTGTAAATGTATCAATCGCTTTTGCTGTCCAGCCAAGGTGAGTTTTTGTTTGAACTGCTTTAGACTTTAAAACCTTTTCAGGCAGAATGCCGTTGTAGGAGCGCACAACAGTAGAGTGCAATTTATCAATCTCATTTCGAGCGCTGATAGATAAGCGCCAATAGTTGAGTAACTGCTCTACAATTTTACGGTGTATCTCTTGTTGAGTATCCAACGGCTAAAGCCTCACTAAGCGGGGAAAACTATGTCTGATTCTACCACATAATTATGCTTTGACTTATGGTTGTTGGATAGCATGATATCTGCGAATTGGAGGCAACCATACCGCAGGTTATCCATTACGTCTTCATACGGATGTTTTTCGTCAATCGTCTCGGTTATGTCGCCGTTTTTATCTGTCAAGTATTTATATTCACCTTGCAATGCGGCAATAAGGGTGGGAGTTTTATCCGGGTTATGGATGTAGATACGCTCTCTGTCATTGTATCGGGTATTAAATAGGGATTGAAGTAGTGTGATACCCGAGTGTAGGCGATTTTTAGCCCCCAATACTTTATCGATTTGAAGGGGGTGAAGACCGTGTTTTTGTAAAATGTCATGGTCGCTAAACGATTTTTTCTCTTGCCATGGTTTTACTTGGCCGGCGGGGTCCCCCGTAAAAATGTAATTATAGCCGGCGTTTTCTGCTGTGGATATATCACGGTAAGGGTGGAGCTTATTATACCTATCCATGGTCGAAAGAACCGCCAACGCGAGTTCTTCTGTCGAACCTCTCGGCCTACCTTGAGAGCCGTCAAGCACAACCTCGTGAAAAACGTCAACACAATAATACTCATCAACCTGCATAAACAAGGCTGAGCAAACACGGCCAAAGTCAAACGATACGATAATGGGAAACTCGGGATTGGGGGTCCAAAGATTTTGGGGGTTTTTAATCATATCTCGAGTAGGCTGTACCGCCTTAACGTGGAGCCCGTAATCAAACATATCAATTACCTTACCCTCTAAGCTCATCGTATAACTTATGTCTACTTCACGGGCTAAACCCGATTTTGTGTACCGTTTTTGTTGTTCAGCGTACCAAATATCATCGTGCTTTGGGTGAGAGCGCCAATGCAATGTAATCTTTTCCGGCTGGTCTTCAATTCGACGGTTTGCCATTTTGGCAAAACGATTATTACCGCCGTATGGGGTGGATACGGCTAAACGGCAGGGTGTCGTTTGACCGCACGCTTCCCAAGCCGCATCTGCATTTTCCCAAAAAGCGAACTCATCAAACAAGGCTACCGTATTACGGCCTGACCTACCAAAAGAAGCGTTCGCGGTTTCCCCTACAATGGTAGCCCGGTTTTCAGGGTTTACCATTTTGAGGTAGGTCATGTGCCTTGGCTCAGAAAAACCCATAGGGCGCATAAACTTAGGGAGATAGCGAAAAACTAGACGGACTTTTTCAAACAGGGTACTAATATCCCCCGTTTTATCTACCTCGTTTACGTTCCTTGAGCCGAGTCTACCAGAGAAATCGGGTATAAATAACCAACAGTACTCAATAACGCAAATACTAATCCACGAAACCCCCATATCCCGGCTCTTCTCAACCAATAAGTCCTTACCTGACAGGATAGAGTTATATATTTGAAGTACGACGGGCCGCTGAAATTCGTACAATTCAAACGGTACAACGCCAATAGGCTTATTGTTCGGGCCTGTACGTGGGTCATACGTCATAGCATACCAGTCAAACCAGTACAGTATGTCTCGTTTGCACCGTATTTTTTCTATGGCGATGAGTTTTTCATCATGTTTAATACGAGCGAATTTTGCTACCCGCTCCACCATATTAGCCATTAGAAAGACCGGATAAGACGGGCGTGTAACTCATTTAACTCATCATCTGAAAGCTTTTCTAAGCTGGTAACATCGATAGTATTACCGTCATCCAGTTTAACCAAGTCGAATACTTCAGGGGCCAAGTCTTTAAGTTGTTCAATAGCCCGGTGGGGTTCATGAAACTCTAAATTATAAGTATCGGTCGTATTGCCGAAAGGGTCTGTTTTAGTGGTGTATTTAAACTTTTTGACCGCGTGGGCCATAGAGCGAGTCCATTGGGTGATTGGCACCGGTTTAATTTTGGGAGTACCTGTTTCATCCTCTGCGGTTTGGTGGAAATACTTCCTAACGTCCGCATTTAAGATACCAATTAGTAATTCTAATGTAGACTGACGAACCGATTGAGCGGCCCTTATACGCTCCGCCCGGATGTGCTGAATCCTTTGATGTACTTCCGGGTCCATCTCCCAATCAAACAGCACAGCATTAACGTCATGCAGTTTAAGCATGGGGCCAATTAACGACATGACCGCATCAATAGGCAGGGTATCAGACCCGCCCATTATATTAATGTATTGTTCGGTAAGGGGGTGCTTACCTTTCTTCTCTATATCGGCACTCATAGGATTGAGTATACCAAATCGGTGCGGTGGGGCAAGAGTTTTATAAGCCAATAGTCAAGCGGTCGCAGGATTATATAACACGTAGAGTATGGAGAGTTGTATATAGCGGTAGATAATATTATATAGGTAGATAACCCTGCTAAATTATTGAATTCATATAACGTCAAAAAATTGGAGAGGGGCATATGAAAGTTGAGAAAAACGACTGGGGTAGCGGAAGGGGGTATCGCCTCACGGCAGAGGGGCTATGACAGTGTCTCAAAGGGGGAAGCCCCTCCCCTATGGCCTCTTAGGGATTGAGAAACCTCAAAGCCTTTGCTAGTCTACCGATGAACCTAATAGGGTTTGATATACGTATTATATACTTATGATGTGAAAGCGTACCATTCTACACCTTCTCCCTCCAAAATAGCCCCTCGTATTTGACCGTGAGCGCATTTTATAACGTCATCAGGTAGTATAAGACCTGAGATTTTAACTCGTCTCTGAACATAATAAAGATTATCGGACCCAAGTGGTGTTACATAATGTAGGGGTAGAAACCAATAGCAGTGGGGCTTTTGGGCATTTTAGCCGTTTGAGGTTTTATTATCGGTGAGAGCTTATTGAGAATGGTTTATGTTAAATTTGTGTAAAGCTGAGCGTTTTAAAAGGGCAAAATGTAAGTGGGTTTACGCTCATGTAACGGGTTTGAGTTCGCCGTTTAATTTCTCTGTAGGAAAAAGGTGTCGGACTTTCCCTAGAAATCGTTATAACAACTAGTTAATAGTGTAAGGATTTTCCTCCTTTTTCTTATATTTACTTTTACACCCTATTTACTTAGTAACCCCCTTAATATAGAATAGAAAGGGAATACAGTTACGGAACGCTATCGATGATATCAAGCCTTAACCGAAAGTTTACATAAAAGGAGTAATTATGCCCCCTAGAAAGGTCTACCCTCGAACATACGAATATATACCTATACAACGTGTTAATGAGCTTAGGGCAATTGCCACCGCATTTGGCTTCGAAAGTGAAGTGAAAGCCAACCGCCATTCAAAGCATTACCATGACGTTATAGTTAAGTACAATAAATTTGACGCTGAACGCTTCAGCAAATCGCTCTATCATAAAAGGCATATAGAGGTATTGAGTTCTATACTACGAGACGCCCACAATGAATTCTTCCTTGAGCGCAGTAAAACGAATTTTGCAATCCGCAACCATAACCTATGGCAAGCCTTAACCGTTCATTTAAGAGATATCACCGTTATACCAGCGCACAATGATGAGTCTCGGTATGTTATTCGTAAAAAGGTACTGGAAGATGAAACAGGATTGACTCCTGTGGATGATGCCGGGTATGTAATCGACTTTAGTGACATTTAAAGAAAGGTATAAAACTATGAGAGCTATAAAGAACATCCCCCTGGAATTGGCGTGGTGCTACGTCGACAGTGCCGTTAATCGTTGGGGTAAATCTGCTGACATAACCAACATAAAAGAAGGCAGGTGTTCAGTCACTATAAAAACACCTAAAGGCAGTTCATATATTGAAGAGATGTCACGGCGCGCTAAAAATCATTTTATTGAGGCGCACAATAGATATGATCGTACTAGTGGGCCGGAATCTCTTAAAATGTTAGCCTGTGTAAGCTTCCTGGATGGTCAAAAGGCATATGAGTTAAAACTTAAAATAGAGAAGGAGCTGGGAAGTGTCATTTAAAAGGAGTTCGTACGGAATGATACCGGATATCCCCTCCGAGCTAGCGGATTGCTTCAGACAGGTTTTAGAGCATAAGTTCAATACGATAGAGTGCGAGATAACAAGCCCTAATGAGCGTGGCCAAGTAACAGTCTACGTTAAGCGTAGACTAGGCTCTAGCAATATTGGTATTGGATACATGCGACTGTTTAAAGATATGGGCGCACTTGTTTGTAGTGCATATGATGCATGGGCCAATGATTTCAAAGGGCGTAGAGAGCGAACGATTGACGCTTGCCGAATTTTAGGCAATTACTCCCTACCTATCGCACTCATTGAGAAGATGGAAGAAGAGTTAAAAGCCTTAGACAATGGTATACCTCAAATAGTCATCACTCAACAGATGGTGGACGACCATCTAAAAGCGGAGTGGGAACGCGGAAAGTCCAAACCGCTTACTGAAGATGAGTTAAGAGCCTGGGAAGTTTAAGACGACAATAACCTTGTGTAGGTGTCATAATCGGCACCTACACCATTTAAAGTAATTTGGCCCAACCGAAAGGATTAAGTATGCCTAACATTCGAGTATCACTTAGTGATTTACCCTTCAAAGTACAGATTGATATGCTGTTTCGTGCAGAAGAGATGTTAAACGATTGTCCGGGTATGGATAGGGTAGAGCTAATCATCCCTATGGGGTTAAGTGAAGGCTACTGTAGAACCGTCGTAATTCCCCGTCCTAAAGTATGGCGTAGGAACTTATACACCATTTAAAGTAATTTGGCCCAACTACTTGCATTATTATATAACTAGTGTTATATTAATAGAGTGAACAACACGGAAGGACGTGGGCCATGACATTACTTTTAACTCTTTTATTAATGGTTGAAGTTTTTGCCCTTTGTTCAATCCAATTCATTAACACAGTTCAACCTATTTTAGTTACTGGTACTTTAGGATAACGATATGAGCATTTTAAAAGACGTAAAATTCGACGACAGTGGTAAAAAGAAGCCATCCACTTTTAAAGTATTTGTATGGATATGCATCATACTTGGTTTACTCTTCTTTTGGGATGGTGTCGTCCTCCTGCTTCAGTCCATTTTTAACTAACAGTTACACACTTGTAAAAGTTTAAGGGAGTTTCACATCATGAGAGTTACAAAAAGCAGTTTAACCGCACGTACTAAAGTGATTGAAGACCTGTTAATCAAAGCAGGTAAGCATCCCGGCGATGAATATAAGCTTTATCTCGACCATGCCGCATGTTATGGTGGATATAAATTCACTTGTGAACATGTTAAAACCGGTCAACAGGGTCTAGAATTAAACAATCTTTTAAGCCAAACCCGCCGTAGTGCTTCAGATATGGAATCATATCAACAAGGCATAATCGACGCGCTGCGTATGATGTTAGGTTAATTTTCCCACACCTCAATCATTCCGAGTGGGTTGCGACCCCAGATTGGCGATCCACTCACTTTTTCTTTTATGAGGTAAACTTTTTATACTAACTGTTGAGGGACTTATGAGTTATAAAATACCTTCTAATGAATTATCGCGTCGTGAGCGTGATGTACTTCAAGCTTTATGGGATAGCGAGGGAGAGCGTAAAGCGATAGCTAGCAGCCTCAATATGGCACTTCCAACAGTCGCATGTCATCTACAAGGTATTTTCACTAAACTCGACGTGAAGGGCCGTATAGGTGCCATTAAAAAGGGAATAAAACTCGGCTTAATCGAGTTGAGGTAGTTTCATTTAATTAATAAGTGAGGGTTTTACAATGTACGATGACGGCTCGGCACTCTTTTTTACACTGGCAGTTGTTTTATTCTTCATTGGTTTGAGTATGCCTAAAGGGGTAAAAACCGATGAGCGCTATTAGTAGGCCGGTAGAGTGGCAATCAGAAGATTACCCCCTCTATGTTCACGCTTTTGGCTCACTGTATGAAGTGGTGGAAATGTTCCCCAACAGTGAAGCTGGATACGCAGTGGCTAAAACATTCATTACTCAGTCGGTAATTCCCTGCTCAATCGTAGGGATTAAGTTTCAGGCAATCATAATCGCGAAGGATACACCCAATGGCCAAGGCTAAAAAGCTATCATGGGGAACTCGGACAAAAGAGTTAGCGGAGTTAAAGCCGATTAACCGTAGCAATATAGTGCCAGTGATGCAGCCCATACCCGATTGTCCTGTATGTGATAGAGCATGCAGTATAGAAGAAGATGAAAACGGTTTTTACATTGGCTGCTATTTAGATAACTGTATTAGGACACGCTCAGTTAAGTACAATGAAGATGTAAGCCATTTAATCGACGTATGGGCCGCACTTAAGTTGGCAGTTGAGAAATCGAGAGTCGATGTCGTAATCTAGGGGATATCCATGCTAAAAACACTAATAACAGTGAGGAAGCGCATACGGGATAATGCTTTCCTTTTCTTTCAACGCCATCACAGAACTATTACGTTTGACACTCTGGACGATGCACCGGTGATTACTCAACCAACTTATTACCGCGCTCACACCTATAAACCCGAAGCGTGGGAAGTTGAAGCAGCACTGGACGCGTATGCGGTCAATAAAGGCGTTGACCGGGAATCGCTAAAAGCCTCAGTCAATTTATTAATAAAGTATTGACTTATTTTAATATGTAGGTATATAATGAAAGAGTAAAAGTAATTGAGGTTTCACACATGGCAAATCACACACCTGGGCCTTGGGATGTAGGGTCAAACTTAGTAATTTGGGGTGAGTTCTCCAACTTAGGCATGTTTACCGTAGCTAAAGTAGTTAAAAGGGTAAAGGTAAGTTGCAAACGGGGCGACTTTGCCGACATTAAAGAAGCTACAGCAAACGCACGACTCATTGCAGCCGCCCCTGAGCTTTTGGAAGCGCTTGAGGAAGCTATGGAGTCAGCTGAACTTGATGCTCAACACGACATAGAAAAATATATAAGAGTAATCAACAAAGCGAAAGGGCTAAGCCAATGAGAACAGACGGTAGTTTTAGAATTTGGGGGCGTGACCACTTTGGCAGGTTGTGCTTTACGCTCAATTTCCCTTTTGAGAATGGCTTTAGGTCACTTGCCCCAAGAGTATTTGACTACCCAGCGGCATTTTTAGATAACCCAATTAGGGAAGAACATATCGTATTAAAAGTAATGGGTTGCCCTAGCTGGGTTTAAAATTAACTAATTATTGACGAGGTATAAGGTCATGAATAGCTTAGAACGCATTAGTATTTACGCACTCAATGGCTCAGAGCTAGACACCATAACAGTCATTAAAAATACATACCATTTTACAGAACCGAGAGCGGTTCAACGGTTAGTAAACGCTTGCGATTGGGACGTACAACCATATAAGGTCGTATTTCCGGACGGTAGCGTAGTTTTATTGTAACCCTATAATTTATTGTAACCCTATAATTTATTGAAAGGTCTATTGAATGGACATTTTAAATCGTGTTACCGGCGAAATCATTAAAACTGTAGAAGGCGACACCCTGAGCGAGGCTAACCTGAGCGAGGCGGACCTGAGCGAGGCGGACCTGAGCGGGGCTGACCTGAGATGGGCTAACCTGAGCGAGGCGGACCTGAGCGGGGCTAACCTGAGCAAGGCTGACATGAGCGGAGCTAACCTGAGATGGGCTAACCTGAGCGAGGCTGACATGAGCGGAGCTAACCTGAGATGGGCTAACCTGAGCGAGGCTAACCTGAGCGAGGCTGACATGAGCGGAGCTAACCTGAGATGGGCTAACCTGAGCGAGGCTAACCTGAGCGAGGCGGACCTGAGCGAGGCGGACCTGAGCGGGGCTGACCTGAGATGGGCTAACCTGAGCGAGGCGGACCTGAGCGGGGCTAACCTGAGCGAGGCTGA